>Ga0066376_10000133_pt1 | contig 62493 bp, 57 predicted proteins | sample Knorr_S15_td_Bot_FD_77009 | JGI IMG/M metagenome (GOLD analysis project Ga0066376, IMG submission 77009) | Marine microbial communities from Southern Atlantic Ocean transect - Knorr_S15_td_Bottom_ad_5009_LV_A | ecosystem: Environmental > Aquatic > Marine > Oceanic | place: Southern Atlantic...
GGAACCGGGCTGGTGATAATCGATTTAACTCTTAGTTTGGTGTAATACCGGTAAGGAACCGGGTTGCCGGGCTCATTTTGGGTCATGTACCGCTCGGTCATGTAGAAGCCCTTGAACTCGTGATCCAACACGTGGATGCCCGTCAGCCACTTGACCGAATTCATCCCGTACCAACCGGAGACCAGCAATCGCAACGGGAAGCCGTGAGCTTGCGGGAGCGGTTCACCGTTCATCTCATATACGAGCAAGGTGTCTTTATGGTTTGCTTTTGCCATGGGTAGACTGCGTTCGTACCTAACTTCCGCCGGGTCGCCGACCACTTCGTCCGGTCCGTGGTCTGCCCCCTCGAACATCACTTCGACAGCAGAGGACTTGACCCCAGCCAGTTCCAGAACATCGGCTAAGGAGACGCCAGCCCACTCGGCGTTGCCCATGATGCCGTGGCCCTTTATCTGCTCCATCACCGAGCTTATGCGCAGAGACTTGGTGTAGTACTCGGGCACAGGGCTGTTGCCGCAGCATTCGAAGGTAACCTGAAACCGCCTTTGGGGCAGTTTCTTGATTTCGTCCATAGTAAGACTGATTGTTCGCTCCACCTCGCCGTCAACGGTCAAGCGGTAGGTAGCAAGGTCAATATCCGGGGAGTCTGTCCAGTGGTTACGAACATAGTACAGGTCGTTGGGCACGATATTTTCTTGAAGCGCTTGTGGCGGCGCCGCAAAGGTGCGCAATCCTACGTTGGTCGGTATCAGTTGAGGCTTAACCTTCGTTCGCGTTTGCTGGGCTGCCATAATTTCCTCCCAAATCGCTTACTGTTTAAACTGGCTGCCGAAAAGTCTGCTAATAATCAGAAGTCGGCAAATAATGTTGAGTCGGCTCAATTACGTTTACAGATATTCTATCAGAGATTTCCTTTGAGTTATCCTTGGTGAGTTATTCTCGGAGGGTTATTCTCAGTTTATGTCCGGAGCTATTCTAAATAATTGGTTTCCCAGTGATTGCTAGGGTAGGTAACCAGCAACTGCACGGGAGTCCACAGCGTATTGATTAGCTTATGGGGTCTGCCAGGAGGGGCGAGCAGGGTGCATCCCGCACGGACGGTGCGAACATCTTCGTCGTCAACAATCTGCACAGCTCCGGACATGACCATGATGGCGATATCCACGTCATGGGTGTGCAGGCGTCCCTCGTAGCCGGGATGGAGCGTCACTTCTTTGATTGTTAGCGAGGCAGCGCCGTCTGCTCCGGATACCAAGGTCCGCCCCCCTTGGCGGTCCACCACCGGGGGTGTAGCAATGGTCGTGTGTTCAATGATGGCCATATATTTCTCCGTTCAGCCACGGTTCGTGGTGAGCTTGTCGAACCACCTCATGCCTGAATGATAGGCGGGATCCTAGCACATGCTCAGGTTGAACGTAGCGATGTTAACAATTCGGCTATAAAGTTACACAATATTAAAATCAGCCACCGGCTCTTATCTACCGGCGCTTATCCAACAGTAACGTCGTAGCCGACGATAGCGCTGAAATTCTTCCTCATAATGTTATACCTGGGGGTGTGGGATTGCTCCCTGCCCGCTGCGTCGGTGGCCCTAGCCATCAGCGTGTACTTGCCCGCTTTCTGGGCGTCCCAGAGGTAGGACCAGCGGACCCACATATAGGGGTCTTGGGGCCCTTCCAGCCGAGTGGCATTCCAAGTCTTGCCCCCGTCCAGGCTCAATTCCACCTGGTTAATATGGCCACCACCGCTCCAAGCGTATCCGCGTACTACGTTGACGCCTTGGGGCAGCGTGTCGGTGTCGTCGTTGGGCTGGGTGATAATCGACCTCACGCCGATGGTGGTAATCAACTCTTTATTGGGGTCCTCAGCGGAGTCCCCGTAGTAGTAAAAATTGTAGTGGTACCAGCAGGCGGGTTCGTGATCCAAGACCTGTAGCTTCCAGAGCCACTTGACCGACCAGTTGCCCGACCATCCGGGAACGATGAGACGGGCTGGCGCACCATGAAGGTGCTCCAAAAGTTGCCCGTTGTGAGCCACGGCGATGAGCGTGTCCGGGTGTATCGCTTTTTCTATGGGCAGGCCCTTGTCATAGTAGAAAGGCTCGGTGCCTTCGACGGCGGTTGCGGGTAACCCTTTGTCCCACCCTTCGGCCCGTACGTGGGTGGCTTTCCCGGTGAGGCCAGCGTCGTTCAACACGGCGGCCAAGGGGATCCCCGTCCATTCGCCGGTGCTTAGAATCATGTGCTCTGAGGTGCGGGAAGGCTTGGGGCCTTCTCCTTTTAAGTATTCGTAGAAAGTGGCATCGCTGCCCGAGCATTCCATCACGGTGCGCACCGTTCGTCCGGGGTAGCGGCGCAGCATCTCGAAATCAATGGTCAGGGGGCGCTTTACTTCCCCGGTTACTTCCAGTTTCCATTGTTTCGGGTCGGCGACGGCAGGAACGTCGAAGTGCTGCACCACGTAGTGGAGGTCCACCGGAGTAATCAGCCCTTCCAAGTCCATTACCGGGGTACGCACTCGCACGGAACGGCCCTCGCCATCCAGCAAGGTAATCGCTTTTATATCTTTGGTAGGCCAACCGTAAAATCCGGACTCAGACCCTGTTTTTGCGGCATCCGGTGAATCCATCAACAGGAAATCTGGGACTACCTCGACGCCGGTGACCTGCGATCCTTGCTGAGTGGCCATGATTCTTACTCTCCTATTTGCCTCGTTCATTAATTAGCTCGTCCATTAATTAGCATGAACAGAGGCCGTCTATATGCTGGCTTATATTCGATGGCCCAGGCGGATTTTAGATTCATCCACCAGGCCACTAAATCTGTCACAGTCCCGTTAAACATAGGCCGTTACCCAGAATCTGTTAAAAAAGTTGGGGTTTAATCGGCGGCGTATTTTTCTCCCAAGGCGGTTTCCCAACGCAGGTAATTCATCATTTCAGCCGGGCTTCGGTCCACGCCCAGGATGACCACGTCGTTGGGGGGCGTCATGACCCCGGTCAAGCCTTTTTCCAAAGGCAGACCGGCTTTGGTCCAAGCGGCGATGCCGCCTTCCAAGACCGATACATCTTGATAGCCCATGTCCCTCAAGGTTGCGCCAGCCAACGGGGCCATCTGTCCGTCGGCGCAGGTCACGGCCACGGAATCGTCCTTTGATGGGGCGAAACTCTCAACTTGGAATTCCAGCCAACCCCGGGAGATCCAGTCCGAGCCGGGAACATGGCCTTGGGCGAATTCCTGGCTGCTGTCCACGAAAAAGACGGCGGCCGGTCGGGCGGTGTTCAGTTCCTGGGCTGATATTGTATTTACTTTGGCCTTGGCCTGAGCCAGACCTTCGGGCGTTTCCGCTTTCAGGCCGCTTTCCAGTTCCTCGCCAGATTCACTCCAAGCCGTGGTGCCGCCATCGACAACGAAGACTTCTTTGATGCCGAATTGGCGGTACCATGCCGCAGTGTGGGTGGCTCTAGCCTTGCCGTCGCAAGCGAAAATTATGGTGGCGTTCTTTACCACGGCCACATCGTCGGATCGCTGGACGCATTGGCCTCCCGGGAACCATTGGAACCCGGGGATGTGCCCCTTTTGGTACTCTTCTTTGGTGCGTATGTCGACGAGATAAACGGTTTCTTGAGAGCGCTTATCCATGGCTGCCTTCAGCCCGGGCATATCCAAGTAGCGGACGCCGTCTTCAGAGGCCAGTTTCTCGCCGTAGCGCTCGGCGGCGGCTCGGCCTTCCGCAGAGACTTCGGGTAATTCCACCCGGTCTGCGCCGCGCTCCACCTGGAAGCCGGCCAATACCCATCCGGATGTGCCGTTTTTTAGGCCGATGGCATCGACCCCCATGCGTTGGAGTACTCGGGTGCCGACGATGCTGCGGGTGCGGCCCGCACAATTGATGACCACAGTGGTGTCCGGCTCCAGGTCTTTAATGACATCCGTGATGCGGTAGGCCAATTCCCCGCCCGGCATGCTCCGGCCTCCGGGAATAGCAAAGCGCTGGTACTCTTCCGGCGTGCGAGTGTCTAGAATCACCAATTTGTCGCCGCGATCGATTCGTTTCTGCAGTTCAGGGGCGTCAATCTCCGGAACGTGGTGGACCACCTCCATCTTTTCTCCGTAGTCCTTGCTGGGAACGTTGGTGCCCCATTCCGTGGGCAGGTCCAACGTGGTCCAGATGTTGATGCCACCGTCCAAGACCGACACGTTGGTATAGCCTAAATCCTCCAGGGTTGCTGCCGCTGCTTGCGCGCGCCTTCCGTCGTCATCGCAGACCACGACCAGAGCGCCCTTAAAAGGGACGGCTGTGGGAATCTGAAGCTCAAGGCGCCGACGGGGAATAAAGCTGGAACCGGGAATGTGGGTGCTGTTGTACTCTCCCGCTTCCCGAACGTCTATCAGAGCGAATGGGGCAGTGCCTGCAAACAGACTTTTTAGTGACTCTGCCGATGTCTTTGTGACCATGGTTTGCTACTCCTCGACCTGGCGTGTTGCTTAGTATCGTGCTGATTGGTATATCGAAATGGTGCGTTGCTCAAAAAACAAGCCCGGAAACGGCGGTCATGCCACTCTCTTCACCGCCCTACCCCGAGCTCTTCACACTTTAATCAAAAGGGACGAACGTTGATACAACACGTTCGTCCCCGGCATGCCAAAAATGAATGTCCGAGAACGTTTAACAGTTGTCGTAGCGTCCTGAGCGGAAGCCAATCACCTTACCTGACTCCAAGTCATAACGATGGCGGTCTATACCGCGCAGGTCATTGCCATAAACATGAATCTCAACGGTGGGGTGGTCTGTGTGGTTATCCATCTGGTGAATCTCGTCGGTGTCGGGCACTAGGAGAGTAATCTCGCCGGGCTTGAAATTTGCTTCTCTATCCAACTCCAAGGTGGCGAATCCATCTTTGGAGCGGTCGTCAACCCGTTGGTATCGGGTTTCAGTCAAGGTGTTGTTCAAGATGCCAATCATGCCCCAGGTAATGTGGTCGTGGGGGCCGAGGTGTTCGCCAGGACCCCAAACAACGGCGGTTACCGATAGTCCGCTCTCGCCCTGGTATAGCAGGTAGGTCCCGTGATTGGGCCGACTACCATTGGCGGCGGGCAGGCGGTACTCGGTGGGAAGGACGTTCTCGTCGCTGACCAGCCGCTCCAACAAAGACGAGCCCGAATCGAAGATTTTCTGCTGGTCCGGATTGCCTTTTATCAGGCTCTCCATATCCGCTGTAAACTGGTCCAGAGAATACTTTACTATCGTCATATATCTCCTGATATCTCGCCTGGGGTGGAACCAACCTAAACCCACCTGATAGGTTCATAATTGAAGCTGGTATAGGCACGCTGATTATGTGATTATTTAACTCAGGTGTCAAGCCGTGGATATGCTTAAAAATTAAATCAGGCTGGCGATGATTTACGCTTAAAACGCAACGACTAGGAGTACAAACCCGGTGCCGTAGTTCTGGCCACCGGACCTACGGTGAGGTCAAGTTCCGCCAATCAAGATTCCGGTGATAGAATGGTCACGGTGTATGGGAGTGGTGGCGGAGTCACTGCATATACCAGACGTAATTTCGACGTAATTCGATAACTGACACGAGCAGATGGAAGAAGACCTACTAGTTCCCTCAGAACTACAACGACCCTGGTACTACGAGAGATGGTTTCTCGTAATCGTGTTCATCTTGGGGGTCCCTCTGGTTTCCCCTCCCTTTGTCCTTTGGCCCGTGTGGTCCATCCTCATCTTGCGTTCACCTTGGCACAACCATACGGTGCTCAACGGTCTTGCTTGGGCGATCATCGTCACAGGCGTCGTAATGGTGTACAAGAATGCCGAAGGGGAAGGCGGAACGTTGTTCACGGTGGCCTCGATGGTCCCAGGTGTGGTGGTGCTCGTGATAACCCAGGTCATGTGGACAAGGTTCAGGATGGAGCATGGTTTGGTGATCGAAAGGCCCAAACCGCCTGAGAACCCACCCGACTTGATGGACGTCCCGGGTTATTACGATGAGGACACCGAGACCCGGGAGGACCGAGCGGCCCGAAGGTCTCAACGCAGAAGAGATTCCCACTCAGGTCGCTCTTCCCGCCGATGATTCATGTATCTTCGAACCGCCGGGCATGTCATACCGGCCATACACTATAAGAAATAAACGATAGACTGAACTATAGACTAATAGTGGCGGTGGCCTCGGCAACCGTTTCGCCCGATTGGTTCTCTATAATCACCCGGCACACTACCAGCCGCAGTTCCTGCTCCACTCGTTTGTCCACCACTGAGCCGGTTAGAACCAACGTGTCGCCAGGGTTCACCGGTTGAAGAATCTCCAGTTCCAGTTGGCTTCCCTTGGCCACAATGCTGGGCAGCTTGAACGCCTTCTCCAACAATTCGGCCAGATATGCTGTAAAGGCCATACCCCAGTTCAAGCTGGGCGCCTCGCCGTTAGCTCCGGCGGCGTTGCTGGAATTCTTCGGCAATTCCTCTGCCGCCTCTTCTGGCACATCTTCCGGCAAAACTTCCGGTGGCGAAACAAGGTCCCTAAAATGAGAGATAGTCTCTTCCGTCTCCCATTTCACTAGAATTGGCAGTTCATCGCCCAGAGATATCGAGTCGAAACTCACGGTTTTGGCCCATAACCTTGGCATCGTTTCACCCACGTAGATTGGAGCGGTCCTAATAAACCCCGAACATCAGGCTAGCACCGGCGGGGTCTCGCTTCAAATAATAATCCAAAATCTCACACAAGATTTTGCCGGAGAGCCCCCCTGTGGGACAAATTTCAAAGAAAGGCAGAGGTGAATTTACATAAATTAGCTTCAAAGGGCTCGGGCAACAGAAAACTGCCTTTAAGTCGATTTATCGCCGTGCTGAACTCGATTTTTCTTTCCCTATAATGTCTAGGTAGCGCCCGACCCCACTAATAATGTGCTAAAAATCTCTGGCCCCCACAAAAAAATCCAGGGCGTTGCCATGAGCGGGAGGATCGATCAAAGCATAGGACCAAACACCAAATAAGAACCCCAAATATTGACCCCAAATATTGATCCATAAATAATAACCAATTTTTGGAGGCGCCAATGGCTCAAAAGGAACAGGCGTGCCGGAAAGGAATGGTGGTTTTCGCCCACGCCGATGATGCGGAGTGGGGATGCTCCGGCACAGTCGCCAAATGGTGCGCTGAGGGTTGGGATGTGGTGTATGTTGTTTGCACCGATGGGAGTAAGGGAAGCGCGGACCCGTCAATGACCAGTATTACTTTGTCTCAGATTAGGGAACAGGAACAACGGAACGCAGGCAACGTACTTGGACTCCAAGACGTAGTCTTCCTGAATTACGAGGACTCAATGCTGGAGCCCAGCCTGGAGCTCCGGCGGGACATTACCAGGCAAATAAGACGATACAAGCCCGACGTGCTGATCTGCGGCACGCCCATGCGTCGGCTTTCATACAACGGTTACCTGGGGCATCCGGACCACATAGCCGCCGGTGAAGCGGCATTGTCGGCCGTGTTCCCATCGGCCAGGGACCGGCTGACTTTCCCGGAACTGCTGGATGAGGGCTTGGAGCCCCACAATGTTAGCGAAGTTTGGGTCATGGATCATCACGAGCCGGACAACTTTGTGGATGTTACCAGCCATATGGATACTGCTATCAAGGCATTGAAGCAACACGAAACTCAGGTTACCAGCGACGATGTGGGTACTCACATGAAGCAGTGGCGGAGCCGTACCGGTCAAAAGGTTGGCTTCCGATATGCCGAGGGTTTTAGGAGATTCACTCTGGGATAATTATTGGGATTACAAAACACGGGGCTCATTGCATAGCCGCCGCAGCCCCGTGACTCGCACATGAAAATACCCTTGCTACCATGATTTGGGAGCAAGGGTATCTTTCTTTTAGCGGGACATTTTATGGTCAGAGTCCGATTTTTACGAAGGCGGCTAGCGTTTGGTCGCTACGACCTTGACGCTGGCAACGTTCAGAGGCACGCCTTCCGACTCGTCGAACTTAACCTGCTCTTCAGTGATTTCCAAGTCGACGAAGCCAGCTTTGCGCAGACGCCCCAGATAGACTTCCCGGTCCTCTGCGCCAGCGATGCAAGCGGCCCAAGCTTCAGGATCGATCTGAGTGGGACCATCAGGGGTCAGGGACATCATGTCCGACAGGTGAATCCTTCCGCCAGGCGCCAATACCCGGTAGGATTCGCTGAAGACAGCGTCCTTGTCGGGGGAGAGGCACACGACGCAGTTGGAGATGATTACGTCCACACTGGCGTCGGGAATAGGCATCTTTTCCAGTTCGCCTTGGATGAACTCCACGTTGGTCAAACCCAGGTTGGCCTGGTTCTTGCGGGCTAATTCCAGCATGTCCGGCGTCATATCCAGTCCCGTAACGTGGCCGGTCTCGCCCACCTGCTGGGCGGCCAGGAAGCAGTCGATGCCGCCTCCGGAACCCAGGTCCAGCACCCGTTCGCCGGGTTTCAGGCCAGCCAGGGCCGTTGGATTGCCGCAACCTGCGGACGCTGCGATGGACTCGGCAGGCAGCCCGGCAATCTGACCTTCCTGGTAGAGCTTGAGGGCTCGGTCCAAGTCTTCGGGGCCGCAGCAGCCGGGACCGTCGCAAGACTGTGCTGACACATTCACCAGTTGGATTATTCCCTGAGTCTCGAGTTTTTCCGCCACCTGCGTCGATTCGTTATGGGCTCCGCCGCAACAACCGGGTTCGCAACAAGCCTCGGTGTTTGAGTCCTGGCCTGTCTCCGAGCCTGTCTCCGTGGCCAATGCCTCTGAGAGTTCAATCACCCCTCTGGCCTTGGCGCCGTAGCGCTCCCGTACCAGTTTTTTTACTTCTTCGGAATTCGTAGTCATTTTTAACCTCCTAATTTTCTCCGAAATTTCCCATTATTTAGTTAATTCTGGCTTGCCACTGCAGTTGGCTGGCCCAATGCTTGGGCCACCGAATCGTTTATTGTGGGCATCATTTTTTCCCAAACGCGTGCCGCAGCACGGAATGCTTCCTCTCCTTTGGGAGATAGCCAACATACCCTGCGCCGCCTGCCTTGGTGTTCTTCTTCGCGGCACTCCACGTAACTGCCGTCCAAAAGCTCTTTCATCGTTGAATAGACCATGGCTTCGGTGGGCTCACAGCAACCCTGACACGCAGCCCTTATGGCCAGGTTGATTCCATAGCCGTGGACTGGGCCTTTGTCCAACTCGCCCAGTAAGAGGAAGCGGCACAGGCTGCGCTTGACCAGGTTTTCCCAATAGGCTTCTGTTTCCATCAAGTTTGGTATTTCCTTTGTTCCCGTTTCCTTTGTTCCCGTTTCCTTTGTTCCCGTTTCCTTTGTTCCCGTTTCCAGGGAAGGTATTCTCGCTAATTTATCTGAAGTCGATTCCGAATTTGGAATATACTAATCCGGATTGATACTCAACTGGATTTATACTAAAGCTTGTTGAGTATTGTATGGGCCGTCCAAAAGGGTGTCAACCCTTCATCTTATTTTCTTAGAATCTTGCCCTTGGTGGCCCGCTTTCGGTGTTATTTTTGTAGAAATACCGGGGAAATACCGGGGAAATACCGGCCATGCTATTACGTCTGATTGTTATGTTAGAATTGCCACACTTACGCCGGATCGCCGTGAAAATAGCCCGCCATCGGGCTGCATAAGACCATAGAGGAGTTGGGATTTAAGAAATGAAAGTTACAAAGGCTACTACGCGGGTTTTGCACACGCCGGCTGACAGCCCATTGGCCTTGGGCGTGCCTGAAACCAGCGCCAAACGAGCGTTCGTTACGCTGGAGATGCAAACCGATGAGGGTGTGGACGGCATCGGCCTGACCTTCATTCCAGCCTTGAATGCCAGCCCTCTTTTGCCAGCGCTGAATTCAGCAGTGGATGCTCTAGCTCAGATGGTGGTGGGTCAAGATCCCATGCCCGTGGAAGCCATTGCGTCAAACCTGATGGAAGCAGCCAGCGGATCCGGTCCGGGAGGAATCTTCAGCCTGGCCCTATCAGCGGTGGACATGGCATTGTGGGACATAAAGGGGAAAGCCTTGAACCAGTCCGTTTGTTCCTTGCTGGGGGGCTACCGCAACAGACTACCCACCTACGCCAGTGGCGGGCTGATGCGCACCCAGAACCTGGAGAGCCTGGCCGAGACTGGCCCGCATCTGGTAGAGATGGGCTTCAAGCAGATGAAGACCCAGTTAGGCGGAGAACCCACGGTTGCCAAGGAATTGGAGCGAATCAAGGTGCTGAGGGACGGAATCGGGGATGACATTGACCTTATGTGCGACATCAACCAATTGTGGGACGTCAACCAGGCTATAGATATTGGCACCCGCTTGGAGGACTATCACTTGTATTGGCTTGAGGACGTGGTGGAACACGACGATTACCAGGGCTTTGCTCGGGTGGCCGACGCCTTAACCACACCAATCGCCGCCGGTGAGTACCACTACGGTGTCCGTCCTTTCCGTCACATGCTAGAAGCCAGGTCCATAGACATCGTGATGATTGACCTTTTGCGAGTGGGAGGCATCACCCAATGGCGCAAGGTCGCGGCCATGGCCGAGGCGTTTAACCTGCCTGTGGTCAGCCACTTGGTCCCTGAGATTCACGTCCAACTCATGGCGGCGATACCCAACGGTCTGACGGTGGAATACATGCCTTGGACCCTGAGGCTATTCGAGGAGACCCCGGAACTTGAAGGTGGAGATATCATAGTCCCGGACAAGCCGGGTCTAGGATTGAAATTCGACCAAGACGTCTTGAAGAAGTTTCAAGTAAATTAGACAGGTAAATCAGACGGGAAAATTAGAGGAGTAAGACATGGTTTCACAGCTTCGCATCTACACGATAAATCCTGGAATGATGGACTCCTGGCTCAAGATATTTGAGGAGACCATTCGGCCCGTGCACAGCAAGCTGGGCATACCCGTGGAGCGCACCTGGGTAAATGCCGAGGCCAACGAGTTTGTCTGGGTCCGCAGTTTCAAGAACGCTGAGGAAATCAAGGCAAAAGAAGAAGCCTACTTCGCCTCGGACGAGCGGAAAGCCCTTGGCGATATTCCCCAACAGCACATAGCAAAGATGGAAGTCAGGGTGATTGAGCCGGTGCTGGTGGGTTCAGCGGAATAAAGCTGAGTAGATTACCGCAGAGTGCGCTGAGAACGCAGAGAAATAGGCCATCGTCTTTCACTCTGGCCGAGTGAAGCTCACTGCCACCCCAGCGGCGCACTTCACCGGGTTAGAGTTCTTTCCGCATCTCCACGTGGGGGATGTCCACCTCGAGGAATGTTCCCCCTTGTTGGCGGTAACCGTGGGCGGCGTAGAAACTGGTAACGTATTCTTGAGCGTGCAGCACCAAACTGGTGAGCCCTTGGTTTCTTGCCGACTCTTCCAGGAAACTTAGAATCTGGCCGCCCACGCCTTTCCTGCGCCACGATACGTCCACGGCCATGCGGCCGATGTGGGCGCTGCCGTCGTCGCCCCATACCAGCCTGCCTGTACCCACCACAAGGCCCTCAGCGATGGCGATTGCGTGGGTGGCGGTAGCGTCAGCCTCGTCCAGTTCCTCCTCGGGAGGAATCGACTGCTCATCAACGAAAACACGGAAGCGGACCGCGATGGCCGCTTCCATGTCTTCTTCGTTCTCTACCAGCTTGATTGTTAAGCTTTCAGCCATCAGCCTGACTCTGCCGCAAGGCGAGCTTGGCACATATTGAGTATGTTCTTGGCCCCGGATTTTTATCTAAATAACTGGCAGCTAATAAACGATTGCGCCCCGGCCTATCTCACCTTTATCCATGTCCCCATAAGCCTCATTAATCTGGTCCAGGGTATAGTGACGCACCACCAGATCGTCCAGGTTCAGCTTGCCCGAGAGGTACATATCCGCAAGCTTTGGGAAATCGGTCTGAGACCGAGCCGACCCGTAGTAGGTGCCCCTGATGGTCTTCTCGTTGCGTACTATGTCCACGGCGTTGATTCCGGCCTCGGCTCCCACGGGGGCGATGCCCACCACGGTCATCGTGCCGCTCTTGCCGGTCATGTCATAGGCGGCTTTCATGGTATCGGCGGAACCGAACACCTCGAAGGTGTAGTCGGCGCCCCGTCCATCGGTCAGTTCCTTAACTTGCGCCACCGGGTCACGGTCTGCGGCATTGACCGAGTGGGTCGCACCGAACTTCATGGCGAATTCCAACTGGCTCTCCCGTATGTCAACGGCGATAATCTTGGAGGCGTTTACCAAGGCGGCGCCCATGATGACGTTCAAGCCAACGCCGCCACAACCTATCACGGCCACGGTGCTGCCGGGTTGTACGTTGGCTGAGTAGATGACCGCTCCCACGCCGGTGGGCACGCAGCAACCAATCATGGCCGCTTTGTCCATAGGGATGGGGCTGGCGGTGGGTACGCAGCCAGCCTCGGGCACCACCGAATATTCGGAGAAGCAGGCCACCTTGCCCATGTGGTGAATATATTGGTCGCCCTTATGCAGGCGTCGGGTGCCGTCGTACATGAACGGGCCCGTTGCCCCGTGGCTGTCGCAAACGTTGCCGTGGCCCTCTACGCAGGACTTGCAGCGGCCGCAGGAGGGGACGAAGGACAATATCACCTGCTGGCCCGGTCTTACCGATGTTACCCCCGGTCCAACTTTTTCTACGGTACCGGCCCCTTCGTGACCCAGCACCACCGGCAGAGCGATTGGAGCGTCGCCGTGCATGAAATGGCGGTCGCTACGGCAGATGCCAGCGGCGCCATTCTTGACCAGCACTTCTCCATCTTTGGGGTCGTCCAGTTCAAGCTCTTCAATCACCAACGGTTGGCCAACTTCGTAAAGAACGGCAGCTTTAGTTTTCATGGCAAGTAACTGAGCCTCCTAGAAATGGGTTCTGATATTGAGTTCGAGCGCCGGATCTCCGGTGCGTGAATCGGTGGTAATGATGCCCCGCAGAGCGGTTTCTGTCAATGGCCTTACTGCTGTCAGCAATCAGCGGTCAGCTTTCAGTTGTTCCAACTTCGCTTTGGCCCGCTCCATCAAGGGATTCATGCCCAGTTCGGTGGATATAGAAAGACCCTCGTTCAGCAAAGTCAAAGTTTTGTTTGAGTCCGACTCCCGATTGGATGCTTAACGGTGCCGAGGATGCTTCTCATCAGGGGGTATAGCATGGCCAAAGATTACCCTTAATTGCTAAAAGCTAGAAGCGATCCGGCTATCCCTCTATTTTCTCCAACGGGGCGAAGCTAAGTAGCAACCGTTTGACGCCGACGCCGTCGCGGAACTCGACGGTAACTTGGACGTCGCTGGCATCGGGCTCCCAACCGGTAACCACCCCTTCGCCAAAGGCAGTGTGGCGCACTAGGTCGCCCACGTTCAGCGCAAGCCTGGCTGGCTTTGGGGAGGAGACGGTTTCCCAGGAATCAGCGCTGTCTTTGATCCGCCGGGAGATTGTCCGGGGAGCCGGTGTCGCGACGGGTCCCGGGGCTCGAATTGTGGCCGTGATTTCTTGAGGGATGTCTCGTAGGAAACGCGATGCCAGGGTTGGTCCGCTGCGCCCCATGAAGCCCCGCCGGAAGGCACGGAGCATGTACAGCAATTTTTTGGCTCTGGTGATGCCCACGTAGCACAATCGACGCTCTTCTTCCATCTGGTCTTCGCTTTCCATCGACCGGCTGTGGGGCAGCAACCCTTCTTCCAGGCCGACGATGAAAACCACGGGAAACTCCAGACCCTTGGCTTGGTGCAGGGTAATCAGGGTTATGGACTCGCCGGACTCTTCGTAGCCATCCACGTCGGCCACCAAGGAGAGCCGTTCCAACAGAGTTGATAGCCCGTTTGGTGGCTCCTCAGCGTTGAACTCTTGGGCTGTCGTCCGAAGCTCACGGATGTTTTCCCAACGTTCTTCACCTCGTCCGGCCTCAGTTTGACCCTCGTCCTTCTTGAAGTATTGTTCCAGGTCAGCTTCCTCAATGACCCGGTCAATCAGGTCGACCACAGGGAGTTTGGAAGCGAAGTCAATCAAGCGGTCAATCATCTCCACAAAGCCGGAGATGGACTTGACCGCCCTGGATGTTAGGTTTACGGGAAAGGTATCTCCGGACTTGTTTAAAGCCGCCAGATACTGCATGGCCGTGTACAGAGGGACGTTCTCGCGCTGTGCCCAGTCGGCCATGTCCCGCATGGTCTTGGCCCCAATGCCCCGAGGCGGCACGCTGATAACTCTGGTCAGGCTAACTTCGTCAGATGGGTTGTGCAGCAGGCGCAGGTAGCACATCAGGTCCTTGACTTCGCGCCTCTGGTAGAAACGGACGCCGCCCACCAGACGGTATTTCATACCCCGGTGTAAACAAGCTTCTTCCAGCGCTCGTGATTGGGCATTGACCCGGTACGTGACGGCGCAATCGCCCCGTTCCATTTTTTCTTCGCGCACCAACCGGGCAATCTCGTCAATGACGAAGGACGCTTCTTCGCCTTCGTCATATGCTTCGTGGATGGTTACCGGCTTACCTTGGTCGTTGTCGGTGAACAGGTCTTTGTTGAGACGGATGCCATTGGCCGAGATAAGTTGTTTGGCGGCCTCCAGAATCTTGCCGGTGGAGCGGTAATTCTGTTCCAAAGAGATTGTTGCGGCGTCGGCGTAGTCGTTCTGAAAGCTGAGGATATTGCGTATGTCCGCTGAGCGCCAAGAGTAGATAGACTGGTCCGGGTCGCCTACCACGCAGATGTTGTGCCGCTCCTCGGCCAGCAGGCGGGCTAAGCGGTACTGGGCGACATTGGTGTCTTGAAACTCGTCCACCATCAGGTAGTGATAGCGTTCCTGGTATCTCTCCCTCACCTCTTGGTTATCTTGGAGCAACTGGACCGCGCGCATCAACAGGTCGTCGAAATCGGCGGCATTGTTCCTAGCGAGTAGCTCTTCGTAGTGGTGGTAAATCCGGGCGCAGCGCTCTTCAAAGTAGTTCTGCTGGTTCCTGGCAAAAGCCTGGGCGTCCACCAGTATGCTCTTGGCTTTGGAGATGGTGCTTCTCACCGCTTGGGGAGGGAATTGTTTGGCGTCTATGTCGGCCAGTTCCATGGCTTGCTTAATCAACGCCAACTGGTCATCCGAATCGAAGATTGTGTAGCTGGGGGAAAGGCCGACGTGACTGCCGTCCCGACGTAGCATCTGGGCGCAGAAGGAGTGGAAGGTGCCGACGGTCAGGGCATCGCTTTGGGGTCCCACAAGGCGCTCTAGTCGGTCTTTCATCTCCCGGGCGGCTTTATTGGTGAAAGTGACGGCGGCGATTCGGTAGGGGAGGACATCGCGCACTCTTACCATGTAGGCGATTCGGTGGGTGATTACACGGGTTTTGCCGCTGCCGGGGCCAGCGATTATCAGTAGAGGGCCGTCGATGGTCTCAACGGCTTGTTTCTGGGCGGGGTTCAGCCCCTCCAGGATCTCCATGCCTAAGGTCATGGCCGAATTATAGCATGGGACTAAACATAACCTGCTATCTGACGGTGCGTTTTTAGGAAATGGAATCCTAGTATAGGGCCTTTCCGGACATGAGCTCGATTAAGGAAATTTCGGCCGATTAGAGCCCAAAGATTTAGCCCGGATATTTAGAACGAAGCCATTCGCTCCAATGCTTCCAGGTCGAGAATAGTAATGCGGAGGTGGGAGGTGGAGAGTATGCCAAGCCGCCGGTAGCTGTTTAGCGCGCGGCTGATGGTTTCCCGGCTGGCGCCAACGAGACGCGCCAGTTGGTCTTGACCCATGGGCACTTCTATAGGCGTGTTTTGGGGTTCGTTTTGTGGCCCGTTTTGACCATTGTCGTCGGCATAGGCTTGGGCTAGTTCCAACAATTGCTTGGCCATACGGGTGGGCACGTCAAGAAAAGCCAGGTCGCCCAGCATTTGGTTCACGCTGCGCAAGCGGCTGGTTAGCAGGCTGGTGGTTTGGGCAACAACCTCCGGGTGTTCCTTCAGGAATTCCATGAAGCCTTCTCGGTACAATGCCAGGGTTTGAGCTGGGTCAACCGCAGTGGCGGTGGCCGAACGGTTGGAGCCGTCGAGCATGGCCATTTCGCCGAAGCATTCTCCGGGCTGCAACACGGCCAGGTCTTTTTCCCGGCCATCGTCGGAGGTGATGGAAATCCGGATGGTGCCTTCCACTATGATGTGCATGCGGTCGGCCGGGTCGTCCTGATGGAATATAACCTCGCCTTTTTGGTACCCTCTCCGCCGTAGTTTGCCAGCCAGAGGCACCAAATCTTCGGGCTCCAGATTGGAGAATATGGGGACTGTGACCAAGAAATCTGCGCTGACCATTATGACTGGAATCATAACACTTGGCCCACTAATTTCTTGATACCAGGCGATTCGCAACAACGCGGACAACTCTAGGCGTACGCTGTGCGTGGCGGGTGGGGGTTCTTGATGCTATAATTCTATCCGCCCAAACATAACCCATGAATTTGCTTGTTTAGAACGATATATCGTTTAACTTAGAAAATCTTGAATGAGCCACCCGTTCTCAATGCGGGTGGCGGCGGCGAGAAAGCTGGCCCATCTACGCCTCAAGACCAGTTGAACCGACGGCTCATCGGAGGAACCATGCTTAATTTCCCCGAACAGAATCTGCGCACACCCGGACCCACGCCAATCCCGGACGACATTGTGGAAGCCATGTCGCGCCCGATGATTAACCATCGGGGCCCGGAGTTCTTAGAGTTGCTTACCAGGGTCACTGGGCAGCTTAAACAGGTTTTCATGACTGCCAACGACCTTTACATTTTGACGGCCTCGGGCACCGGCTCCCTTGAGGCTTCGATTGTGAACACGCTGTCTCCAGGGGACAAGGTCTTGTCGGCCACCGCCGGAGCCTTCGGTGACCGGTTCACCGATATAGCGAAGGCCTACGGCGCTGAGGTGGAACACCTGCAATTTGAATGGGGCTCGATCGTAGACACTGAAGCCATACGAAGATCCCTGAGCCAAGACCCGCAAATCAAGGCAGTTTTGGTGACCCACAATGAAACCTCCACCGGAATCACCCATCCGTTGGCGGACGTGGCCAGCGTGGTCAAAGGGGAGTTCGACAAGTTACTGTTGGTGGATGCGGTGAGCAGCCTTGCCTGCGTACCTCTGCCGGTGGATGGCTGGAACTGTGATTTGGTGGGCACTGCTTCTCAAAAGGGATTCATGATTCCCCCCGGCCTGGCATTTATCAGCATCAGTGAGGCTGGCCATGAGGCCCAAGCCTCCGCGACCATGCCAAGGTTTTACTTTGACCTAGCCGAGGCCCAGAGCTACCTGGAGCGAGGACAAACGCCTTGGACGCCAGCCATTTCTGCCCTTTATGGCCTTTCTTTGGCCTTGGACAAGCTTCTGGCTGAAGGCTTGGAAAACGTGTACGAACGTCACACCAACATTGCCCAGATAACCCGAGATGGCGTTAAAAACCTGGGTTTGGAGTTGCTGGCCCAAGACGAGGCCTATGCCTCGGACACGGTAACTGCCATAAAAATTCCCGAGAACATTGACGGCGCAAAACTCGTCAACATGGTGCGTACTGAAGAGAATGTGGTACTGGCCGGTGGACAAGGCAAACTCAGCGGCAAGGTTTTCCGCATCGGCCACATGGGCGCAGTGACGCCAGCCGACATTGAGGAAGTTATGGAAGCTATAAAAATTGTCCTGCCCAAGGTTGGATTTAGCGCTCCATAACGGTTCTGGAATCGACCTTCGCCGGTACTTTGTCCCGGCAGTTTGTCCCGGATGTTTGTCCCGGAAGAATGACAACCTCAGGCATAAATGCCCAGCTCCACCACAGATTTGGCATCGGGCGTCTTGCCCCTCAGACATCCGTCTAATGCCTTTCTTACTACTATTTTTCCTCTTGGTTAAAGTTTTTAAGGAGCTGGAATTGCTATGTATTCCCAGCAAGCCGAGTTGGCCGTTACGTCCAGCTACTAAGACCAAGAAGGACAATATGGACGCGACGGATACAATCGTGCGAATGGCAGGGCAGCTAAGTGGCCCAGGCATGAAGAAGCGGCTGACTAGAGCATAAATACAGGAGAATCGTCCCGGTTGATTCGTTTCTCTTCCTGAATCCCTTGGCGAAGGAACTTGGGCAGGGCGAACATGCTGCGGTGGCTTTCGCCGTCATAGTACTTCAGTTCCTTAGCGACCCTTTCTTTCAGAATGCCGTCGATTCCTGCCTCATCGGGAAAGGTCAGAGGAGAGTCGGAAGCTAGAGTGAAACTCCAGAGGGTCTGGAATGCTGGCACGTGGGCTTGAGCCGAGGCGGTGTGCTTAAAAATACTGCTTAAAGTATTGAAGATGGTGGTGAAGCACTCCTGATAGTTCAAAAGCCCAACAGCCCCGGACTGGGTAACGAAGATGCCGCCGGGGTTCAGTTTGGACTTGACTATTTGGTAGAATTCCTCGGTGTACAGGAGGTAAGCGGTGCCCGCCTCCAAAGGGTCCACCAGGTCCATGACCATTACATCGAAGGTCTCTTCGCAATTTTGTAGATAGCCTCTGGCATCCTCATGAAGCAGCTTCACTCTGGGGTCATCGAAACTGCCTTGATGGTGCTGGGGCAAAAACTTGCGGCAAAGCTCCACGACTTCCCCGTCCAAATCCACCATAGAGACGTTGGTCACCGATTTATGGGCCAATACCTCTCTCAGAGTTGCGCCTTCCCCGCCGCCCCCAATAAACACAGAATGAGGGTCCGGATGCCTCAGCATGGCTGGGTGCACCAATCCCTCATGGTAAATATGCTCGTCTTTCTCTGTGCTCTGGGTCTTGCCGTCAAGAATCAGGCTGCGGCCAAAGAGGTCGGACTCAAGCACTTCAACTTTCTGGTAGGCAGTTTTGCCGGAATAGAGAACCTGCCGCACCTGAAGCATAGTCGCCAGGTCCGGGCAGACAGTCTCTAAAAACCAGTTGCCAGATATGTCCATTCCCCTTCCGGGTCAGTAAATCACACTTGATCGAGTCAACCGGGCACAATCTGGCCAGGCTCGAATCGAACGGGACTGAGTTAGCCGGGCCTAACTTAGCTCGTGGCTGTCTTGATGGTGGCGCCCCGGGTGACTTCGATTATCTCAGGGTCTTGGGACTCCAGTTTTTCCACCAAGAGCGCAGCGGCTTCCCTGGGATGAAAGGTGGTGCCACAAGCGAATATGTCAGCTGCGGCATACCCAAATTCCGGCCATGTGTGTATTGAGATATGAGACTCGGAGATTGCCAGAATACCTGTTACTCCCTGGGGACTAAAGCGGTGAAAAGACTCACCCACCACTGTGGCGCCCACCGTTTGGGCGGTGTCTGAGAGCGCTTTTCGTATGAAGTCAATATCGTTTAGGAGCTTGGGGTTGCACTCCTTAAGTTCCAGCAACAAATGAATCCCTAGTCCATCCAATCACTTGTCCTCCTGCATTTCAGTTTGCCGCCTGAGCAACAGTCACCAATTGTAATGTATATTCACAGGTAATCAATACCTATGGTGAATTATCTGTAAATATCTCCGTCAAATGTGACCAACGTCACAAATATTCTTAGGAGCATGTCACAGATTCCTCTCCTGGCTTGCCATAGAATGTCTTTAGTGACTCTGGATTCTGGCACTCAAGAAGCACCAGTTAAAAAGCAACGACTCAAACAGTACCGGTAGTACGAGTGCCAACACTTTGGTAAGCCATGAAATCGAAAGACTCATCTGGGGTAGAAAAAAATATGGATGCGGGACACGCCGACGGTAAACAGTTGAAGTTGAAAGCCAAAACTGAAAACAAATTTACCTTGATTGAGGTCCTGGTAATAGCCAGCATTATTGTAGCCATAGCGGCGGTATCGGCACCCCTGGTTATTACTTAGCTTACTGTTGAGCCGCGCCTTGATCGCACACCTCTCGACTTACCCTCTCTTCATGGATTCGGACCGTCCCGGCAAGGGTTCCTGCGCCCAAACCGGGCGGTTCGCTCCATTTCCCCGTCAAAAAACACAAGCTCAAATCGCCCGTTTCAAACGATAAGCGCCAGACTGGCCCACGGACACCAGACGACAAACACCAGGCGACAGCAATGGATGGCATGATGCCAAAAGTGAATTACGGAAATCCCGAAGACTTCGCGGATGGGAGTTTTGTGGTAGCAGCCAACCAAGGATTGCAAAAACCGGCCTGCTCGAAAATCGGCTCAGCACGCTTCAATCAGGCGGCGGAGAGACGGGGCGAAGGAAAAAGTTAGGTTAGGTTCAGAAGGATACGGGGGACTCTGTGTTACTCGTTCTCGATCCACTCCGTGTCCATGGCTTCTTCGTCAATGACGTTTTCATCATCGTCGTCTTCGTCTAAACCGTCTGCCCGGAGTTGGCTGATTAGGCTTTGACCCAGGTAAACCTGGCGCTCATCCCGTGTCTTGCTGTGGGTTTTACTGGGAAAAGAGCAAGCATTTTGGAGGTTGCCATGACGGAAAGTTTCGCGGATTATCACAGAAACCGTCTGTTGATTGATGCTAACAATGGCGGCATCGTATTCGTTGCCACCACACATGAATCGGACCAGCCTTTGCCCCAACTTGGGTTCGACCTGGCCGAGATATTCTCCGTCACGGGAGTAGATGTTTAGATTGCTATTTTCCACCACCAGGTTAACCGGGTCGTTGGGCGCCAGGCGGGCAATGGTTTCACTTGGAGCGGTCTTTCGCAAATCCGTCTTGCCGGATTTACCGCTTTCCTCGATGAACATATGAGGTGCGCTGCCAGCTTTCCGGCCCGGCTTTGTTGATACCGGGTTGCTCCCCATATTTTCCAAACGGGCGAGGTTCTTCTTGGCTATGTTGTTGTATGGAGCGATACGGGCAACATTGCCCAGCACATTTCTGGCATCGTCATATTTCCCCAACTCCATGTAGGCCTTGCCCAATCGGTTCATAGCCTCTACTTCGTCGGCGAACAACTCAAGAATCGCACGATTGACGTCGGTGGCTCGTTCCCACTCACCTTTTAGGGCAAGGTCGATTGCGTCCCGGGTCAAGTCTCGCTTGAGCCGGGTGCTATTGCTAGATTGTATTAGTTGTTTATCCATCCCTTCTCCATTCCATCACAGGTCTGATGGCAACAATATTGCGACACCCAGCCCCCGTACCACCCAATTTCATAGTCGCAAGTTTTCCGATTTTATCGATTTTTTTGTATGCTCAGGTCGTGTATGTGTCGCTTCGGTTTTGGCTGACGGAAACCCCCCTTCAGGCGGTCGTTTCGTGACTAACAATCATTAAATCAGAGAATTTCGTTATGTTATATGGTGTCTGCCACACCAGTAGACTTGTGCCGAATTTCCCGAAATCTCGAATTACAACTAGTAGTTACAACATAACTACGCCTACGGTCAAGACTTAAATAGGTGAATTCCAATGAGTTTTTTGGGATATTTGGCCCGTGAAATAGGTTGATTGAGAATCCAGAGCAGTGGGACAGGGCCATTCCAATGAAGAGAGCAATCTGTTTAGCGCAAAGTGTTCTTTGTCGCTGAACTTCTCAAGACGGCCATGTTATGAGGTTCTTGGGCTAATACGAGCCCGGCAAGTGGAGAGGATGTAACCGGTGCGGAGCATTAACATTCCAGCAGACCACCTGCTTGAATCATTGGCAGAGGGGTTGGAATAGAAGTTGGAAAGGCGAAGGATGGATCTTCACTGCCGTTAGACCGATTGGGCTAGATTTTCGGATTAACAGCCCATTCAGTTGGTACCCGACACCATGAAATGCTCGACAGCATCAAGTGCGAATCTCCTGTCTCCCCGCAAATCGAACCTGTAGCAGGGGAGTAGCCCAGCGTCGGCCCAGCGTCTGATAGAGTGAGGGTGTACGTGCAGCAACTCTGCCACTTGGGATACAGTGATCAGGCCGCCATTGTTCTTTTCACCAATCGTGCCATTGCTATTGCCGTTTACATAGATACTCGTCATCACCCCTCCAACTAATCTGTACTTGCCAATGGTTACAGATTGGGAAGGCATCCAACAATAGGGATAACACGCAGTTGGCTAATTGGCGACCCTCAAAATGTGTGAGGTATAGTGAAGTAATATCAGAAATTTTCTGTTGGCTGGAAAGGGTTCGTTGAGCTAGATGAACGGGCCTATTTCGCCCTTTACTCTTGCCCCTGGTATCTGCCACGAAGGTGGCGCCACCGGATTCTCAGAAGGTCCAAAGTCATTGCCACGGAGTCCCGGAAATCCCGCACCTTGCTATTCTCCCGATAGTACCAGTCCACCGGTATTTCTTGCAGGCTCATACCCTCCTTACCGGCTATGAAAAGAACCTCCACGTCGAAGGCGAATCCGTCCATTGTCAAACGTCCAAAAAGGGACGGGACCACTTCACCCCGGTAGCACTTGAAGCCGCACTGGGTATCTTGAATCCCTGAAACCGCAATGATGCGCACCAAAGCATTGTAGATGCGCCCCATCAGGTGCCTTCGGGTTGGCTCACCGATGCGTTGGGCGCCCGGGGCGGCCCTGGAACCCAACGAAATGTCCACTTCCGAAACCAGGGGCGGAAGCAGCCGCTCCACTTGCTCTATGGGGACGGATAAATCAGCATCGCACAGAATGCGGTACTCGCCTTGGGCCGCCAGCATTGCGTTTTTGACCGCCCATCCCTTGCCCCGGTGGTCCAAGCTAATGAGTCGGAGGTTCGGTTGAGTGGCCGCCATCTGAGATACCAGGCTGGCTGTTCCGTCGGTACTTCCGTCATCGGCGACCAGCACTTCCCAAGAATAGCTGCGGCCCCCGAGGTAGCTAATCACCCTCTCCAGGGTGGCGCTGATGCGGGCTTCCTCGTTGTAAGCGGGGATTACTATCGACAGAAAGACCTGGTCCAAGAGTGGTTCCTCTATTTCGGAATGGGCGGGCATTCGATGCGTGGTGTTGAATAGCTATGTACGCCGATCAGCGGGGGAGGGTAGTTTCTAGTCCCCTTTATCGAGTTGAAAATCCCGGTGTAGTAGCCTGACCGCCTCTTGTGCTTGGCCTTCTTGGATTATGCAGGAGATTCGTATCTCTGAGGTGGTTATCATGTCGATGTTGATTCTGCCGTCGGCCAACACCCGGAACATTCTGGAGGCGTAACCGGGGGTATTTTGCATGCCGGAACCCACCACGCTAACTGTGGCCAGGGTTGCGTCTGTCACTATGGAAGAGGTTCCCAACTCGTTCATCACCAACTTGACCTCAGATTCGGCCTGGGGCAGGTCGGTACGGCTAACAGTGAAGCTAATGTCTGTTGTGCGGTCGCTGCTAGTGTTCTGCACGATGGTGTCCACGCTGATGCCCACCTTGGCCAAGGGCTCAAACAGGGCTGCTGCCACACCCGGTTGGTCAGGGACGGAGCGGACTGTTATTTTCGCAACGTTTGTGTTTAAGGCGATGCCGGTAACTTTAATCCGATTTTCCATCTGACTCCCATCGGGATCTCCATGAATAGTCGTGCCGGGTGCGTCTCCGAAGCTGGATGCGACATATATGGGCACATTAAATACCGATCCCAACTCTATCGACCTGGGGTGCATTTTCGCCCCATAGCTGGCCAGTTCCAACATTTCCTGGTAGCCAATCTCATCCAACTTTCGGGCTTCCGGGACTATTCGGGGGTCGGCTGTATAGATGCCGTCCACGTCGGTATAAATCTCACATCGCTCGGCGCCTAAAGCAGCAGCCAATGCTACTGCGGTGGTATCCGAGCCTCCTCGGCCCAGGGTGGTAATGTCCTGATTGTCGGATATCCCTTGGAATCCGGCTACCACCACTATGTGACCGGCTTTCAGTTCTTTCTGCACTCTGCTGGGATCTATGCTGTCGATCCGAGCTCTTCCGTACATGGTGTCGGTGCGAATCCCCGCTTGCGGCCCACTCAAGCTGATGGCGTCGTATCCCAGGGTTTTCAAGGCCATGGTAAGCAGCGTGCTCGACACCAATTCACCGGTAGACAATAAAAGGTCCAACTCCCGTGCGTCCGGAGAGGTCGATACGGTGTGGGCCAAACGTATCAATTCATCGGTACTATCGCCCATGGCCGACACGACGGCCACAACGCTTTTACCTCCGATTTTTGCGTCGGCAATCCGGCGTGCCACGCCGATAATCCGATCGGCGTCGGCCACGGAGGTGCCACCGTATTTTTGAACTATCAGCGGCATTCTTTTAGATTATCCAAAACAATCTTAGACATTTTGAGACTGGGGACTGGTCAGCACATGGGCGCCCTGCTCGGTGGGTCGGGTGATGTGCACCCGTCCTTCCACACCTGCCTGCTTTGCTGCCTCGGCCATCTCGTAGGCCACCGTCATTTCCCTTCCTTTGGCTAGCGCTAAGACCGTTGACCCGCTGCCGGAGAGAAATGCCCCCAGCGCCCCTGCGTCCAATGCGGCCCGAAACAGCAGCTTCATAGCGGGGAACAATGGTTGCCGGTAGGGTTGATGCAGCCGGTCCTCTGTGGCTATCCCAAAGTACTCGGGCTTGTTGGTGGCCATACCCGCCACCAAAAGGGCGGTGCGGCTCATATTGTGGACTGCGTCCGCCACTGACACCTTCTCCGGCAATACAGCGCGTGCGTCTTTGGTGGCTATGCGCAGCTCGGGAACGAAGAGCACTGCGCTCAGGTCGGTGGGTACATTTATGGCCGCTGTGTACAGACGGTCCTGGTCCGACACCACCAGTTGCAAGCCGCCAAGCACGGCCGCCGCCACGTTGTCCGGATGTCCTTCAATGGTTGCCGCCATCTCTAGCAGTTCGTTGCTGCCAAAGGGCTGGCCGCAGATTTCGTTGGCCGCCACCAATCCCCCGGCAATGGCTGCGGCGCTGCTGCCCAAGCCCCTGGCCAAGGGAATCTTGTTATGGCATTTCAAGTGGACCGGCGGCATTTCCTGGTCGGCTTCGCGAAACAAGAACGCCATGGACCGGTGTACCAGATTTTCCCTGGTGGTCTCTAGTTCCTGAGAGCCTTCCCCAATAATCTCCACCGTGGGTCCAACACCAGCGTTTGCGCCGAGGCTGGTGACCGCGGTGACTTCTAGGCGGTTCCATATATCCAAGGCCATGCCAAGGCAGTCGTAACCCGGACCTAGGTTGGCTGTGGTAGCGGGAGCGATTACCTGGAATGGAGCGAAACTCATTATTTCCTATCTACATGAATCAAGCTTGAATCTAGCTGGGCGAAGGAATGCCCTGCTAGACCAACACCCGTTCAAAAACATAGCGGCCCAAGTCCCGGTTCTCTCGAAACTCGAACCCCTCGAACCCGGGTCCGCAGCCGATGATTGGCACTCGCTCTTCGTGCAGCGACCCGTGGGACCTGAGTTCTTCCGGCATGGTCACTTGCGCAGGATCGCCAAAGACCACGCTCTCCGCGCCCAGCGCCATGATATCGCCGATGCGCTGGGGCATGAGCCGGAATCTTTCCGCTGCTTCTTCTCGTGAAAAAGCCTGATCCACCCCTTCGGTGTTGTTCAGCACGTCCAAGGCGGTAGCAGTGTCAGCGTCATCCAGATAGATATAGATGCAACCGCCCAGATTCGAGTGATGCACGGTGTATCTGTCTTTGATGATGGGGACCGCTTGGCTGTGGATGCCCTTGTCAGCCAATACGCCTTCTAGGTTTATCATCTTGGTCTTGGAAGACATGCCGTGGTCTGCCGTAATCAAGATTCGGGCGTCTGGGACGGTGTCCATAATCTTGCCGATGGCCTCATCCAGCAGGCTTAGGTGCCTGGCTGATTCAGGGTGCTTTGGAGAATATGTGTGCATGGCAAAATCGGTAGTCGTCAGGTAGACCAAATCGAACTTTTCCCGTTCCAGAATATAGTTCGCAGCCTGCATGACCCATTGGTTGACCTCGATTGAGTAGATGGGTGGCGGTTCGCCAACTCCCGAAGCGACCCAATCCGGAGGCTGCTCGGACGAAACATTCAGAGTGGTGCCTGCGCTTAGTAAACGTCTCAGCTTATCCTTGGCTGTAACCAGCAGAGACCGGGCCCCCATGGCTTCGGCGCGTTGGAACATGGTCTGGGTTTCCACGTATTCCGCGGATTCCATGTAGTGCTCCGATGCGTCCTCCTGGTTTAGCCAGTAGTTCGATGTTATGCCATGCTCTTTGGGGTAGCTGGCGGTGATTAACGAGACGTTGTTCACGTTGGTCACGGTGGGCATCATGGCCTTGGCTTCCAGCATAAACCCGGCGTCGGCAAGTTCCCGTATCCGGGGTGTTGGACAGCACTCCAGATACTCCGGGTCCAGGCCGTCAACCATGACGATAATCGTTGTCTGATCCATTTTGTACCTCAGTTGGCCTTTGTCCCCGGTTCGCCCAATATCGACGGTCATAGCCGATTCTGAGCGTGGCTCCAGAGTAGGCCGACGCACGAAATAACTCCAAGACTCTAACGCATCTTCGGCCCGGCATCAAGGCGTAGCCCTGGCTTGGTTGACGGCAGCCGGCGAGTTCGGTCAAAGGCCGTGTCGTAGGGCGAGGAGTCGGTGGGCTAAATCCCGTTGGGCAGAATCGGAGAAAACAAGCCGGCATGCGGCTAGTGTTCGAGCGGCGATCGTTCGAAAGGAATGTGAATCATGGCACCGGCGCGGGGAAAATGAATTATCCAGAGCCGACCCACCAGCAAACTACTGGTTTCCACGGTCCCTGCCAAGGTCAAAGTAGGGGCGAAAAAAGCTCACGCCGGAGCAAGTCTGCTGGTCAGTTGAGATATCGCCGCAGGCTGGCGCGAAGCCTCGGGTTGAGTAACGTGGGCCTTTACCAAGTTCATGTAGTCCAAGGCCAGGCTGGGCATCAAGAATCGCTTGCGCACGGATTCCTTTGCAGCTTCTCCCATTGTAGACCGCAGTTCCGGGTCTTTGAGCAACTCGACAATCCGCTCGGCGCACTCCTCGGGAGTGTCTACCAAGTAGCCGTTCACGCCGTTTTCGATCTGGATGCGTATGCCGCCAACGTTTCCGCCAATCATGGGCTTGCCCTTCCACATAGCCTCGGTTACGGTCAAGCCAAAGCCTTCCCGTATCGATTTTTGCATCAGAACCTCTGACACAACCTGGATGGCATTAACTATCTCGTCCACCGAACAAGGCAAATCTTCCGTGTGGTAATACAGATGAATATCGGGGTCGTCGCCAGCTAACTCCCGGACGCTTTCAACGATGCCCAAGGCTTCGGGGTCGTCACTTGCTTGGCTCAATCCCAGCATGGCCAGTTGCAGTCCCGGTATAGATTGACGGGCTATCCGGTAGGCCTCAACCACGCCCCAAGGGTCTTTCCACATGTCGAATCTTGAAACCTGGGAGATTAGCGGCCTGGAAGTGTCGATGCCCAAGGCGGCAACCAGTTCCTCAGCTCGTTTCCGGGGAAGAGGGACGTTTTTTACCGTCAATGGGTCAATGGCCGGAGGAGCGATAAATACCGGCGGCATATCCGTCAATCCCTGAGGCACGTAGGATGCCAGCGAGAACACCAAGTTGTCGTAGTCGTTAACCAGAGGCAACAAGTTGTTTAACACGCTCTCGTTTGGGTTGGTCAGGTCGATGTGGCAAACCCATAACCACATGTCGGAGGATGACCTAGGCAACAAGCGGGCCATCGGTAGCAGTTGAGGGTCATGTAAGAACCACACGTCGGCCGATAATTCCCGTCGGCGCATGTCCTCGGCGACCTTCTGGACGCTATGGTAGTAGACATCCAATTCTTCCGTGGAGAGAGTGCCGTCGGCGCCTTGGAGCAGGTTATGAATTTTCTTGGTGACCTGGAAAAACTCCGAAGGCGGGTTGATGACCACCCGCTCTGTGGAGATGCCCAAAGCGTTGGATAGAGGGACTAAGGATTGGAGAATCTCAGCGACACCGCCGCCTGTCTCCGTGCTGTTTATGTGAACTACACGAAGGTCCTTCAGTTGGCTGGCAACCGCCTGAAGCTCCTCGGTGGTCTCGGATGGAACATGGGCGACATATTTGGCGAATGCCACCGCCGGGTAGTCGATTTTCACAAACATATTGCTGGCCGCTCCCTGTGCGCTACGGTGGAAAGGCTAGGTATCGCATCGATATTCGTATCAGTATGATTTCACCTAAACCGCCAAACATCAAGCATGCAGCCACCGCTTAAAATCGACTTTTCGACAACTTCAAGGTGGTTGGATTAACAACGCTTGCCGCAATGATAATGGGGGGTTGTATACGGTAAGCCTTGGCAGTTGAAATCCGGCTTAGCAAGGGCCCTAATTACAGTCCGGGCGGGGGATGTCTATTCGACGGTGACGGACTTGGCCAAGTTACGGGGTTGGTCTACGTCGCACCCGCGCATCTCGGCCATATGGTAGGCCAACAATTGCAAGGGAACGGTGGTCAACAGAGGAATCAGGTTTTCCGGCGCATCGGGTATGTAGAGGACGTGGTCAACCTGTGAAGCCAGTTGTGTGTCCCCTTCGGTCACCACCGCCAGAACCACGCCGTCTCGGGCCTTTACCTCTTTGATGTTGTTAACCACCTTATCGTACATCCGGTCTTTGGGCGCCAAGGCCAAGGTGGTCATCGTGCGGTCGATTAACGCAATGGGGCCGTGTTTCATTTCCCCTGCGGGGAACCCTTCGGCATGGATATAACTAATTTCCTTTAGCTTTAGGGCCCCTTCAAGTGCGATGGGAGCGTTGATGCCCCGACCCAAGAAGAGGAAGTTGCTGCAGGTGTAAAATTCCCGAGCCAGCCGCCGGTAAACTTCGGTGTCGGCCAACATCTCCCCGATAAGTCCAGGGCAGCGTGCCAGATAATCCACCAACTCTTTCCCTGCTTCGGGCGTGAGCGCTCCCCGAGCCTGGCCGATATAAGCGGCCAGTATATTCAACGTGGTCAATGATGCGAGAAAGGTCTTGGTGCTGGCCACTCCGATTTCGATGCCCGCCCGCATAAACAACGTGTAATCGGCCAAGCGGGCTGCTTGGCTATTTTCGGCATTGCAGATTGTCACCAGCCGAGCGCCCTTTTCTTGGGCTAGGTGCATGGCCGCTACCGTGTCCGCAGTCTCTCCGGACTGGCCGATGGACACGACCAAGGTTTTATCGTCGATATATGGGTCCCGGTACCGGAATTCAGAGGCGCTCTCCGCTTCTGCGGGAAGCCCGGATAGTGTTTCGATTAAGTGGCGGCCCACCTGTGCGGCGTGGAGGCTGGTGCCGCAACCGATTAGAACGACCCGGCGCAGGTCTCTTATCTCGTCGATTGAAAGGGGCATGTCGGGTAACTCGACACGACCGTCTTGGAAGTTGACACGCTCCCGCATGGCGCTGGCCACGGCTTGGGGCTGCTCCATAATCTCTTTCAGCATGAAGTGTCGGTAGCCGCCCCGGTCGATTATTATGTCTTCGGGAGAAATAGTCCGAGTCTCCTTTTCAATGGGGAGGCCATCCAAATCCCAGTAGGTGGCGCCTTCCCGCGTAACCACCGCCATTTGTCCCGATTCCAAAAAGCCAACGCCGTTGACGGTAGACTCGTGGCGGAAAAGGGGAAGAAGGGCTGGCAGGTCGCTGCCCACGATGCCTTGGCCATCCCGGTGGGCGATGACGATACCTCCGGCATGCCCCAGGCGCATGGCGCAAATCTTGCCGCCATGACCTTCCTGAGTGGCGGTGATTGCTTGAGAGCCTCTGATTTGCTTGCCCATGTGGCGAAATGCGTCTTCAAAGCTGAGGCCCAGTTCCATTCCCTCTTCCAATAGATGGGTAATGACCTCGGTGTCGGTCTCGGAGTAAAACTGGTGGCCTTTCTCTTGGAGGCTGGTTTTAAGCTCCAGAAAGTTTTCCACGATGCCGTTGTGAACCACGGCGATTCTTCCGTGGCAATCGGTGTGGGGATGGGCGTTGGCGTCGGATGGCCTGCCGTGGGTGGCCCAACGGGTGTGACCCAAGCCCACAGAGCCTTGCAGAACAGCCGGCGTTGCCAGGGAATCTGCCGGGTCGGAGGTGTCCAGTCCCCCGACCTTGCCCACGGTCTTTCGGAACTGAATCTCGCCAGAGGAATCTACAACGGCTATGCCAGCGCTGTCATACCCCCGGTACTCCAGCCTTCGCAGCCCTTCTAATATGATTGGCCATGCTTCCTGATGGCCGACGTATGCGACGATTCCGCACACAGGCATTCTCTCAATCAGTTGCTAATAACTGATTTGAGTATATTTTCTAAGCGCGATAAAATCCAGTCCCCTTGAGGCAACATAGCTCAGAATTTCAACCGGCACGATCGATTCAAAAGGGGATTCGCTGGTCAAAACGGTCACGGGTGGCAAGGGTTGGCTGCTTACTTCGCGGTTCGCTTTTCCAGTTCCGACAGGAATGCTTGCAATTCCGCAGCCAAATCATCCACATTCACTTCTTCTTCTGAGTCGGCCAGATCCTTCAGTAGTTCATCCACCTCTTCTTCTTCGGCGAAGAGGCTGTTTAGGTCCAACTCTCCACTGGGCTCGGCGCTTTTATTTTTTTCGTCTTTGGCGCCACTCTTGCCGTCGTCAGAATCATCAGAAGATTCGGCATCGCTATCGTCAGATTTTTTGGCAAGGCCGCCGGATTCCCCCACCGGGCGCACATCGGTCACCCCTTCTACTTGTACACGTTGTACCTTGGAATCGTCCTCGTCCTCATCTTCGTCTAAATCATTCTCATCTTCGTCTTCGTCGTCCTCGTCTTCATCGTCTTCGTTTTTATTCCGCTTGCCTCCGAATTTGCCGAAGAGCCCCCCGCCGGATTTCCCGCCGTCATCCTCATCTTCGTCTTCATCGTCATCTTCTAGGTCGTCATCGTCGTCAATATCCAGTTCGTCATCATCTAAATCCAGGTCATCATCGTCATAGTTGTTTTTCCCCTTGGAAAACTTGCTGAGAAAACCCATAGCAATTACCCCTAAGTTCCGATTCCCGGCAACATTACCCTGACAGCAATCGGTGGAATAACCATCATGTTAAAACCGGTCATGATGCAGGTGAGCCCGGCAAAGAGCGCTAATGTGAGTGGGTGGCCGCCAACCGCAAACTTGGGCGCCAGGGGGTTGGCGATTGTCATAGTCAAAAGGGCGACCAAAGTCAGAATTGTCAACATTGAGATGTCTTGTGGCTGGAAAACTGGCAAGGAGGGCAGCAAAGCTAGGCCCGAACCTTCTGAATTCTTTTCCAAATCCGCGGACGCTTCGGCAATCCGGAAGTTGAAGGCCCTCATGATTTCCAAAACGAAGACCATCAAGCCGGTCATGGCAAAATGTAGGGGTATGACCAGAAAGGCGAACGGGGCTGCGCTAACGGCCCGCCTGGCGCGCATAAGCGCCGAGTCTGTCGCATACTCCGCAGCCAACGCCCCAACCTTTTCCGGTGGTCCACCCAACTGCACGCCGTCGACGAACATGCGGGTTGCGCGACTCAGTAGCAGGCTGCCAGCTTCGTCGCGGAAAGCTTCCCAGGATTTATCCGGGCTGATGCCTTTGCGCAACCGAATCTGCAGCCGCCGGATAGTCGGTTCCAGCGTGGCCAACGACCGGCGGTCCAACAATCCCAAAGACACGGAGGTTGTGGTGCCGGTCGAAGCGGTCACGTTGCCCAAGGACCGGAGAAATGGCGCAATCTCTTGGTCTCTTTTGCTAATCTTGCCATTGTCCAAGAAAGCCATTATTCCTGCCGGGAGAAGGGAAATTCCGAATAGGAGCAAGAAGAAGTGAAACCCTGCGCTAAATCCTAAGACGGCGCCTAAGAGAAACCCGGCAGGGGCCACAGTGATTATCAACCGGTTGGCCCACCGCCTCTCCTTTGGGCCGTGCCGACTCATATAGGTTGTCGTTTCCGACGGTGCTATTCGGAAGATGATGTATACGCCAAAGGCGGACACCAAGGACATGACACCGGTCAGCATAATCACGAAGGCGCTTCCCAGATTGCTAAGCATGGTGGACATCATGGCTACCACCACAATTAGGGCCACAGAAACCAAGAGAGCCGCATAGGCGTCCCCCCATTTGATCAACGCCTCCAAGCTTCGGTAGTAGCTGTTGATGTACTGTTCCCGCTCAACCCTGGCTTCTTCCGCCAGGAAAGTTACTTCGTTGACACCGGAGGATATGGCGCCAGCGAAGCGTAGAAACAGGTTTTTCAGTGAATCAGCTTTGGCTTTTCGGGCGACCATGCGGTAGGCGCGAGCGTACTCAAAGCCAAACTTCTTTGTGAGCAAGGAGACCTGATGGAAGAATACGACGGTCTGGTAGTCCTGCTTGGGTGTCCACTCTAGGATTACATCCCGCTCCGGGCCCCCGGAGGCTATGGCCGCCATATACGTCAGGTTGGAAACCAGGTCGAAGCTGATAGCCGAGCTATCTGAAGACACCTTCTTTATAGGCTTTCGAGATGACTTTGTAGAGCTCGTCAAATCCGGTGACCCCCTGTTCTTTTAGCTTGCGCAGGATGTTGGCTCTGCGGGTTAGCTCTGCGTAAATGTCTCTTTTGCGGTGGGGCGGTATACTCCGTTTCGCGGCTATAACCTCTTCCAGTAAGTAACTATTCATGTATCCGGTGAACTCAAAGGTGTCGTTGGCAGGGTTCCACCGGAAAACCTCAATGAATGAGAAGGAATCGCTCGAGGAATCGTAGCCCACAATCTCATTCATGCTGATGATTCTTCGTCCTTCCTTGCCGTTGGGCAGCCGGACGGAGCTCTGAATCACCACCAGGTTGAGGTTGTCGATATAGGTTTTGGGAATGTTGATTGGATTACCGGTGAGCCGTTGGATTAGCTTTTCAACTGAAGATGCGTGGAATGTGGCCACGCACGAGTGTCCAGTTTGCATGGCTTGGAACATAATCGCGCCTTCTTCGCCGCGGATTTCTCAGATGATGATTTCATCCGGCCTTTGCCGTAGTGCTGCCCTGAGCAGGTCGAACATGGTTACCGAGGCCCCACTTTCATCCCCAGGTTTTCCTCTGATTACTTCTCGTATCCAATTGGGGTGAGGGACTTGCAACTCGGGGGTATCTTCGATGCTCACTATCTTGGAATTGGGGTTGAGGAACACGGTGACAGCGTTCATCAGCGTGGTCTTGCCCGAAGCGGTCTCCCCGGATATAAACATATTCGCGCCGTGGAGGATGGCCAGAGACAGGTAGCCCGCCATCTCATAGGTCAGGCCGCCAAATTCGACGAGTTGAATCAAACTAAGAGGGTTTTCGGCAAATTTCCTGATGGTGAAATTGCTGCCACGTTTAGAGACATCTTCGCCAAAAACCAGGTTGGTACGTGAGCCGTCGGGCAGCACTGCGTCAATAATCGGCGTGCGATAGGTGACCGGCTTTCCGATTTTTTCGGACAATTGGATTACGAAAGTGTCCAACTCGGTGCTGGTTTCAAAGCCGATATTGGTTTTGACGCTCTTGAAAATCTTGTGCTCTAAGAAAATGGAGCCCAAGCAGCTGCAACTTATATCCTCGATGTAAGGGTCCTGAATCAGTGGCTCAAGGATCCCCATACCTTCTTTGTCGCGGACTAATTGATAGCGCAGCGTGTCGAGTTGCTCTTTGGTAACTGGTAGCTTTGTGCCGGATTTCTTTTCGGCCTTCTTTGAAGCCGACGAAAGCTGGCCGCGGTTGACCACCGTGACCGAGTTGTTGAGTATTTTTCGGAGTACCTCGCCTTGATTCAGGTCTTTGTTCTTGGGGTCTTCCAGTTCCTCCACATGGTCAACTAAGCGATCTTCCATCTGCTCGATCAATTGGGCATTACTGTCAAACATGCCCGGCTCAATGGCGATGTAATAATCCCGGCTGTCTGCAGGGTCCGGGTAGATATGTACGTACAATCCGCCACCGATTCGGTAAATCAGGTTGGGGTTTTTCTTCTCCCCCAAATCCCGGGCCAGTTCCTCATAAAATTCGGGGATTCCCACCTCTTCCACAGGAATCAGGTGTATGTAGTCCATCAAGAAGTCGTTATTCTTGGTCTCTTCCTGAAAGACCGGTGGAAGCATCTTGAACATGGGGCAGTTCTTGGCGCCCCTGGGGTGTTTGTGCCCGTTTTTGTATCGAAGGGTAATATATTTAATGGCATGGGTTAGGCTTTGGCCTTGCTGATGGGGATTATCTTCATGCCCATGCCGGGCTCAACGTCGAAGCTGATGATGTTTCCCGTGGATTGCTCGGCGTTCCTTACTTTGGCCACCTCCAGTATCTTGACCAAACGTTCTCCCACCTGTTCCATCTTTAGCACCAGATGGGCGTTGCAAAGAGAGCGTACCCGTATCAGCATGCGGTCGTCGAAGGCGTAGGAATGGACCACGGGAATCACGGTGCGGCCTTCATCGCACAGCTGCTTGCAAGCCGCGAAAAAGTCGATGATGGAGCGGTCGTCGCTGTGGGCCACCAGACCGGTTAGCGAATCCACAATGGCCAACTGGAACCTCTCCGGGAGTTGCTTGAGATGGTCGATCAAAATCTGGAATGCCAGCTTGGAGTGATCATCTTCCAAGGAGGAGGTGTCCAGGGGGTAAACCCGCATTCGGTCGCACAAGAAAAAATCGGTAACGTCAAGATCCAGGTAGGCCATCTGGGACATCAGGCTCTTTACTGTGTTTTCCGTGGTGTAATAGGCCACGGACATCTTTGCGCTCAGCGCACCATGGGAAAAGTGCTGGGACAACACGCTCTTTCCCGCGTCCGACTGGCCTTCCAATAGCACCAGTGAGCCGGTGGGAATGCCTCCTCCCATTTTCTTGTCTATTTCACTGCTGCCGGTGGATATGATTTGGGTAGTTTCCGTTGTCATGCTTCTTTCCCGATTCGCCTAGATTTGATTTCCGTGGCGTACTGCCAGAGGTCAAGAGACCTAATCGCCTAGCCTCCGGCGAATTTCGCTAAGTTGGTGGCCGTATTGTGGAAGGTCAGGGCGCGATGACCGATGTTTGGTCTGCGACGGCCCAAGGGCTGCCCACCACAACTAGAGCCGAGGTGCCTGATTTAACCGCAGGCTTAACCCGCAAATCTATGAACATGCGCTCGTCGGAGTCCCAGATTCCCGGGTTGAAGATATCGGGTGTCACCCCGGTCCCGGCCAGCGTCCACTGGTTATCGCCGATGCCCGAGGACACGTAGTCCAAACGGGTAAGCACCGAATTGTCAGACTCGTCGGTATACTTCACAATCACGTCCATTTCACACAATCGGGGCACGGACTGGGAGCCCGTATTGTCGGCATGCACGGTGAAATCCGTGTTCCCGCCGACGTAAAAATCTCCACTAATCATGTTCAGGGCGCTTCCCGACCGCTTAACGTTGGCTTGCGTCATTTGTGTCAGCGACTGAGCATCGGATATTGAGCCGTTCAAGAAACTGTTGAACATGATGCTGGATGCCACCAGCAACATGGTGATAACCGCGAAACCGGCAACTACTATTCCCAAGGAGCAAGCCTCGTCTCAAGCCTGGTATCAATTTGAATCCTGAATAAGACCCATGGGTTTAGGTGCTTTCTTGCTATACGCTGAAATCTTTCGCTGCGGTGACGCCATTGGGCGCTGCCACCGATACGCTATAATTTCCTGTGGCCACGGTAGTTGTGACGGTGAATTTCACCGTGACCGCTGTACTCCAAGCCGATTCGTTGTCCTCCAGCGTGTAATCCCAACATTCACTGGCGCAGCCCGATACATATGGCAAACGTAAGACCCCACCGGGCTTGATGATGATAATGTCGCTGGACTCCACTGACCTGATGACCTGGGTGCCCACATTTTTCACCCAGATGGTGATGGTGCCCGACGTGTTGCCCGAAGCGTAGATAACGTCGATGTCCGTTTTTATTCGTTTGGCGGCTTCGCTGTTGGCGGTGGTCAAAGCGCTGGCGCTTTTCCCCGTCGCTGGCAGTACGGCATTTATCAGGGCGATTGCGGCGATCAAGCTGGCGATGACCAGCATCGCTGTGGTTATTACTTTTTCCATAGGTTGTGCTAAATATCCCGAATCTGATTAAACTAGCTGATTAGCAGCCTTGAGTTACCTACCTTGAGTTACTTATACAGAAAACGCGAGGCTTCCAGCCAGAACCCCGTGCAGGTGGAAGATTAGGTCGATGCATTCTTGGGCATCGGCGTCGTTTCTCTTAATGTTCTGCGACGAAGCTCCGTTGACCGGCGCTTCAATTTCCGGCACGCCGGCAGGTGGCGCCTGTTTTTCGGGACTCCCATCTACCAGGGCGATTATCTGCGTCAGTAAACTGCGCAGGTCCGGCGGCAGATGGCCTAAGTGGGAGTACAGTTCCAATATTTGATCCAGCCTTTGCCCGTCAACCCGTTCCTTGGCGACGATGGCCCACCGGGTTAGGCTTGATATCAGGTTCACGTCCAACGCAGGGCGTCCTGCGTTGGGACTGGTTGTAGATTCAAGCTCTTTCGTTTCTTCCAGTAAGTCCAAGTATTCCTGGTATACCCGGCTGCCGTTGCCGTTGCCGTTGCTGTTGCTGTTCCCGTTAGTGTTGATTGGTCTACCGTTACTCCGGTCATGGCTGATTGCTGGCTCACGGTCCTCATCTAATTCCCGGTCATCCCGTGGCGATTTGTCCTCAAAGAAGTCTCTTCTCTTCTCGCTCTTCTCCCAGGGTTGGCTCCGTTAGATTTCATTCCGGGTGGTTCGTCATCTATCTCTTCGGTTTCTTCGTCGTCGTATTTATTCCTGCGAGTGCCAGCCATAGATTCACGATTTGAATAGTCATCTTCTGCGTCGTGCCGGTAATTTGATACCGTCGGCCTCTTTCTTATCTTTCTCGGAGCAGAAATGATGATCTCTTCATCTTCCTCATCCCATCGCGATTGCTTCGAATCGAAGTCGTCGGTGTAATAGTCATCGTCTTTAATCGACTCTTCCGCCGACTCTTCCTCTTGTTCATCCCGGTCGTCATTCACCGGAACGAATTTCATCCGGGGATTGGAGAGCCTGGCCGATCTAGAGGGGGACTCATCACTTTCCTCGCGGTCTAGGCGGTCCGAACGGTCTAATCGGTCTTGGCGTACTGCCTCAGCCCTGTCTTCCCGGATTCGTTCTTCCTCATCGCGATCATCTGTCCGGGTTGCCTCGGCCCGTGCGTCTTTTCGCGCCGCCTCAGCTCTATCTTCCTTCCGTGCTGTTTCAGCCCTTTCTTCCCTGCGGGTCGCCTCCGATCTGTCTTCTCTTCGGGCTGACTCGGCCTTGTCATCGCGGTCACGGGCTTCACGGCTGGTGTCGGCAATCTTGCGCTGCTGGTCCGCCATTCGGCGCTCTTGTTCATCCATTTTGCGTTGCTGATCCGCCATCGCACGCTCCCTGTCGGCGGCACCTGGGTCGGGCCCTGGCGCAACCGAGGGTGTCGGTGTCGGATATCCGTTTCCGGCTCCCCAATTCTGGGATGGCGGCGGCCCCGGTGGTGGCGCAACTGCCACCGGGGCAGGAACTGGCGCAGCCGGAGGTGCGACTGGAGCCGGCGGTTCCGGAGCCGGGGCTACTGGCTTAGGAGCTTCAGGCTGAACCACTTGGGGAGCCTCCTTCGGGGCTGCTGGCGCGGTTGCTTGGGGCTCTCCCCCTCGCTTGGCATCGCCGCCAAATGACGAGCGAGGGCGCGCTCGTTTAACGGTGAATCCTCCCTCATAAGCAATGCCCGGAGGTCCACCAAGGTCCGCCTTACTTCTCCTTTGAGAACCTTTAGCTCGCCCTCCAAGGTTTCTATTCTTGTGTCGCCTTCGGCCATTGGGCCTCCGTACCCTTAACCCGTAGCACCTATAGTCGAATCGGCCCCAGTGGAGGATTAGGGGGAGAATGGGCTCTCCGCTGGGGTGACTTCATTTGGGGCCGCCGCCCTTAATCAACGGAGTGAACCAGAATCACCGGAGTGAACCAGCTTTGACGGCACTCCATTAGCCGTATGCTGGCGGAATAACTTCCCGCCGGCACCACGGCCAAGTATTACGACCTACCCACAGGACCCCTTCATATGAAGCCATTAATCCAATGAGTTGGTTGGGTCCATGGATACGGGCGTGGTACGTTCGATGAACAGCACCGCTCCACTGGGGGGATTATCTCCAAGCTGAACGTCGTGTTCACCCCCAGAGTGTTGGTCAGGTTGTTATCGCCGGAATCGGTGGTGTCCAGGCCAGTAAGTGTCAGTTCGTAGACTTCGTTTCGCTCCAAAAGCATGTCCGAGTCGGCACTGCCCAGACCGGTGGAAGTGAAACCTTCTGAACTGGAGTCGGTGAGGAACATCTTGGACTGGGTCTGATCGGTGTATTTAATAAGGGTCTTGCCTGGGGTCAGGTCTATGGCATTGCCACCAGCTGCGTTAGCAACCTGGAAGGCGATCTGGGATATTATGGCTGCGGTACCGCTGGAGGGGGAGGTGAGAACCACGGAGCCTTTGAGCTCCATGCTGCCCCGTGTCTCAGCCAAGCCTGCCTGAATTGTCTCTTTAGCTTTATCACTGGAAAATAGACCGGTGGACAAAGCGGCGAAAGCAAACACCGAGGAAACCACCACGAAGGCAATCAAGACGATGGCTGTTTCCAGACCGGTTATGCCCCGTTGGTCGGGAATCAATGCCCTAAGCCGATCGGGCGAATTGCGCATAGAATTATTCATATCTTGCTCCCCTACTCCACTTATTGTTTCGTCTTTCAGATTGGCAGGGCCAATCCGTGGGTCTTTCTGGTGCGGATTAGATGCAATGGCCGTTACTGGTGCAATCAACCTGCCCTAGTGGTCCCGGCCTGTTGGGGTCCTGCCCGGAAACCGAACCAAATTCCAAAAACTGATTCCAAGACTGATTCCCAAACCGGTTCCAATGAAAGCCTGCTCGCTGGCAAAAGCAGCTAACGCCGGTTTCACCCTGCTGGAATCTGTATAGGACCTACTCTAGATTCGGGCGCCCTAGGGAAACACGGGACGGCCACCTATAGTCATAGGGGTCTAGGACTATATTGTGTTGGGGTTCCTGGCAAATCTCTGAGATAACACCCCGGTAAAACCTAGGTCAGAGCGTTTTGCCAGACGTCGGGATGGGTGATTGTCCGAGGAATTCGGTGAGCAAATGCGATTGGGTTTGATTCGGAGTGGGTAATAGAAAAGGGGGAGCGGAGAGCATGGGCATTTCCAGTGAGAGTGGCGAAGAGTGAAGGTTTAGGAAGATTGGGGCTTCAGGAGCGGGGCGAGTTCCGGAGGGCTTAAGCTAACTTTTCTGCCAGGTTCTTGACGAATTGATCTATGGTTGAAGCGGTCTTGCGCCGGATGATGGGTTGCCCTAATTCGCCCAGTTTTCCCATAAACATGGTGTCGGCTGAAATGTCCAACTGGGTCTCATCCGGGCCTTGGGGTATCAGACGCACGGTCATATTGGTCTGGAAAGAGCCACCCACCCGGCGGTCCGACCCAAGGAGCAGGAACTTGGCTAGATGAAGTTCCGGGTCTTGTTCCAACATCTGGATGGTGCCGGTGAAGGTGAGGGTGATGGGCCCTACTCTAGCTTTGAGAGTCGCCTGAAATTTCCCATCTTCACCGGGTTTAATCTCTTCGAGCCCTGGCACGCAAAAGGCCGTTTGGGGAACGTCCATAATCAGGTCCCAGATGGGGCCGGGACTTGATGGGACCAGACACTGGCTTTCTATTAGCATCGGCTCACAAAAATATTAGCTCAGGATATATCGGTTTAGACTTGATGGCTGGCGAGGGCGGCTTGTTGCACGGCACGGCGGGTGAATACCTCCGCCATGTCCCGCTTGTAGGATGACGAACCTCGGAAATCATCTAGGGGGTCCACTGCGTCTCGCACCGCTTCGCCGCAGTCATGAATGTTTTTCTCGTTCAGCGGCTTGCCCCGCAGTACTGACTCGGCCTCTATGGCTCTAATCGGGGTCACACCCACGGCGCCCAAGACGATGCGAATGTCCCGGCAGGTGTCATCTTCACCCTTCGAGACCACCGCAGCAACGGACACGGTGGCGTAATCGTCGGCGGTTCTAGGCAGAAACTTGAGGTAAACGCCGGCGGAGCCTGCGGGCAATGCCGGAATTATGATGTTGGTCATAATCTCCCCAGGGCGTAGGTCGGTCTCGAAATAGTCCACAAATAGGTCTTCCACCGGGACGACTCGTTCGCCAGCGCTGGAATTGACGACTGCCTGGGCGCCCAAGGCTATCAGGGCGGGTGGCGGGTCTTGATTGGGGTCTCCGTGGGCCAGACCTCCGCCTAGGGTAGCCATGCTACGTATTCTTGGGGTGGACGCTTGCCTGAATGCGGACGCAAGCAAGGGGAGCCGGTCTTTGACCAGCGGATTGGTTTCAATCTGTTGATGGGTGGTCATGGAGCCGATTCGAGCTTGGACGGCATCCCACTGAATCTCCGAAAGACCTGGGATGCGCCCCAATCCAACCACATGGCCCGGCTGGGACAGTCGTTGCTTCATCTGCAATACCAGCGCCGTGCCACCGGCCATCACCCGGGCATCATCGCCGTGGCGGTCCAGCAACTCAAAAGCCTCTTCAAGGCTCCTTGGGCTGTGATACTGGAAATTAATCACGGGTTATTCCCTGGGTTTGCAGGTTGCGTATTGGCTTCTTGAGCGATGCGCGCAGCATTGACCACGGACTCCATGATGGAGTAGTAGCCGGTGCAGCGGCAAAGGTTTCCCTTCATCCACTCCCGGACATCGTCTTCGCTGGGATTAGGAATGGCCTCCAACAGGGCCACCGCTGCCACCACCTGCCCCGGAGTGCAGATTCCACACTGGTAACCACCGTGGTCAATAAAGGCCTGCTGTACCGGATGCAGAGCGTCGCCTTGGGCGACGCCCTCAATGGTGGTGATTTCTGCTCCGTCGGCTGCGACAGCGAGTTTGATGCAGGACGCCGACAGTTGGCCGTCCACCAGCACCGTGCAAGCCCCGCACACTCCAACGCTACATCCTTCTTTGGTGCCGGTGAGCCCCAAATCGTAGCGCAGGCAGTCGATCAGCAGTCGGCTGGCCGGAACTTCCAGTTGGTGATTGACGCCGTTTACGGTGAGGTTTATTGGCTGGTTCATGGGATTTAATGTGCTTGGATTATTGTTAAAAAGATTGCCCAGTTTCTTGAAAACGTCCCAATGTTATACTACCGCCAGGCACGTGACAAGGCCGCTTTTGTGGCCGAATCAGGCAGGTTTTGGCGTGCCGGTAACCCTCGAAAACCACTCCCAAACAAATAAACCGGAGGTATCATGGCTAATCAAGTAGACAATCATCCTGTCCAGCACATCGGCGGGACGGTGATGGTGGTGATGATGGACGTGGACCCAGAGCACGAAGAGGAGTTCAACCGCTGGTATGACGAAGAGCACCTGACCGAACGTCTGGAGATACCTGGTTACGTCAGCGCTCGGCGGTTCAAGTTGGAGGAAGGCGAAGGAGTTCTGAAGTATCTGTGCATCTGGGAACTGGAGGACGGCAGCCCTCTGAAAAGCCCGGAATACCAGGCCCAGACAGAGCGTCCCAGCGAGCTTCGGGACCGGGCATTAAGCTATGTGAAACAGCGGGCCCGGGGCCTTTACAAGCAGATAACACCGGTGGTGGGAGCTTTCGAGGACCACTCAGGGTTCCACCCGGAGCGGGAAACGGCTAATCCCAATGGCTAGTTCCTAGGTTCTGGCCCGGCCAATCAACTCGTTGACGTGGGCTACCTCTTCCAATTGCCAGAGGCGGCCCAATAAGCCGTCGGTGCGGGCGTCCGGAATCACGCCGTTCGCCAGAGACCGGAACTTTTCTTCAACTTCGGCGTCGGTTAGAGGGTTCTTGTAGTGGCCCTTGTGGTAGGCCACCTCCGAGCTGTAGCGTTGGCCGGACTTGGTTACCACCTCCACGTTACACAACATGGCCTCGGGCACCCTGCGGTTGGATTCTTCCGATACGGAGACCTTAACCTTGGCCACCAAGCCCAACAGCGCTGGGTTTTGCAGGTATTCGTCGTCGAAATGCTGCTGGCCTACTTCCCCGTACATCAGCGCCACCGCTGCGGTATAAGGCATACTGTGGTCGGCGGTTTCCCTGTTGCCGGGACGCCACTTTTCCGGGTCGCCAGCCATGATGTTCACCGCCGTTTGCAGCGTGCTCACGTTGATTTCGGCGATGTCGCTAACTTCAGGTAGCTGCTCCCGAACTTCCAATGCCGCCTGAACCACGGTCTGGGAGTACTGCCCCAGAGGGAAGCGCTTGATGCTGCACTCCGTAATTTTGAATGGCTGGTCCTTGTCGCCAAAGGGTTCCAACTGGAAAGCTCCGTGGCTGACGGCGGTGAAATAACCTCCGGCGCCCTCGAATATGGGTGATGGGCCGGTGAGGCCGCGCTGGGCCAACATGGCGGCGAAGACGGCGTTGCGGCTGGCGTTGGCATAGGCGCAACCCTTCCACATGGAAACGTCGCCAATGCGCGTCTGGTACAAGGCCAAGTTGGGCGCAATTCCCAGGTTGATGGCTTGAGTGGTCTGTTCTTGGGAGAGACCCAGTGCCTTGGAAGCGCCCAGGATGCTGGCTATACAGCCGATGGTTACGTGGTCAAACCCGTTGGGTTTAACGTCCACGGCGTCGCAGATACGACAGAAAACTTCATAAGCCAACACCGTCGAAGTTATCAACCGTCTGCCCCCGGCGTTGGCCACTTCGGTGCAAGACAGGGTGGCGGCGATGCTGTCGCTGGGATGGCCTGATTCCTTGCTGGTGTAACCGTCGTTGAAGTCAAGGAAACGAATCATAACGCCGTTGGCGAAGGTGGCCATGTCCGGGCTGCTGGAGCCGTTGCTCACCAACACGGTGGCTGGCTGCTTGCTGGTGACGGTGGAGGCCATGTCGATGGCAATCCTGGCTGGCTCACTGTCGTATCCACCGATTGCGCAACCCAGGGTGTCGATGATGAATCGCTTGGCTTGGTGGACGACCTCGGGCGGCAGGTCGTCATAGTGCAGGCCAGCGGCGTAGGAACTCAGTTGCTCGGCGATATTGGGCATCAATCTCCTTCGAGCGTCTTATAGCTTTGCGTCTTATAGCATAGCGAAGGCGCGATTTTGTCCGGTTGGTTATGAGGGCAAAACACTGATTTCAGGAAAAATGGGACATGACTTCTTCGGCAAAGAGCTTCATGGATTTTATCAGTCGGCTGTGCTCCATCCCTCCGAAGGAAAAATTACAACCGAAGTACTCAATGCCCTGGCGCTGTAGATCCTTGATCTTGGCTACGCACTGCTCGGGCGTTCCCACGATGGCCCGGTTCTCCATCAGATATTCAGCGGTGACGGGCGCTTCAGTGCGGGTGCTTCTCCAGTCATCCAAGCGGTGGTATACTTCGCTACCATTGGTGAAAGTCCGGCGCCACTGGAGCATGTCGAGGGTCCAGTTCAACCCTTCCGCAGCATCCTTTCGGGCCTGTTCCTCGGTTTCAGCGACCCAGAAGTAGCGGAAGAACGGGATGGATGACATGGGGATGTCATGTCCAGCATTTTGGGACATACTCACGAACCGCTGGCACAATTCCACGGCATTTACCGTGTCCAGAACCACGCCAATCATTAAAGGGTGACCCATGGTGGATACAAACTCCAATGTCGCCTGGGTTAGCGTAGCCGCCAGATAAAGGGGCGGATGAGGTTTCTGCACCGGAGGAGGCACCAGACTGAGGCGGTCGGCGCTGAAATATTCGCCCTCAAATGAGAATTCCTGGTTGCTCCAAAGTCCTTTAATCATGGCGACGCCTTCCCGGTAGCGGCCCTGGCTCTCTTCCCAAGGGACATTGAAGCCGGTGAATTCATAGCCGTTGGTACCTCGTCCCAAACCGACGTCCAAGCGACCGCCGCTGAGCAGGTCAACGGTGGCTGTATCCTCGGCCAACCGCACTGGGTTCTGGATGGACGGCAAAAGCACAGCGGAGCCCAGCCTGATGGTCTTGGTCCGCTGGGCAATCGCTGCGGCCAAAACCATAGATGATGAGCCAAGGCCGTATCTGGAGAAATGGTGCTCGGCCATCCAGGCGCTGTGGAACCCCAACTCCTCGGCGTACTCGAATTCCACAATTGTTTCTTCAAAAACCCGTTGCGGGTCTGTCCCTTCGGGCCAAGGCACGTGGGTAAAAAGGGCGAATTTCATTCAGGTTTTCCTCTTGCTGCCTGGTTTTAATTTGATTGTGCCTCACTCGTGTTAGTCTTTAACTTGCCGGTGTTTCCAAATCCCGTGACATTATTCCATACAAGCAAGCCGTTGGCCAACGGTTCTTTATAGTATGTTCTTTGGCGGTTGCTTGAGTAGCAGCCGGATTTTACTCTGTGGCAAGGGCGATGTAGGAGCTAATCTTGACCGAGGATGAGCTATTCGACCAGTCCTTTTGGATGAACCTCGCCACCAAAGCGCCGGAAATCTCCAGCGACTTGGAGGGCCTAGAGCATTTGGTGGAGCGTTTCGTTGGCCAATACCTTCCGGTCTTGCTCAGGGTCAGCAAAAAAGATGATTTCGACCACGCGTGGTTAGCGTACTGGAGCTATTTGGTCGCGCCCCGAACGAATCGCAAGCCGGGTAGTTTATCCAGCCGTGCGGCAGATAACCTGATTGCCGAGTTTCAGAGCGTATTCTCTCAAAGGGAGCCTGAATCCTAGATGGAATCTTGATTTGCAGGGCCGGTTTATAAGTCCCACTGAATAGACTGGGTGATATAATCCCGGCCAAACCACAGACCGGCATTTCACATCGACATTACGGGGTGAACACTTGCCCGCCCACGTTCTTTATGGCGACACTTTCTTGGTTCCCGAAGCGCTACGCCGCCTTAAATCCAAGGCTGGCATCGCCGAACTGCTGGACGCCAACCACCACCAACTGCAGGGCAGTCAGATTAACCCCAGCGAACTGACGAGCATCTGTGGAGCGTTGCCCTTCATGGACACCCACCGGCTGGTTGTAGTCACGGGGTTGTTGGGAAGGCACGAACGCAAGGCGGGAGAGCGCCGCACTAGCGGAAGCCGTAGCAAAAAAGGCGAAGGCAGTAAATCGGCATCGTCTTTGGGCGGCTGGGAAGACCTTCAAAAGGCCATCCCAGAGATGCCGGAAACCACGGTACTGGTGTTTATCGACGGTGCCATCAGCGAAGGTAACCCCCTGCTCCGGTTGCTGAAACCTATGTCTGAGATACAGTCCCTAAACGCGCCGTCCGGCGAGGGTCTGGCCCGGTGGATCAAAACCGCAGCTCAGGAAAAGGGCGCCAGCATCAGTATTACGGCTATCAGGTCTTTGACCGACCTTGTGGGCAACGATTTATGGACTCTGGACCGGGAACTGGAGAAGCTTTCCCTATACGCCACCGGCCGGACTATCGAAGAAAGCGACGTCGGAAAGATGGTCGTTCAGGTGCGGGAAGGCAACATCTTTGAGGCTGTTGACGCAATGATTGGAGGGAAGCCCGGCTTGGCCCTTCGTCTCTTTCACCAACTGCGGGAAGATGGACTGGAAATCCCCCATATCATCGCTATGCTGGAGCGCCAGTTGCGACTTTTAGCCTTGGCAAGAGATTCGATGGACCTTGGTCTGCCCCAGGCAGATATGGGGAAACGATTGGGAACCAACTCCGATTTTGTGGTTCGCAAAACCGTCGAACAAGCCCGGCGGCATTCCTGGCAGGACATTACCGACCGTTACCGCCGGCTGCTGGAAGCGGACTTGGCTATCAAGCGAGGAATCTTGGGGCCTGACCTGGCCCTGGAGTTGCTTGTTGCCGAGCAGGCTCCGTCAAGATAAGCGGTCTTTCGTCTACTCACCGTTGGCTATGGCGAACACCACCGTCTCACCCTCGAAGACTAGTGTCCAGAAACTGGTAGGTTGAGGGCGGTTTCTGGATTCCGGCCTACGCCGGAATGACGGTGTGGCGCAGTGCCAAGTACTCATTGGCCCCGATCGTCTCACCGGCACAAGCCGGTGTCCAGGAAATGACATGGGTGAAGATGGTTTCTGGATTCCAGCCTAGGTCGGAATGACGGTGTGGCGCAGTGCCAAGGACTCCGTGGCCCCAATCGTCTCACCGGCGCAAGCCGGTGTGTAGGAAAGGACATGGGTGAAGATACTTTCTGGATTCCGGCCTGCGCCGGAATGACGGTGTGGCGCAGTGCCAAGGACTCAGGGGCCCCACCAAATTGTTATTCTGGGGGCACGACGGGGTTGTAGCAGGCGACGTGGTGGCCCGGTTCCAACTCCATTAATGGCGGGCGCGGGCTGATACGGCATCGGGATTGGGCCTTTTGACATCTGGGCAGGAAGGCGCACTCATTGGGCAGATTCATCATGTCCGGAGGGCTGCCGGGCAGCGTTCGCAGCCTCCTTGCTGGCTCGTCCAATCGGGGCAATGAACCTATAAGAGACCATGTATAGGGGTGTTGGGGGCGCTTGAAGGTTGGAATCACTTCAGCGACTTCAATCATGCTCCCCGCATAAAGAACCCCCACCTGTTGGGCCATGCTGGCTACGACGCCCATGTCGTGGGTAATCAGCAGGATTGACGCCCCTTGCTCCCGGCATAACTTGCGGAGCAAATCCAAGATCTCGGCCTGTAGGGTTACGTCCAGACCTGAGGTGGGCTCGTCTGCAATCAACAACCGAGGCTCCAAGACCAGTCCCATGGCAATCATGACCCGCTGGCACATGCCCCCGCTGAGGTGAAAAGGATACTGGCCCATGATTTGCCTAGGGTCGGCCAGTCCGGTCTGGCGCAGCATCTCTTGAGCCATTCTGTTGGCAGTCCGGGTAGAGACATCGGAGTGTTCCAGGATTATTTCTTCTATCTGGTCCCCAACCAGTTGCACGGGATTCAATGCTGATTGGGCATCTTGGAACACCATGGCGATGTCCTTGCCCCGGAGGGTCCGCATGTGATCTTGCCCACTGCTCAACAGGTTCACGCCGTCGAAGTAAATCGCGCCCTGCTCAATTGTGGCGTTGTTGGGCAGCAGACCCATTATCGACAGGGCCATGGTGCTCTTACCCGAGCCGCTTTCCCCCACCAGGCAGTAGACTTGGCCCTCTTCTTGGACCAGGCTGACGCCATTTAGCGCATTCACCTGACCCTGGGGGGTCTGAAAGCGCACCACCAGGTTCTCTATTCGCAGAGCCTCTCTACGATCCTCAGCCATGATTCCCGTCCCGAAGCGCGAGCTTGATGGTTCTTAGTGGACTATTCTGGCTCATTATCGTTCGCCCGGTTGTTTGCCCCTTGTCCGTCCCGCAGGTCTACAGCTTCAAACCGGCCTTGCCGCAACTCCTGAATTAAATCGTCCAGCCCGGTGATTGGGTTCGGAAAGTGGGTGGCGGCGGTGCCCAATTGTTCCAGCTTGTGGGCATCACTGCCGCCGGTCATCTTGATTCCCAGTTCGGCTCCCAAATCCTGGGAGAAGCAATTTTCGCTGGGAGTGCCCCGGCCGTTCACCGCCTCCAGAGCGTGGCAGATGGAGAACATACTGTCACTGCGGGCCCGCTGCAACATCTCTGCTCTGGCTTCGGGCTGGCTGCCCGGGTCTTTTAAGAACCGGCGCCGGTAGGGGTGAGCGGCGATGGCCAATGCGCCCTGTTGCTTCATGGCGTCCCGCAGGAACTCGGGCTTGTGGAACCCGAAAACGTACTCTTTTAGGCCGAAAACCAGCAGGTGGCCAGCATCGGTGTTGATTTCACAACCGGGCATCACCAGAAAGTCGTGCTTGCGGGAAAGCTGGTCAATCACATCCTGAGACCAGAAGGCGTCATGCTCGGTTAGACAGATGCCGTCAAGGCCTTGGGATTTGGCCGCCTCGATGAGATCGTCCGGCGTCATAAAACTATCGTCGGATTTGGGGTAGGTGTGGAGGTGGAGGTCAATCAGCAATTGCTTAATACCTGATGCGTGCTATTTTCACCAGTGATTATTCCCGGGTGGCTACACAATAGTCCGGCATACTTGGCACCCAACCGAATTGATAGCACTAACCGGCATCATACCAAATGCCGGGGCGGATATTAAAGGACGAAAATAAAAAGCAGCGCATCAATGAGCCTTGCGCTGCCTTTTATGCTCTTGAATGATTGTCTGCCGCTAGTCAGCCGGTTGTCGGCCTGAAGGACTAGCGGTTTACGATAAGCCCTTCTTCTTCCAGAATCTCGACGATTTGAGCCGCTTTCCAGCCGCCAACCTTGAGCCGCCGTTCCAAGAAGGATGGCGACAGGTGGGGATGCCTCAGGGCCAGGTCGCGGGCTTGGTCCATCATGCCCTCATCGACTTCATCTTCATCGTCCCCAGAGATATCTCCCATGGGGATTTCCGGCAGAGGCGGTCCTTTGTGGTCGATCCAGTGGTCAACTATCTGCTCAATCTCTTCGTCATAGACCAAGGTGCCTTGCACGCGTCTGGGTTTGGGAGAATCGTTGTGCAACAAGAGCATATCGCCCTTACCCAGCAGCTTCTCGGCTCCGATGGAATCCAGGATGACCCTGGAATCCACCTGGGAAGCCACGGCGAAGGCAGCCCTTGTCGGTACGTTGGCCTTCAACAGGCCGGTGACCACGTTCACCGATGGCCTTTGTGTGGCCAAGACCAGATGAATACCCGTCGCTCGTCCGAGTTGGGCCAGGCGGACCAGGTTTTGCTCTACCTCGAACCCACCGGCAATCATCAAGTCGGCCAACTCGTCCACCACCAGAACCAAGAAGGGCAGACACTCGTCCGCTTTATTGTTATAACTGGCTATGTTGCGGGCACCCAGGTCCTCCATCTTCTTGTAGCGGCGCAGCATCTCGCGCATCAACCCGCGCAGGGCGGCGTTTACCTGATCCGTTTCCACGATTACCGGCATAATCAAGTGCGGAATACCGTTGAAAGGAGTCAATTCCACTCTCTTGGGGTCGACCATCAGGAAGCGCAGTTGGTCGGGCGGTTTTGTCAGCAACAAGCTGGCCACCACTGAATTGATGCACACGCTCTTGCCGCTGCCAGTGGCGCCAGCGATTAACATATGGGGCATCGAAGCCAGGTCCATCACAACCGGTGCCCCGCTGGTGTCCTGACCTAGGGCGATGGGCAGGCCGCCCTTTGCCGCCAACAGCCCGAAGCTGGAAGCTTCCATGACGCTTCGGAGGTGAACCTTGGTTGGGGAAGGGGTTGGCACTTCCAGGCCAACCAAAGCTTCACCGGGCACGGGTGCCTCGATGCGCAGGTAGGGCGTTTGTAGCGCCAAGGCCAGGTCTTTTTCCCGCATTAGGATGCTCTGAACCTTGACCCGGCTCCGCTCACCTTGGACCGGTTCGTCTTCCCCACTAGAGTTGCCTTTAGAGGCCCCTTTAAGGGAATCGCCCCGCTTGGTGACCCATCCTGGAACCAGACCGAAACGCACAATCCTGGGCCCGGCCTTGATGTCTTTAACCTCTACGTTCACGCCGTGGTCGGCCAGGGTTCGTTCCACATGCCTGGCCATCTGCTGGAGCGGTTCATCCGCCGTGGTTCGCGGCTCGGCTGGGGCCAAGATGTCCATGGATGGCACGACCCATTTTAGGCCCTTGCCGCCTGCGGCGCTTGAAACAGTTTTTGACGCTTGCCGGGGGGTAGCCTGCTGTGATATGTGCCACTCAGGCAGTGATCCCGGTGCGGTGTCCGCCCAAAGACTGGGCGGTTGTCCTTCATGCTCTTCGCCCTGCGGCGATTCTCCGCCTTCAATTCCATGGAGTCCGCCACTTCTGTCGTCTTTATCGTCGCCGAAGCGGGTGCGTAATTTTTCCGGTAGGTGTCGGCCAATGGTCGACTTGGCATTGTTGAGAGAGCTTTCCAGCAAAAGCGGATTCCGGACTGTGCGCAACCGCTGGTTTAGGAAATAATAAGTCCGGGACAGTCCCATGTACGCATATACTGGGGCGAAATGCATGCCCATGCCCAGATATCGCAATCCTCGCAGATAGACTGCTCCCACGGCATTGGGAAAGAGGAGTAGGGGTACGACGATTGCCACGACGGCAAGTTTTGCGACCGCCAAAATGAGGGGTGAACCACTGATGGTCTGTCCCCATCGTCCGCTTAGCCCGGTTTCGGCCAATGTGCCGTTCTCGGCGTGGATTTGGGACAGAATGCCGATACAAACTGCGGTGAGGGCGGCGGCGGCGACCCACCAACGCCAGTGGGCCTTCACCGAATGGCGGTTGTACCTCAGAGTGGCCAGGGCGGCGGATATCCAGATTGCCACCGGAATCCAACCATAGCCCAATGCTTCTCTCGACCATTCCCGGGCGCCTGCGGATAGCCCCAAGCCTAAGCCAAAACCTAAACCTATTGCCGCAAAGGCCAGTGCTTCCAACGAAGATGTGGGACCGGCCTTGATTATGTCTTTAAGCGAAGTCTTGGGAGCATCCCGCCGAGTACGGCGAGCGGATTGAGCCATGGGAACCTCCAGCGGTGGCAAAAGAGCCGAAGGTGCCCGGAGACCCTACGGCGTGTTTAGCTTTCTAAAACCACTGGAATTATCATAGGCCTTTTGTTCGTTGCCTTAGCTATGAAGTCACGGGCAGTTTCCCTGACTTTTGATTTGCAAAGCTGCGGTTCCTCATGATATTCAGGATTTGCGGCCAATATTTGCTGCAATTCCTCGACTAATTCCTGGAACAAGACGTCGGTGTCCGAATCGTTGATGAATCCGCTACTCACTACCTTGGGAGTCTCTGCGGGGGTGCTTTTTGCGCCGTTTTGGGAAGGAATCACCACCACCACCACGCCATCTTTGGAAAGCGCCCGTCGCTGGCGTAGCACCTCGCTGGTGTTGTCGTGGGTGGTCAATCCGTCTATGTAAATGGGACCTGCGGTGATCTGTTCCACTACTTGGGCCGAGTCCTCGGACAATTCCAACACATCTCCGTCTTCCATGACGAAAATGCCACCCTCAGCAACCCCCAAATCCCAGGCCAGTTGAGCATGGGCCATCAGGTGGCGGTACTCGCCGTGCACGGGCACGAAGTACTTGGGGCGGACCAGGCTCAGCACCATTTTGAGTTCTTCCTGGCTGGCGTGGCCGTGGACATGGACGGTGGCCACCCTGTCATACAGCACCTTCGCGCCCTGACGAAGCAGGTTGTCTATGGTGCGGCTAACCGGCAATTCGTTGCCCGGTATTGGGGTAGCCGAGATGATTACCGTGTCCCCTTTCATTATCTCGACATCCCGGTGTTCTTTCTTGGCGATTCGCACCAAGGCCGACGTGGGTTCTCCCTGGCTGCCTGTCGTCATTAGCACCACTTTTTCCGGAGGCAGCTTACGTGATTCGGCAAGAGATTTCATTATGCCGGGCGGTAGAGTCAGATAGCCAAGTTCTTGGGCCACTTGCACGCTTTCCACCATGCTTCGCCCAACGATGGTGACGTGGCGGTCATGGCGGACCGCAGCGTCAACAACCTGCTGCACACGGGAGATGAGCGAGGCAAAGGTGGCCACCATGACCCGACCGGTGGCATCCCCAATAGCCCGGTCCAAGGCTTCGCCAACCACTCGCTCCGATGCGGTGTAGCCGGGGACTTCGGCGTAGGTGGAATCGGACAAAAGCAGGGCTACACCTTTGGCGCCGTAGTGAGCCAGGGTAGCCAAATCGATTTTCCGTCCGTCAACCGGGGTGTGGTCAATCTTAAAGTCTCCTGTGTGGATGATAGGACCGATGGGGGTTTCAATCACCAGACCCATGGCATCGGGAATGCTGTGGCAGACCCGAAACCAGGACACCGTAAACGCTTTGCCGAACTGGTAGTCCTGGTTCGGCTCTATGGCATAGGCTTGAGCCTCCCGAGTCGCCTTCCGGCCCTTGAGTTTGGAAGATATCAGCCCATGGGCCAACCCCGGCGCATAAACCGGTACGTTCAATTCGGGCAAGATGAATGGCAGAGCGCCAATGTGGTCCTCATGTCCGTGGGTTATGAGGATGGCCCGCACCTTGTCCACCCTGTCTCGAAGGTAGTTGATGTCGGGGATGATTAGGTCGATTCCCGGCATGTCCTCGTCGGGAAATTGAACGCCGCAGTCCACGACTATGATGTCATCGCCGCATTCCAAGGCCATCATGTTTTTGCCGATTTCGCCCAAGCCACCCAAGGGAATGATCCGGACTTGGGGTTTCAATTCATTTACCATTTCTAGAAAAGACTCAACTGTTGTGTAGTGGGCGCCACTGGTTCAGCAACGGGCGTCGGTCTGGGTTCGGGTTCGGTTGCGGGGGCTGGCATCGAAAACATGTCCAGTTGCTCAGCCGGAATTACGCCAGCGGTAGGGGTTTCAGGCATTTGGCCGGGGTCCTCGGCGGCTTGGTCAAACTCATGGGTTTCCGCGATCGAAGTCTCAGATTGGCTGGCTCCGGAACGATCTTGAGCCAGCTTTTCCAAGACCTGGGGAATATTCTTGAAGTCTTGCATGATGGCGCTGCGGTTCTCTTGCCGGTGCAAAGCCGCTGCCGGATGCATGATTGGGTAGATGAACCTGCCTTCTTTCTCCCTCACCTTGCCCCTTGCCCGGGTGATGCTTTCTCCGGGGAAGAACCGGCCCAAGGAGAACCGGCCAAGGGTGACGATTAGTTCCGGGTTCAACAACTCGATTTGCCGGTCCAGGTATTTGCTACAGGAGGACATTTCATCCGGCGATGGGTCTCTGTTTTGAGGGGGTCGGCATTTAATCATGTTGGCTATGAATACCTGCTCTCGGGTCAGACCGATGCTGGCTAAGAGTTCCTCCAGGAATTTACCGGCAGCGCCCACAAAGGGGCGTCCTTGCCGGTCCTCTTGCTGGCCGGGGCCCTCGCCGATAAACAGTAATCTCGCATCCGCCGGCCCTTCTCCCGGCACTGCGTTGGTGCGTCCGGCGCTGAGAGGACAGTCGGTGCAATCTTTAACTAGGTGAGCAATCTCATCCAAGCTAATTGCCCTCAGGGTGCTTGCGGTCTTGACGTTGGCTGCGCCTGAATCATTGGCTTCACTGTTCGTGGGATCGTTCGTGGGGTTGTTCGTGGGGTTGTTCATGGCATCCCAACCTCCCCAATTCCCGGTAGCTCAGGGTTTGATACCGGCCTTCTGGGTCCTGACACCGGACTGGTGGTGTAGACAACTCGAGGCCGTCACGGGAATGACGCCACCCTAAGTATAAACAAATGAGCCGTTAAATAACGAGAAACCGAATTTCTGGCCAAACCTTTGGAGCCAGACCTTTGGATCTAAGAGCAGTTACCGGTTGAGTGATAGCAATGTCGTCTAGAAGCCATCTGGGAGACCCTAAAATGTACCAATGTATTATAAATGTAGTACATGGCACGCTCATAAGCGGCCTTACACGGGATATTTGATACACTGGAAGACCGCAAGACGGCCTAGCTGTATTGGAATATTCTAATTCAATTTGAACGGCGCAATTCGGCGCAGTTCTGCGTAATTCGGCACAATTCAATGAAGCAGCGGATACTCACGAACCCCAAAAATACCAAACTGACGGATGGCGCTCGATTAGGGTTGGGCGAAGAATATTCTAATACCGGCACACCAGAGGTTGGTTTAGGTATCCGTTACACCACGGCCTTTGATGTAGGTTACAGCGTCTTGAATCGTTTCGAGGACACCTGCGTCTTCATCGGAAATCTCCAAGGGTTGGTCGCCGGTGGAGAACTCCTCCTCGAAAGCCATAATCAACTCTACCAAGTCCAGAGAATCAGCATTGAGGTTCTCAATAAAAGAGGCGTTTTCGGTCACGTCCGCCTCGTCAACCCCTAGCTTATCTATAACTATCTCTTTTACGCGGTCATATACTGTGGGCAAACTGTCATCTCCCTTCGGGTGCAGCCTTACGGGTAGCAATTTCCCCGGTTTCCAATCCGTCCATCACCGAACCCAATACGCCGTTGATGAACCGGGCTGAGCTATCGCTTCCAAAAACCTTGGCCAATTCGATGGCCTCGTTGATAGCGGTCTTGTGGGGGACTTCGGGGCTATGCAGCAATTCATAAAGAGCAATTCGAAGAATGTTTCGATCCACCAAAGGTAATTGGTCCACGGGCCATGCCGGGGCATGACGCTGGATATGTTGGTCAAGTTCACTACGGGACGTAGTTACACCTCGAGCCAAAGCATCGGCCATTTCCATGGAGGATGCTTGGAGCGAGTTTTCTATGCTGAGCCATTCCAAGCAAGCTTCGCCGGAGGATTCGCCACGGTCGCCCCTAATATCGGCAGCGAATAGGGATTGAAGTGCCGCCATCCGGGCTTCCCGTCTAGGGTCTGAGGGCTTTACCTTGGGCATCGGTCACCTAAGTGTCTAGTCGACCCCAATACCCAGCTTCTTGATTGACGCCGAATCCGACACTGACACGGTTTTCACGTTTCGGTCTATCCTCTTTATCAGGCCGGATAGGACGCCCGCAGGGCCGAATTCGATGAACTGGGACACGCCGGAGTCAACCATGTAATTGACAGAGCTCTTCCACTGAACACACTGGCACAGGCCTTGGACGAGTTCGTCCTTGACCTCTTGAGCCTTCGTGAGGGGAGAGCTGTCAGAATTGGCTATTATTGGGAAAGTGGGGTCTTTGAAATCCAGGGCTTGAATCGCGTCGGTTAGACCCGCCTTGGCGCTGTGCATCCAGGAAGAGTGAAATGCGCCGCTCACCGACAGAGGTATGGTTTTTCGTGCGCCGCGGGCACCGGCTAAGTCCATGGCCCGCGCCACTGCGATCTTGTCGCCGCTAATTACTATTTGATCGTCGGTGTTGATGTTGGCCAGTTCCACCCCGGTTTCGGCGCAGATTTCTTCCAGCGCCAATTCCTTGAGGCCTATAATCGCGGCCATTCCCCCGGGGCGGTCGATCGATGCGTTTTGCATCAACCGTCCTCGTTCCCGCACCAACTGAACTGCTTCACCGAAGCCCACCACGCCAGCCACAACCATAGATGTGTATTCGCCCAAGCTGTGCCCAGCCACCAATTTGGGAATCACGGTGTCTTCGCCGAACTCCTCTTCCATAGCCTTCAGGCAGGCGATGCTGACCGTCATTATCGCTGGTTGGGAATTGACGGTGTCTTGGAGGTCACGAACCGGCCCGTTGAAAATCAGGTCGGACAGCTTGAACCCCAAACTTTCGTCGGCGGTGTCAAATACGGCCTTGGCGGCCGGAGAGTTCTGGTAAAGGTCCGCGCCCATTCCCACCACCTGAGAACCCTGGCCGGGGAATACGTAAGCGCGGTTACTGTTTAGACTTTTTTGATCAATCATTTCGCTTAAAACGCTCCAGCGCACATCCGTGGGACAGCGCAGAGAGGTTACATTCACTCTAACGGGCTAAGCAGCAGCCGTACCCTCAATCACCTGCCGCCCCTTGTAATAACCGCACTGAGGGCAAGCTGTATGAGGCCTTTTGGCGCTACGGCAACGAGAGCAAAATGCCGGAAATACCGGGCTGAGCTTATGGGAGTTGAGCCTTCGGCCCTTCCGCGCCCTCGTTATTTTTTTATTTGGTACTGCACCCATATCTGTTTATCTTCTCTATCTATTTCTACTTAAATATTCTTTGTTGTTCGTTAGACCCCGACTGCGGGGTCTTATTCTTCTTTAGCTAGATTTGCTAAGGCTCGCCATCGCGGGTCCATGGTTTCGTTTTCACACTGGCAATCGGCCAGATTTTGGTTTGCCCCACATGCTTGGCATAGGCCCTTGCAATCCAAGTCGCACAGGGGTTTCATGGGCCGGTTGGTTATGATGTATTCGTTGATGATGCCGGTGAGATCTAGAACGTGGTTGCTGTCGATTAACGCCGCTTCCTCCCCTTCCTCCGGTTGTTCCATCTTGTGGCCCGTTTGCGGGTCTAGGGTAGGGAAGAACTCTTCTTCTATATCCAACTGCGACGCCGTGGGATACTCTCCCAAACACCGGCTACATATCAGATTTGACCGAACCTCCACAGTGGTCCTGACTAAAATACCGCCGTGTACCCGAACCATTTTCACCGGCCCGAACATCGAGTCGGCGCTTCTATTAGGTCCGGTAAAGTTTTCTTCTAGTTGATAAGACCTTAAGGACCCAATCGGCTCTTTTAGCAGTTGAGCGACGTTGTAATGCATCCAGCCTCTGCATTCTGCCTTTTTAAGCCGGTGGTAATTATACGAGCCCTTATGTCTGCTATGTCAAGTGTTACGGTATGCCCATCATGAATATTTTGATGGATTTTTAACAATTAGGAACAAACTATAACAACAAATATCAGGTTGTGATTGTTGGCTCCGCGAAAATGGCAGGATAGGCCGTGATAATCGAAAATCTAGAAAAAGAGCTGGGACTTTAACGTTTCGCCCGGTTCTTGATGGCATCTTGGATGAATTCCACTATCGTGGCGGTGGAGGTGCCTGGCCCAAAAACGCCGGAAACCCCCATATCGGACAATAACTTCCGGTCAGCGTCGGGGACTATGCCGCCAACGATGGTCACCACATCTTCCATGTCCTGTTCTTTCAGCAGGTTCAAGATGTCCGGAAGTATTTCCATGTGAGCGCCCGATAAGATGCTTATGCCCACCACATCCACGTCTTCCTGGGTCGCTGCTTGGACAATCATCTGTGGTGTCTGCCTGATGCCCGTGTAGATGACTTCCATGCCAGCGTCTCTCAGCGCTCTGGCCACCACCTTGGCCCCGCGGTCGTGACCGTCAAGCCCAGGCTTGGCCACCAAAACTCTGATTTTCTCATTCTCTTGCGTCATTCTTTCATTTCCAGAAGGCGTCCACTGGCTCACCCGATGATGCTCTTAGCGCCCTATGCCTGCATCTCTACCGGTGAGCCGTGGGACTAGGTTTTTGCTGCCAAGTAGTGCTAGTTTTCCACCAGCTCGGTTAGAACTCCAAACACGGAGCGAGGGTGGATAAACGCAATCGTTCCAGAGAGGCCCTCCCTGGGTTCTTTGTCTACCAAGCGAAAATCACGGGCTTCCAAAATCTTCAGCTTGCCCGCTATGTCCGTGACGTTGAGAGCCAGGTGATGCAGGCCTTCGCCCCGTTGCTCGATGAACCGGCCCACCGGGGTATCCGCCGAGAGGGGCTCCAAGAGCTCCAATCTGGTCTCCCCCACTTGAATCAACGTGGCCCTAATGCCTTGGTCTTGCATCTCGGTAATCTCAGCGGCGGAAGCGCCGAAAACGTCTTGAAACAGTTCCAAGGCCGCATTGATGTCCTTCACGGCCAGACCTACATGGTCAATGTAATTAACGGTACAGGTATCTGTCATTCTCCGGCACTCTCCGGTCGCCTGCGTGCTGATTTTTACTAAGTTATGGGGACTCTTGAACTTGGTCTTTTTGAACTGGGTAGCCTGGAACTGGATAGCCTGCATGAGCCCATACTATGGAAATTAGATCTGATATTGGCTCAATATGTTCCTGGCTATTACCAGGCGCTGAATCTCGGACGTGCCTTCGTAGATGGTGGTTACCCGGGCGTCCCGGAAAATCCGTTCCACCGGCGAATCCTTGAAGTAACCCGCACCGCCGTGGATTTGGATGGCCTGAGACGCAACCCTTTGACACATTTCCGATGCCATGAGTTTGGCCATACAGGCTTGATCGTTAAACGGCAGGTCGGCGTCCTTCAGGGTTGCTGCGTTCATGGTGGCCATGCGTGCGGTGTATACGTCGGTGGCCATGTCGGCCAACATGAATTGAATGGCTTGGTGTTGGGCGATAGGCTTACCGAAGGTCTCCCGTTGTTGGGCGTAACGCACGGCCTGTTCCAGTGCCGCTTGGCCGATGCCCACGCACTGGGCGGCAATGATTATGCGGCTGGTATCCAGAATCGACATGGCGTAGCGGAAGCCCATGCCTTCTTCCCCCAACCGGTTTTCCATGGGAACGGGAGTGTCTTGAAAGACCAACTCGCAGGTGCTGGAGCCCCGCATCCCCATCTTGCCGTGTAGAGGGTTCACCTGGAACCCCGGCGAGTTACGGGGCACCACAAAGGCGGAAACACCTTTATAGCCCTTGGACGTGTCGTGGGTCGCAAAAACAACCACGGTGTCGGCTTCAGCTCCGTTGGTAATGAAAGTCTTGCTGCCATTCAAGAAATAGGTTCCATCCCTTTCTACCGCCGTGGTCTTCAGTGCGGCGGCATCGCTGCCGCCGCCGGGCTCGGTCAGCGCCCAAGCGGCAATCTTCTTGCCGGAAGTCAGCTCGGGAATAAACCGCTGGCACTGCTCTTCGCTGCCAAAGCGTTGGATGGTGCTGGTGCCCAAAGAAACGTGGGTTAACAAACAAACGCTGGCAGAAGCGTCACCCCTGGCGATTTCCGAGGCCAAAATCGCGGTCTGCCGGTATCCGCCGCCACCGCCACCGTATTTAGTGTCGATGCTGATTCCGGTCAGCCCCAAGTCTGACATCCCCTTCCAGGTCTCCCAGGAAAACTCTTCTTTATCGTCCACTTCTTTGGCTCTGGGCATCAGCTCTTTGTCAGCAAAATCGTGAGCTAAATTCTGAAGCATCTGTTCTTCTTCGGTAAGAATCATATCGGCCATGTCTTTGTCTCCTTATTGATGGAGTATGTGGGTGAAGTGTATGTCCTGGAAGTTATGGGTAATAAAAGTTTCTTTGTATTTGATTCCTAAAATGCGGCCATTTGATCCTGCTCTCCGAATACGTCTCTAAACACCTGGCAAATCTCGCCTATGGTGCAGTAATTTTCCACGCACTCCAGGATAGCGGGAACCGTGTTATCACTCCCTTTGGCGACTTCTTCCAACCGGGCCAAGGACGTTTTAACCGCAACGCCGTCTCGTCCTTCCCGTAGCTTTTGCAACCTTTTCAGGTGGCCAACAGTGGCTTCGGTGTCCACTTTTAGCAGGCCTTCTATGGGAGGGGAGTCGCTGATGAAACGGTTGACGCCGACGATTGTGCGGTCACCTGCTTCCACTTCCTGGCGGTGCTGGTATGCCGCATCGCCAATCTCCCGGACTTGGAAACCCTGCTCAATGGCGGTCACCGCACCGCCCATCTGGTCGATTTGCTTGATGTATCTTAACGCTTGGTCCTCCAGTTCGTTGGTCAAGCTTTCCACATAGTATGAACCGCCCAAGGGGTCCACCACGTCGGCTGCGCCGCTCTCAAAGGCTAGAATCTGCTGTGTGCGCAGTGATAGCTGCGCCGATTCCTCGGTGGGCAATGCCAGCGCCTCGTCCCGGGAATTTACGTGGAGGGACTGGGAGCCACCTAGGATGGCCGCCAAGGCCTGGACCGTGCAACGAATCAGGTTATTGTCCGGCTGCTGGGCGGTCAAGCTGACACCGGCAGTCTGGGTATGGAAGCGCAACATCAAGGAGCGGGGGTCTTTTGCGCCAAAGCGGTCCCGCATTATCCTGGCCCACATACGTCTGGCGGCCCTGAATTTGGCCACCTCTTCAAACAGATTGTTTTGGGCGACGAAGAAGAAGGAGACCCGGGGCGCAAAGCCGTCCACGTCCAATCCAGCAGCTATGGCCGCTTCAAGATATGAGATTGCGTTGGAAAAAGTGAATGCCAATTCCTGAACAGCCGTGGCGCCAGCCTCCCGCATGTGGTAGCCGCTGATGCTGATGGTGTTCCAGCGAGGCACTTCGGTAGCGCAATACTTGAAGACATCCACCACCAGACGCATGGACGGTCGAGGCGGATAGGCATAAGTCCCCCGGGCGATATATTCCTTGAGTATGTCGTTTTGCAGCGTGCCGTTTATCTTGTCCGGCGAAACCCCCTGGCGCTTGGCCGCTGCGATGTAAAGGCACAATAGGACCGAAGCGGTGGTGTTGATGGTCATGGAGGTGCTGACCTTGTCCAAAGGAATTTCCTCGAAGAGCGCCTCCATATCTTCCAAGCTGCAGATGGGAACGCCCACCTTGCCCACTTCCCCTTGGGCCATGGGGTGATCCGAATCATAGCCAATTTGGGTAGGCAAGTCGAAAGCGACGGACAGGCCCGTTTGTCCCTGCTCCAAAAGGTAGCGAAACCTGCGGTTGGTGTCCGTGGCGGTGGCGTAGCCGGAGTACTGGCGCATGGTCCAGAGTCGCCCCCGGTAGGTGTTGGGTTGAACGCCTCTGGTGTAAGGAAACTCGCCTGGGTAGCCCAGGTCCTCGTGATAGTCAAATCCGTTAGACCCGGAGCCTGTGGAGCCGGAATTGGGAGACTCCAAGTCTTCGGGGTCATACAGCGGCTCGATATTGATGTCGCTGTCGGTATGAAAATTAGACTGCCGCTCCGGAAACCTGTCCATGGCCGGGTTGAGGGTTTCCTCTAACCATTGCTTCTTGCTCTTGCTGGGCATGGAATCCTCCGTTGGAATCCCCTGGTGGAATCCCCGGTTGCAGGGAAACATTATCGTATTTGGCGATAGGACTGGAGGCAATTATGCGTGAATTATAAGAAGCCTTGCCCGCTCCGGGAGCCCATCAATCTAAGGCCGTCCAATTGTACTGCCCATCTGCCCGGCGCTCAACTCAAGGTCAGCCACAAAGCTATTTGGCGTTTACAAAGCAAGTATATCGCAACAGGCTGTCGGCACAAATCACGGGCAACAGACGCAAATCTGCCCTGAAGGTATTTACGCAAAAATGCAAGATTCTCTACTAGAGTCTAAAATGTACGAAATGATGGATGGAAACATAGAATGACAGCAATCTTGCGGCTAAAATGGAGACAATATTGTTTATTTCCGACTGGGTTGGTAATAGTTTCCATGGCCATGCTCTTGCTCGGCGCTTGCGCCTCTGCGACGCCTAGATCTAGTCAGCAACCCTTGGGAAACACCCAAGTAAGCGATGTTGAGCCTGAAACTCTCTCAATAATAATCGGAGACGTTGACCCGGACGAACCAGTAAAGAAGATTAGGCGGTTTCAGCCCTTGGCCGACTACCTGGCAACCAAGCTTGAAGGATTCGGAATCGGTGATGGCGGTGTGGTAATTGCTAAAAACTTTGAGGAGATGGGCAGATTATTAAAGAACGGTGAGGTAGATATCTACTTTGACAGTGTCTATCCGGCCATAGCGTCCCAGAAAATATCAGCGTCGGAATTCCTCCTGCGGCGTTCCAAAGATGGGGTTTCTTCATATTGGAGCACCTACGTTGTCCTGAAAGAACGAATGGTAGATAGCTTCGATGAGTTCCTTGGCAAGGTCATAGCATTTGAAGAACCCCGGTCGACTTCAGGCTATCTGCTGCCAGCTGGCCAGCTTCTTGAGGAAGGCTACGTGCTAAGAGAGGTAGATGGGCCCGCTGCGGAAGTAAAGGACAACGAGATTGGTTATTTTCTCTCACGGGACGAAGAAAATACCATCGATATGGTTCTTCGAGGGATGGTCGCTGCCGGAGGTATCTCTAACCAGGATTTTGACGAGCTGCCACCTGGACTCTCGGAAAAGCTGGACATATTCGGGCGCACTATCGCCGTCCCCCGGCAAATCGTATCGTTGCGTCCTGGAATGGACCCAGCCATCAAGGAAAATATCAGAGACCTGTTGCTGGGCTTGAAAGACACCCCCGAAGGCCGGCAAATCCTTGAAGACATGAAAGAGGGTGCCTTCGATCCACTTCCAGCGGATTTTGAGTCGACAATCTCTCATCTTAGGAGCCTGATTACCTTGGTGACCGGAGGCTGACAGCTCAGTGCCAATCGCAATCTCTAAAATGCCGAAAGCGCTCCGACCTCCTTGGAGCATAGCCGCCGTCTTGACCATCAGTATGGTTGGGATAATCGCGGTATTAATGGCTTTGCTCACGGTGGTGGATATCCGCCGAGAGCGGGCTTTCTTTCGCGATGACCAACAAGAACGGGGAGTGTTGCTGGTTGGGGGTTTGACCGAGACTCTGGCCAACCACATTTACTTCAACGACGTTGACGCCCTGCGTGACATATCTTCGATGGCTGTTCAAAGCCGCACCGATCTTGATTATATTCAGATGTGGGCCGTCGATGGCAGCCTACTAGCGGCCAGCAGCAAGGACAATCCCCAGAAAGAGTATCCCACGTTTTTGGCTGATGATAGTTTCGGTTTTGAAAGTGCTCGAAACGGCATCAGCACTCCCAAATTCCAGGACAATCAATTTCAACTGACCAGTCCGATATATGCTGGCCCGGATGTGGTTGGAATCATCCAATTGGGATTTAACTCTGCGGCTCTGGATGGGGAACTGCGCTCTATCTTGATTCAGCACACCTGGCAAGCCTTGGTGCTAATCGCAATCGGAGTCGTGTTGTCCTACTTGATGGCCCGCTATGCCTCCAAGCCTCTTCGCGAAATTTCCGCTTCAGCAGCGGAAATTGGCCAGGGAAACTTGGACGCCCCCGTGCCCATGAGAGGAGCTAGAGAGACAGCGGAATTGGGCCGGTCCCTGACCAAGATGCGGGACGACCTGAGAGTCCTGTACAACGATTTGGAGGCTAGA
>Ga0066376_10000137_pt1 | contig 61222 bp, 43 predicted proteins | sample Knorr_S15_td_Bot_FD_77009 | JGI IMG/M metagenome (GOLD analysis project Ga0066376, IMG submission 77009) | Marine microbial communities from Southern Atlantic Ocean transect - Knorr_S15_td_Bottom_ad_5009_LV_A | ecosystem: Environmental > Aquatic > Marine > Oceanic | place: Southern Atlantic...
AAGTGGCGATACCATGACTTTCAGCATGTCACCCGATAATGAAGGGCCTTTGCCAAATAGAGTCGCAATCACCTCTAGTGCAGAAAACCCGGGAAATTTTTTCGTCGGTGCAACCGCTGATGTCACTTGGGAGTTAAAAGATTCTGAAGATTCGATGATTGGTAGTGAAGAGGCGACTATCACCGATGGAAGTACCGAAGAGTGGACTACTACAAGCCAAAGTACCTCCGAGGGCGATTGGACGCTATTTATCAGTGCGGACGGCGATAGTGTAAATGCTGACCATGATGTTTCAATCCTCTATTTAGAGGGTAGTGAATCCCCGGCCAATCCTCGCCCTTGAATTGTGAATCAATAGTGAAAGTGAAGTGGAAGTGATATTCCGCATCACTGCAACGTTTTTATGAAATATTGCACTTTCATTTAATCACCATCCCCCTCTAATTCTTTGATATAGAAAAGTATGTAAAAGTCGGTTGAGGAATGGGAACATGGCCGCGAAAAAAAGCAAAATCGATAAAGAGTTAGCAGAATTTGAAGAGAAAGAACAAGAAGCCCTTGCCGACGAAGCGGTCATGATGACAGAGGATATGCTGAACGAGGCGACCATCGAGAATCTTCCTGGTGTCGGCCCAGCAACGGCTGAAAAACTCAGGGAAGCCGGCTTTGAAGAATTGCTCGCGGTAGCAGTGATGTCGCCTTCAGACCTTGCCGACCAAGCGGAATTAGGTGAAGCCGTTGCCAGCAAAATAATCAATGCTGCCAAAAAAATGGCAAATATCGGCGGTTTCATAAGCGGTTCGGCATTGCTCGAAAAAAGAAGAGAAGTAATGAAATTATCATCAAAGGTCATTTCACTTGATGAATTACTTGGCGGAGGTTTTGAGACTCAAGCCCTGATAGAAGTCTATGGTGAATTCGGTAGTGGAAAAACCCAGATAGGTCATCAATTAGCGGTAAATTGTACCATGCCAATAGAGGAAGGTGGTTTTGATGGCGATGTCTTTTACATCGATACCGAAGATACTTTCAGGCCCGAAAGAATTACTCAAATGGCTCGAGGACACGGCCTTGACCCTGAAAAAGTCCTTGAGAGAATTCACGTAGCCCGCGCCTATAATACCGCACATCAGATGCTTTTGGTTGAGGAGATCAAACGCATGAGCAAGGGCCTCAAAGTCAAGATGATAATAGTCGATTCATTGACCAGCCACTTCCGTGCTGAATATATCGGTAGGGGAATGCTCGCCAATAGACAGCAAAAATTGAATCGCCACCTCAAGGACTTAAAACAACTTGCTGATATCAATAATGCTCTGGTTCTGGTAACCAACCAAGTCCTCACCAAACCCGATGCTATGTGGGGCGACCCCACAAAACCAGTCGGCGGGCACGTACTAGCTCACGCCAGCACATTCAGACTATACTTGCGCAAAGCAAAAGGTGGACGTAGAATCGCCCGACTGGTAGATTCTCCAAATCTACCAGATGGTGAATGTGTCTACCAAGTCACCGAGGAAGGGCTTCGCGATTGAAAAATAAGTGCCCAAACACCATTCTCTAACCGATTCGATAGCGGCACCTTGAAGATGCCTTCAAGTCTGCTTTAATTATGAGGCATCTCATCAAACGGGTACTTGAACTCGAAGAGGAAGAAGAAGGACCCGTGATTCGGCATTCCGATGTCGATGAACGAGAATCGAGTGACGAGGAGCTCAAATCCCTATTGGAATCATTACAACCTCGTATTAGAGTATATGGAGTTGGAGGAGCCGGATGCAATGCAGTTTCTCGATTGAACGAAATTGGAATGTTCGATAGCAGATATGTTACCGGCTATGCCATCAACACCGATGCTCAGGCATTATTGATGAGTAATCTAGAGCAAAAAGTACTCATTGGCAGAACTGCAAGAGGCCGTGGAGCAGGGGGTGATCCCAACAAGGGCGAAGCCGCTGCACTTGAATCTGAAAATGCACTCAGCAAAATCACCGAAGATACGCAATTAGCTATTATTACCGCCGGAATGGGTGGCGGTTCTGGCACTGGTGCAGCGGGGCAAATCGCTCGCTTGGCCAAAGCCAAAGGTGCATTGACGATTGCAGTCGTTACCTATCCCTTCAATTCCGAAGGTAATCTTCGTCGACAAAATGCCGAATGGGGACTTGAAAGATTGCGGGAGTATTGCGATACAATCCTGGTTATCCCAAATGAAAGATTGCTCGAAATCGAGGGGGTTAAGGACTTACCGCTAGCCAGTGCTTTCCGAGTTGGCGATGAACTTCTCGTGCGCTCGATTTCTGGAGTCACTGAATTACTGACCACCGATGGTATGGTCAATCTCGACTTTGAGGACCTTAAATCGGTCATCAAATCAGGTTCGGGTGTAGCGATGATTGGTTTGGGTTCGGCTTCGGGTCATGAAAGAGCACAAAACGCCACCCTTGAAGCACTACATTCCCCTCTACTAGATCTCGATGTCACAGATGCCCGTGGTGCTTTGATAAATGTGGTCGGTGACAAGGACTTGACCTTGGGCGAAGCCGAAAAATGCGCCCAAATTATCCAATCGAAGATCAGCGACCATGCTAAAATCATCTGGGGTGCGGCTATTGATGACAGTTTGACTGATGAAATCCGTGTGATGTTGGTGCTGACAGGAGTGCGCTCAACTCAAATCCACGGTGCTGGTGAAAATCGTCAATTACGAGCTATTAGAAGCCGAAATATCGAATTTGTCAACTAGATTAATCCTTGCTGACAACCACCAATAGACCGAGTAAGGCACTTACGGCACCTATTGCAATCGCTATTTCAGGCATACTCAATTCTTGCTGAGAAGATGATTCAGGGATTGCGTCAGTCCAATTAGGCCCAATTACCACTAATTCAACCAGGCCCCACTTATCGCCAGAGGAGGCATCACCGCCATTGACCGCATTGACAAATACGCTTATTGAAACCAATTCATCTGCCCGTTGTGGAGCGACCCAAGAGAGATTCCAACCCCTTTGCTCATTACTTGAATTGGTGTGGGTCCAACCCTCCTCTAGGTATTGTGCCTCATCCTCAAATTCAACCTGTCCACCATCGATCAATAACCGAAATCCTCCCATTCTCCCACTATCTTCCTCTGCGCGATTGATTGATGCATTGATTGAAAAGGTGATATTATATCTCTGTGAGGCATTGTAGATCTCAGGAAAGCCTTGTACTGTGATTATCACTTCCGATGACTCTCCACCATGACAAAGACATCCTCTATCTGCCATCTGGCCAATCCCTGTGGGAAAGGCTTCTACCAAAATGCTGGTGAATAGCATCAATAAGACGAACACCGGGAGTACTCGCATTGACCAAACGAGTAAGGCTCCCTTTTTCAATGCGGATGATTGTCGATATCAGGGGAGGGTTGGTTTGAAATGGGATTGTCAGTTGCGTCATAATGAGTTGACAAATGATGATTGAGGAAATCCCCTCCGAGCAAGAAGATGAGGATGATATCGATCCTTTTGCAGAATTGAATATCGCCGAGGAGGCCCCTGCGAGAAAGGGTGAAAATATCCTTAATTCCTTAATCGATGATGATGGCTCCGATGGAGAAACCGGAAATGCACTTGATGCTTTTATGGAAGACGAGCCTATCGATTCAAGCAAAGATGATGTCATCGTCTCCTTTGAGGAAGAGGAAGCACCGATTCCAACTGAAAGCGCTGTCAAAGGGGATGATTTTTCGAATGCTGAAAGAACCTATAGTCTCCTTCTTGAAACGGTATGGGTCGATGATATCCTCGACCCTTCCGAGGTAGAATTATTGGCCCGTAAACGTAAGGAATTGGGAATTTCTTTTACCCGACACCTCGAGATGGTAAGGCGGATAATCGAGGTTTGAATATGTCGCCTTCACCATTTGAGCACGGCCTAGCATTGGCTTGGTCCGACGGTGCGCTCTCCCGTAGAGGCGCACAATTACTCGAATTATTACAGACTAGACTCCTACTAAATGATGATTCAAGAGCAGATATCGAAGAGATATGGCAAGAATCTCTAACAAATCTTAACCGGCGGTCTTTTGGTGACGGCGATGAAACCCTCGCCACTTGGCTCGAAGCATTGAAAAGCACAGATGATCTGCAAAAAGCGGCAAAAAATCTAGGTCGAACCTCGCTCGAAGTCGGCCTATCTCGCTCGATTTGGGTCGAGGCATATTCTTTTGCTAATGGCCTTGGTCTCGGCGATGCTTTTGCGGCTGGAGCATGGATGGAAGAAAGTGCTGAAGCGGTCAATACTTGGCCAGAGGCACTCGATCCCCTTGCATTGATTATCGGTAAAGGACTTTCTAAATTAGTCACCCGACAAAGCGGTGATAACGAGTTTTCCTTTGGCACCCCGGTGATAATATTACCCGAAAATGAGGACCGAACCCCGCCTCTGGATTGGCTACCTGGGTTATTGCCGATAAAAGATGGCTGTGCTTGGGGCTGGAGTGACGACCGTTTGCTCGAAGGGGATACTCCCGAGGGAGATTTGTTGATCTCAACTTCGGTTCTTCAAGCATGGATTCGGCGTTTGATAACTCAACGCATTGAAAGAGGAGATTGCCCTTTGCCTGGATTACCAAGCGATTCGGCACTCATGGCCTCATCAACCTCGGTAAAGCATAGAGAAAAAGGCCTTCGCCTCGAAATAATCGTAGATTTAGGAAAAAAGGGTTTAGTCAAACCATGGGCCGGAATCGAAGTGGCGGATGGGGAAATAAGGATTAAACCTGCACCTTCTGGCCTAGCACCGAGTTGGATTGCTCTTCATGATGGCTTGGCCGAACTATTGGCGAATGCTATCGAAACCTTGCCGCGTCAATTGCTAACCGCCGTGGACTCCGAATTATCACCAGTTGGCACAAGACTGGAAGAGGGTTGGGTCATCATCGATCTCAATCGATGATTTCAAGAGTGAATCTCTACCTGCCAAGTTATTTTGATATCCTTGCGTAATGAGTTGGAAACACTACAATATTTTTCATGAGACATCTTGACAAGGCGCTCAACCAATTTTGAAGGGACCTCTCCTGCCACATGATAATTCATGGTCAACCCCATCAAACGCCGTGGTGAAGTCTCAGCTCTCTCGGCATCGATCTCAATCCACACACGCTTTACCTCACGTTGGGAAAGGCCATTGACCACGTCGACTAGACTGCAAGCAGCAATACTCTGTAACAATAATTGAACCGGGCTGGGGCCATGCTCCCAATCCATGATAATCTCATGACCGGCTGCATTTTTACAACTCACCTTTGACTCATCAATCCACTCAACCCTATTGGCCATGAACCTTACAAGCACAACTCAAGCATCAATCCATCTATACCGGCGTGTTGATGAAGGGGTGGCAAGTGGCCGATTCAATTCACATGTCTGGAAGCGCTATATCCATGCAAGATGGCAACCTTATAGTGCCCGATGAACCCATCATTCACTTCATCGAAGGAGACGGAATTGGCGTCGATATCACCCCGGTGATGATGAAGGTTGTCGACGCGGCGATTACTAGTGCCTATGGCGATTCACGCAGGATTATCTGGCGCGAAGTCCTCGCTGGAGAAAAGGCGTTCAATGCCACAGGTGAATGGCTTCCTGAAGAAACCCTAGCGGCGATGAGTAATGGATTGATTTCGATTAAAGGGCCTTTGACCACACCGGTTGGTGGCGGTATCAGATCACTGAATGTTGCATTGCGTCAGCAGCTCGACCTCTTCGCTTGTGTCCGTCCGGTTCGCTGGTTTACCGGAACCCCAAGTCCGGTAAAATCCCCCGGTGATGTAGATATGATTATCTTCCGTGAAAATAGTGAAGATGTCTATGCCGGAATCGAATGGAAAGCAGGCTCTGCTGAAGTGGCTAAAGTCATCAAATTCCTACGTGAGGAAATGGGCGTAAATAAGATTCGATTCCCCGATACCAGTAGCATTGGCATTAAACCGATTAGTCGTGAAGGTACTGAGCGAATAGTCCGCGCTGCTATCCGCTATGCTATCGAAAATAATCGGCCCAGTGTGACTATTATTCACAAGGGTAATATCATGAAATATACCGAAGGTGGTTTCCGCGATTGGGGCTATGATTTGGCCAAGCGAGAATTTGCTGCTAAGGAGATAGATGGTGGGCCGTGGTGTTCTTTGACCAGCCCAATAAACGGTGAGCAAATAATCATCAAGGACGTGATAGCAGATGCGATGTTACAACAAATTCTTACTCGGCCAAAGGAGTATGGAGTTCTTACCACTATGAACCTCAACGGCGATTATATCTCCGATGCCTTGGCTGCTCAAGTAGGTGGTATTGGCATTGCACCTGGCGCTAATATCAACTACGATACCGGGGTTTCCATCTTTGAAGCAACCCATGGAACCGCACCGAAATATGCTGGCCAAAACAAGGTCAACCCCGGCTCATTAATCCTCTCTGCTGAGATGATGCTGCGCCATATGGGTTGGACAGAAGCAGCTGATTTAATCGTCTCTGGAATGGAAGGGGCGATTTCGGCAAAGACCGTGACCTATGATTTTGAAAGATTGATGGCTGACGCAATTCTGCTTTCCTGTTCGGAATTCGGCGATGCTCTAATCGAAAATATGGTCTGAATATTATCCACTACTAAGGGATGTATCATGGCTAAATCATATGATGCTCTATGAGTGAAACTCCAAGGGGCTGGCGAGAGACGCTGGTCGATTAAACTCAGAGAAAAAATCGATACCGAAGCAAAACGTTGCTCGATAGATATCGGCTTGGCTACTGCGCTTGGCCTTGAACAGATCGGTTAAACGATGGTCCGCAGTGCAATGGGCCGGCAATCACGACCGCTATTCGCAGCAAAGATGCGAGTGGGTGGCAATACGTGGGATGTTGAAGTGACAGGAGCCGACCGTGTTTTGCTCAGTTGTCCGATGTTATTGGGTAAAGAATTACTCGATCGTATTCACAATAAGGAACAATTAGCTCTTATTTGAACAAAGGTTCAACCACATTTGTGATTAACGACCTAACCATATTTGCAAGGTTCGACTATTCTTGATTATTCCAAAGCCTAGTTTTTCCTCAATCGCTCTTGCAACAAGAGTGAAATCACCATCTCTAGTAGCCAATAACAAACAACCGATATCCTCGATTGGACGCTCGGCAATAACGCTTGCTAAGCGCATTATTTTGATGTCATTCCTCTCCGGATAGACATCATTACCATCTATCTCGGTACGGATCGGTTCACCCCTCAACCTTTTCATCGCGGTCAATTCCTCATATATCTCTAAGTGATCACGTAGGAAATTGTCTAAACTCTCAATGATTTCCGCGCTTTCGACCTCATCTTCCAAATGCAGATCCATCGGCCGCCAAGTAGTGAAATCACCAATGATAGAATTGCACAAATCTTGAATCAATTCGTCAGTAATCTCTTCATCTAAACGTTCTTTCTTTACCAGATTACCCTCAAATAGAGCTCTGACTCGACTTAAATCTCTGCAGAATTCCCTCAATTCATTTTGTACAACCCTTGGCAACCACAAGTAGATCACACCCTCTTCTGCCCGCCTGAGAAGAATACGATGGAATCTTCCTTGACCTGAAATATCTAATCTATACTCGGAATAAAGATCTAGATGCTCGTTCATCCGATTCCGGAGTTCATCAATCAGGACATTGGTGTCGACAATGACCAATGGACTTAGTGAAAGATTACTCAGATACGCCCTTTTGCGCAAGGGAATTGCACGGTTATATAGCGAGTAAAGGCTCTTCTCAGCATCGGCTAAGCGTCTGATATCCAATACTGAGAACTTACCGCTACCCTGTGCTCTCTCCAAATACATCAAACCATCAAATGGCTCTATTTTTCCAGCGTCCTGAGCGATTTCATAGATCTCTTCCATCGACACCGGGGCCAATTGCATCGCCTGATTATACCGCTTCTCAAAACTATATTTGGTGCGACGGCGGTGTTTGAGCAATATATTTACAGCCGCTTTTACCCGCCCACAAAAAGGTTCAGATGGTAACTTTCTTGGATGCATCATTGGATAATTTCGCAACATGTCAAGGTCGTCTTCGGCATAAAATGTTCTTTCGACCTCCTTGCCTTCCTCCTCATCCCAGACCATCTTTGTAGACTTTACATAGGACTTTAGCATTCTTGTCGCCTCTTGAGTATCACGCTTATTGGCTTTATCTGAAACCCTAAGATATAATTGAAATCTCTTGGTAAGTGCTGCATTTAGAGCTGCTTCTTCCTCAAATAAGTTCACTGCCTCGGTCCATTCCCCGGCATGGGCATAATGAATCAAGGCTTTGCGATGAAGCATTATCTTATGCTCGTAATCAAATTCGGAATCATTACCCGCTTTGCGATAATCCCTTGCGGCATTGAGCTCCTCTTTTCTCGAAGCATGTAAAGCCGCACGCGAAAGTGTATGCCATGGCGAAAGGGGGTCATTACGCTGGAACCAAGATACAAGATTTGGTAAACCAAGGTCATACTCCATCACCAGATGTTTAACCGTGTGCATCATCACCATCGGTGTTACTTCGGCTGCTAAAAGATCGTCGAGAATTTTGCTGACCACACTGCTCTTTGTCGATTGTAATAGTCTAGTAACGCGATTTAGATGGAGACTGCTCATCACCGCATTGAATAATTTTCTCTCCAGTTCGCTGAAATCAGCATTTTCTACACTGGTGCTTAGTGCATCTAGATCTTTGCTTTCTGCAAGACCGTCGCCGCCACTACGCAAGGCTTGTCGGCATTTATTAAAAGACAAAATCCCATTTTTGTCAAGACGGTTTACAATGGTGGTATCATCGACTGATGCACCATCCATCAATAGCAACAATGCTTGTGCGGCCTCACTGAAAGATTCTGGTACTACGCTATCCAAAATTACCGATTGAGCGATTCGATGAGCGTTCTCTAGTGTCTCGAATTCGATTGTAACCGTCTTAGCTGAAAGCAGATGATAGACCAACATCACTTCATATGGATACTCAAGCATGGATTGTTCATCTTTGAGCACCAAGGTCGACAAGCCCTCTAATTCACAACCCTCGGTCAATATTGTAATAGCAGCACTTTTCATCTCTGGATAGAATTGATGCCTTTCATTCTGTGCTTTGTTCACGGCAACAAGTCTCATTGAAATCGGTAGAGCATCATCGATGATGACATATGAAATCGAGATTTGATCGAGGATATCCAATTGCCCAGCAAACCAATCAAATCCAGCCCCACCCAATTGTTTGATTAAACTGAGAAGTGAACGCGTATCGGAATCAGCCTCGATTTTCAAGGAGGTGAGAACTTCGATTGCTTCTTCCTTTGAACCCTCGGAAACCAAGGCTGAAAGACGCCACCATTGCAACTTTTCCTTGATATTTGAATCGGTGATACAAGCGATTCCTTCGGCGAGTTTCAGTGATGATTCCTCCGCTGCTTGTTCTGGGGCAAGGGACCATGCGCTACGGATGATCTCCTTGGATAATTCGTCTTCGTCCGTAAGGGAAACCGCATCATGCCAATTCACTATCGAGCCGTTTACAAGTTGTGAATATAGCGAAAGCCTAGCGGAAAGTTGCTTATCCTCTTTGGCTAAATCCTTCAATAAATCACCAACATCCCCTTTGAGGTGAAGGCCGATCAATACCGAGATGGCAACGGCTTGACCTTTGAGATCAGCTAACCCCTTGACGTCTTTTACCGATCTATCTCCCTCCAATTGTGAAATCAATCGTCGCATGGATAATTGATTGGCCGGATTGTTGATCAATGGGCTCAATGATGACAAAGCCTGTGCCATTTGTGCCGGATTTGAGGGGTTGATCCAAGCATGACTCAAATCAAGAATTATCTCTTCACTCTGTTCCTTTTCAGCGATTGAAAAAACTGCGAATTGAGCGAGAATTGGGCATGCTTCGGCCATGGTTTGCCACACAGAGTGCACACCATCAGCCATGCATGATTCACGCAAGGTATCAACATCTTCATCGTTGGAATCATCCCAAGAATCCACCTCTAGGGTTTTACGCAATAATAAGGCCGCCAGACGATAAGCATCCGGTAAGGTTGAATCGAGAAGTACTTCGTTCACGGAAGGTAATAGATCCATAGGGCCACTCGAGGTCGAACGTTGTCTGCGGCGTCCTCTCATCGCCCGATTGCGAACAATGGGGGTAGAGTCGTCGTCATCTGGTGGTACTAGCTCGTGCAATGCCACAAGAAGCATTGCTTTCCATGCCTTATTGAGCATTGCCCATTCAGGAATCTTGGTCACTAGACGTTGACGTGTCGTAAGAGGAACCTCTTTCTTAAAGCCCGTCTTGAGGCAAGCCGCTAAATGTGACTGCTGCAGTGATTCACCCCTGCTCACGGCGCCTATATCGCCACCTTTGAAGGCACCGGCTGGCGCTGGTCGTAGTAACAACCATCAGCGAGACTACGTTCGCGGTTTGTGGACAGCGCTCGTACCATCGCCTTGCTCATCCACCCACTACTTGCTCTCACCCTTATCTTCTGGATGATAAAGCAATATGGATGGAAAAAGCAGAGTCGAGAATTAAAGGGTGAGGAAAGACTTGCTGCTCGCAATAAACACGAGCGAATCGGAGAGATCGTAGTCTGGTCAGCAATCGTAGTTGCCAGCATGGGTTTTGTCGGGAGAATGATTGCTGGCTGGATTACAAATAGGGATATCACTTCCGAAATAATGCCACAGAGCCTGCATGGTTGGACTGGCCCTCTCGGTGTAATCCTACTTTGGACCATGGCTCGTTGGGGACGCTCTGCACGTGATTCAAGAGAGGCTGGTGATTCGTTTCATGTACCGAAAAGCAAACATGGTCGTGCTGCGGACTTAATTGTCGCATTGATGGCGATTCACGCCTTCTTAGGCTTCCTCTATGTGTTCTCGGTCCTCTGAAGAACGAGACAACCAACTTGGCGACCACCAATTTGCCTTACCCATCAAACGCATTGTTGCTGGAACAATCAACGCTCTGACGATTGTAGCATCGATCAATATCGCTAAGGCCAGCCCTAAACCTATCTGTTTGATTATTACTATACTAGCCAAACCAAATGAACCGAAAACAACCACCATTATTGCCGCAGCTCCCGTGATTAACATGCCGGTTTTCTGAAGCCCTTTAGCAACAGCCACCTCATTATCACCGGTTCTTTCCCACTCTTCATGGATACGTGAAAGCATCAATATCTCATAATCCATCGATAGTCCAAACACTATACAAAACATAATCACAGGATTTGTTGAATCGATTGGCTGCGGAGTGAAATTAAGTAATTCGGCACCATTACCATCTTGAAATACCCATACCAACATACCAAATGATGCTGAGATAGATAGGATATTCATCGCTACTGCTTTGATTGGTATGACGATACTTCGCACTTGAATAAAGACCAATATCAAGGTCGAAGAAAGGATAAATATCAGTGCGCCAGGTAAATCATCAGCAATGCTATTCACCACATCCAAATTGTAAGCGGCAAAGCCACCAATGAGAACCTGCACTCCGTTATCTTGCTCAAAAGACCATCTATTTTCACGTAGATTTTCGACGTAATCACGACTGATAACACTGTTTTGTGGGCCTTCAAGATTTACTATAAAATATGTTGTTTGATTTGAATAGAATGAATCTCTTAACGCCTCGCGTTGACTATTCAGTGGTACAGGGAGATTTTCTGCTTGCCAAAATTGTACTACCTCGTCAGCACTCATATTCACAGATGGTAAAGCGAGACCAATCACGCTCATCACGTGATCATCAGCCATTATTTGCTTAGCATAAGCATGACTGGCTCTAAGGTTTTGCTCACTGAGAGGATCGCTACCATCAATAACCATCAATATTTGATTGCTTACCATTTCTGGCCATAACTCCTCTTGGGTTTCTAGTCCGACTCTTGACTCGTCTTCAGGAGGTAAGGCTTGCCAACTCGATAGACTGAATTCGGCTCTGAGGAAAGGGGCACCTGCTGCTAGAAGGATGACCAATAGTGGAATCAATACCGCCCACGGTCTCTTCATCACAATCGTTGCAATATTTGCCCACATACCCTCGCCATCAGATTTATTCTTCAAGGAGAATGGAACTTTCCAATTATTGACTCTATGACCCAATAGCGCCAAAATCGCAGGCAATACCAACACAGAATAGACCATGGCGATACTCACAGCCATCGTCCCTCCGATCCCTAGACTTGGCATTCCTGACGCACTGAAGAACAACAGGCCCATCAGGCCGATTGCTACCGTAAGTCCACTGAAAAAAACCGCCTTACCTGCGGTTGCTGTAGTGATTGCTACCGCGGTTCTAACATCGCGATTATTTTCTAATTCTTCACGAAAACGATAGACCATAAATAGCGAATAATCAATTGAAACACCGATTCCAATCAAGGATATAATATTGATAGAATATTGAGTTACATCGGTGATATTTGAAATCCAAATTATCAAACCCACCGAGGCAGCAACGGTGAAGACCCCGACGGTTATCGGCAGTAAAGCTGCAACAATCGAGCCAAAAACCAATACTAATATCAGAAGAGAAAGAGGTGCGGAAATCACTTCGGCCTTGGTAAGATCATCGCTTAAGCGTTGGTCAAAGGACCAGGCCACTGCTAATCCTGACGTACGCCAAAGAGTAAAACCATCCTCGATTATTATACTGTCATAGATATCACCCATTCGTGATTTTGCATCTTTTAAATCACCTGGAACTTCTACCAATACCCGCACATAATGGCCATCGGGACTTACCCTCTCCGAGCGATTGTATTCATCGACATCCCATGGCATTGAAACCGAGATGTCATCTGCTTTGAGTAGGGTTGCTACTGAAGCGTTGACTGCAGACATATAGGCTGAATCATTCCACATTAGGGTGGGATGAAAGATTAGCACTGTGAATTGTTGAGAGACCTCTCCCTCGTCGTCGCCAACCCAAACGGTTTGTTCCAATCGGTTGACTGCACTGATAGATTCAACGTTCTCACTACCATATGCCTCCATCCATTCTGGTCCCATCATCGCTAATGATGACAAACCTATACAGAGGAGAAAACCTATGCTTATGAAGAGTTTTGCATGGTCGTGAGCGGCAAGGCCAATACGATAAAATCGGCGTTGGCCAAGCCTAATTAGTTCTTCATCTCGACTCATTTTACGCGGCTCCTTGGTATCCTTTATGAGACTACTCACCTTATCGCTCGATTACAGAGTATTTTCACGGTCGTGCCAAAGGGCAAGCCACAACTCCAAATTTCGGTCTATGTCCTCAAGATTCACATCACGAAATATCAGTTCACCATCATCGGTCAACGGCTGAATTCTGCAGCCACAAGCGTTTTTATGGCCACCTCCTGTATCATCGAGAAGGGTTGCCATTCTCGATAAATCAAAACGATTTGGTGTGCTAAGAAAACTATTGGCATAAAATGAAGCAGCCAAAGGAGGATTTAATGGGTCGCTTATTCTCCCTCCCTCTTGTCCGTGAATAATACAACAAGCATCTACCGCATCACCTGCGACTGCCGTTACCAAATATCCCGATGACATAACCCCGGTATCCTCCAAACGACAAATCGCCAATCTATCGACGATAGTTGTACACTCACGGATGTATTCAAGGCCCCACTCTCTTTTTTGTGAAACTTTCGCTACCTTTTTACCAAATCGACGCTGTAACTCAACCTCGTCTGCGCCCGTTGCTATCGCATCACTTAGCACTTGTAAGAACTCAGGATCCTTGATATTAATAGTGCGTGCTAATTGTAACATAAACGGGTCTGCTAAGAATAGGTCGAGGTCTATCTCACCACTATCATGAGCATCGACGATTGCCATCATTTCCATTACGTGAGAAAGGTCAACATGATCCTTGAATAAATCATATGCCGCTCTTGCTGCAGATGGAGTTGGCCGCCAATGAAAAATTCCTCCGCTATCGATAAAGGCCTGTTCATCGGACTCGGTGGGACGATTAGTGTCGTGATGATCTATGTAGAGCCCACAATTTTCATCGAATGGCAAATCACATATCGCTGTGAACCTATCTATTTGATTGTCCATAATCCCAGATCTCATCTGTGCAGCACGGCTGAATATTATTTTCAACTCAGGCTTGATTCGCTTTAGAATCGCTGCAGCAAATATACCATCCAAATCGGCATCAGTGATGACTTTAGTGATACCAGCCAACAACATTACTTGTCCCCGAGAAGGTTCTAGCAATGAAGTATTCGGTTACTATAAATAATCAATAATGACAATCATGTTGATTTCGCTGATGAGCACCAATTAGAAGAACAGTGCCTGCAAGGACTGGTTATGGAGACCTCTTGTGGGGTGGTATTGGTCAATATTGATTCCATTCTCTTACTTCAATATCCGCAAGGACATTGGGATTTACCCAAAGGACATGTCGAATCCAATGATTCCAATAAGCAGGCCACTGCTCGAAGGGAACTCAAAGAGGAAACCGGAATCGATGACATCGTTTTCATCAGCGGTTTTGAACATCGCACCACCTATTCATTTCGACATAAAGGCCGATTGATCAAAAAAGAAGTCTGGTGGTACCTCGCTGAAACCGAGACCATGAAAATAGAATTGAGCCATGAACATCAGCAGTATCTCTGGCTCGATTGGGAACGGGCTATCGAACAAGTTACCCATGATGAGGCCCGAAAATTACTCAATGCTGCAAGAGCCCATGTCAACGCTTAATCACACCTTGTCGACCACGTTATCATGGTCGTCTTGAATACGAATCATTTCTGCGCGGTCTCCCCTTCGCTCTCCGATTGGTCGCCAAAGGATTTCATCTTCACCAAGCCGCTGTGAAATCCACCTTGCAAGGATGAATAACCAGTCGGATAGACGGTTGATATATTGTAGAGATAGTGGTCTGACCTCTTCTGATAATGCCACCATTCGTCGCTCTAATCTTCTACAAACCGTCCGTGCCAGATTGGTGACGGTCACCGTCGGACTACCTGCAGGAAGAATGAAACTGGTCAATTTAGATAGGCTTTCATTCCACGCATCCATCTCCGAAAGTAAACGGTCAGAGCATTCCTGATCTATTAGAATCATATTTTCGGGAATTTTTTGCAACGGACAAGCCAATTCGGCACCGAGATCGAATAACTCGTGTTGTAAACGGGCTACTGCAGCGCAAATCACCGAACGAACTCTACGCACCGTAGGTCTACTTCCGCCATCATGAGCGATTTCATCAAGACGATTTGCTTCCATTGCGATGATACCCATCCATGAATTCAACTCATCGCAAGTACCAACCATCTCCATCCGAGAATCGGATTTTTCTACACGTGAGCCGTCTACTAAGGAGGTTTTTCCACTATCACCACCACCGGTGTGAACACGATCTATTCTAACCATCAACATCCCTCAAGCTTCGATCAAAGGTCTTCGCTCTGTCGTACTCAAGCCCAATGGATACCACCATTCAATGTCTCCCTCTCCTTGACACCAAGAATACATCACCAATTCACCATCGACAACTCCGTGCCATTCAACATGACCGGGGTCAAGTATGGAAACATGCGCGCTTAACAACTGTATTTGGTCGCCTATATCTTGCCATTCATGTACTATTTCGCCAAGAAAATCGGTCATTTCAGTAATGTGTAGGTGGCCAAGGGGTAATATACGCAATAACTCTTCAATCTCTTCGGTAATACTTATCGCTTGGTCGTGAATCGCTTGCATCGCTGCTAGAAAACGAGAAATAATTGGTAATTCAGCTCTTGCTTCATCTATCGAAACAAGACGTGAATCCGAAGAAATATTTTCCAAAGAAGTTCTATCTATCAACTCCTCTGGAGTCATCGGTTGGCCAGTAAGCGGTACGTCCTCGGCTGCGTCATCCACACTTATCCCTATTAATGGAGGGACTTCAAACCTGCGGTAGAGTTCTCTCTTCAATAGCGATTTTTGCTTTGAGGTCCAGCGGTGTACTGGTCTTGGAAAGGCGCTTGGTGGCCTTGACCGCAATTATGACTGAAAGCACTAGCCAAATTATTACCTCCACTGAAATCAATATCCAAGCGAATGGCCCGAGATCAGCCAGCAACATCTGTGAATCATAGGGAATCCCGTAAATACCGATGTGTGCAGCTTGTGAAAGTAGGTTTGCGCAAAACCAAATAACAATTGCATACCAGCCAATCGTGGCACTGCTCCAATCCTTATGTTCTATTTCAGACATCGATTTGGAATCGGTATCCAAGGGTTATAACACTCACGGGCTCTCGACTCACAATAAGTGCGATTTTACGATGATTAAATTTTTGGGAGCAATGCTTTCAACGCTTGTTCGATAGCATCTATCCATTCGCCTGCAACCGCTTCTATTCCCCCACTTTCTGCGGCCCTCACTTGCCATTCATCAGCGCTTGAGTCATTACCCAAGTGACGATTTATCTTCTCCAGCGCTATCCATGCCATCGGATTCAGGTGCTCCTCCTCGAGATCCCAAGCCCGCTCAAAACACCAAATTGCCCCGTGTTCTCCTTCGATTAATCCGCGCTGTAATGCTTGAATGCCAGCTTGTGACCAAGCCAATGGTAAACGCCCGATCAACAAGCCTCTAAACACTAACCACATCTGACCACCGATTAGTAAAACCGCGGTGAGAAATGCCGCTATCTGCTCAAATTGACTAAGATTTGGCCATTCCTCAGCCATCAAGCCAATAGATCCAGCACAGAATAATGCACCTGAAAAAGGTGCGACCAATACCTCCCTCCGAGTGATTATCATGTTGTGGATTCCCTTTAGAGTACCAAGCCCACCTAAGATAATCAATAAAACCAGATGTGAAAGAACCTCCACATCACGTGGTGCGGTTTCGGCGAGGACAAAGAGAGCGAAGATAGCGATCATCAACCAGCCCATTCTTCTCGCTGGCCCTGGAAAGGGTTGCTGACGGCTCATAACTAGCAAACTTAAGCCGACTGCGGCTTCGAGTAAAATGAACGGCCAGTTGTCCATACCACTGCGCTGAAGCACTTGTTCTTGACATTTGTCAAGGACGATGATAAGACGAACCACGATTTATTTCATATGCTCGATAGAGTTGTTCAATCAAAACAAGTGTGGCTAATTCATGGGGTAAGGTCATCATCGAAAGTGATATCTTGTCGCGGCCCGATGTTTTTGGAAAGCCATCGGCAGGGCCAATTGCAAGGTGTATGTCGTCCCGTTCAAGAGTCCATAGACGAAATCGGTTGGCCAATTCTATACTGCTGATCATCATCCCGCCTTCGTCGAGTAGAATCGCTTCGGCCGGAATCGCAGCCAAATAAGCTTCAGGAGAGGTTTTGTCGGAGTGTTCTTTGAGGGTAACTTTTGCTTTGAGACGCTCTAGATATACTTGGATGGCTGTGTTGAGATTGCGGTCAGATGTTTTCCCGTGACAATGAACGACGATTCTGCCCATGGATGGCCCAGATGCTCTTGCCTCAAGATTATTGAGGGTCAAGCATGAGCAGAGAACATGGGATGGCTGCCTTTTACTAAAAAAATAAAGGTGCCGGACGTGATTCTCAAAGATACCCGCAGTTGGTTAAACGAGTTGCGAGAGGTTTGTGAACGGTATCACGACCTGCCAGAGGCGGCTAGGATTCGAATCAGAGAATTGAAAATGAATTGGTCAGATGCGATTGTAAGATCAGAGATGGATGAGGTTCTTTTTCAAGGACTTGAATTGCGGGCAAATAAATTACTGCGTGCTGACGATACTGATTTTATCGGATTATTGGACGATGTCGAGTTCTGGAAACCGGGCTGGCGGCCCTGAATACCAAGGCTCATACTCATGAAGTAGATGCATCTGGGGGTGCCCATGCAGAAACTTCCTGAACTGTACATGTTGAATTCCTGCCCATTCTGTTGGAAGGTTAGAGGAGTGGTCGATATCCTTGGGATCAAGCATCAACAAGTCGCGGTAAATCCGATGAAAGCAAAGAAAATCCTACCGAGTGCCCCCGAGTGGACCAAGACACCGGTGTGGCGTGAAACCGATGGGGAAATCATCGTCGACTCGACTCCGATAATGCAATTTCTCGATGAGAGATATAATGAGGGTGCCTTGTGGAAAGCAAGTGATGAGGCTCGCCGTGATCAATGGCTCGAGTGGTTGGACAGCAAGATGTCAAAAGCTACAATCCCCATTCTTTACGGTTCACTTTTCAGTGCGCTTCGCACCACTCGACGTGTTGCGAAAATGGAAAAATTCGGTTTCTTCTCCCGCCAGATTTACGCCTGGGCAGGATTCCCAATAATGTGGGGCTTTATCGCTCGCAAACGGGTGAAAAACGATGGTCGTAAGCCCAAGGAATTGTGGCATGATCTACTCGACGAATTCCTCGACGCTTTCAGCGATGGAAACTTCTTTGGTGGCGAATCTCCAGACATGATAGACTTGGTCGCCTTTGGTTATGTCTCTTCGATTGAACCCTACCCTCAATTCTCCCAAATCGCTGACCACAAAGCGGGAATGGTTTGGTTCAAGGCCATGAAAGAGGCCTGCAAGGCGTGAGGCCAATGCAAACCATCAGCGGACCTTTTGCAATTGAATTTCTTAGCATTCCTGCTGGCAAGGTTTGTGTTGGCACTGATAAAGGCGGTTGGATTCACGCCTCTGAGCGACCTCGACACGAGGTGGTTCTTCCTGAATTTCTAATAATGAAAAACCCGTTGAGCACCGCAGATGCTGCTAGAATCATGGCTGAGCCTGAGCCTGATCTCGACGCTCCTCTCGACCTGATAGACAGTGAAATGATCGACGAACTCTGCTGTAGAGTTGCAAAAGAAGTCGACGGAGAACCGCGCCCGCCAAGCCAAGCGGAATGGCAACGCGCTCAAGATGTTGCAGGCCTAAATCTCCCCTGTAATTTGACCGAGATTCTCGCTGATCATCCCACGGCAAATCACCGTGGCGCACCATTGGATGGTCGGCCTCGAATCAATAGTGAAAACAACGTCACCATCGGCCAAAGAGTGGCGTATTCCTGTCACCCAAAAAAAGAGGATATAGTGATGAGATGTGTTTCTCCAATCGACAGACCACTGCCGAATGTTGTATTCAGATTATCGATTAGCCCGCAACGAAAAGGGGAGGCGGTCACAGTTCCCGAACATGGCGACTTGGGTGCGAATATTCGCAGTGAATTACTGTGGATTTTTCTGATAGGGATTATCCCGAGTTTCGCGATTCCCGTGATTAGAGGGTTTTCGGTTTATGCTCTAGATGGATGGGTAAATCTACTCTTTGGCGGACTTTGCATCGGTTTTGTTAGTGGAGCGTTTTGGCGGCCGAGAAGACCGACTTTTGCTCTAGACGAAAAAGGAAATATCATCACTCGTTCTCCAAGTTATCCCAATAGGACTCCTGACGAATAGCATCCAAGGCACATATCGCTGACATGTTTACGATATGACGCACCCCATCGCTTCTCGCTACCAGTTGAACCGGCTTGGCTATGCCCTCTAGAATAGGACCAATCATCTCTGCCTCTCCTAATTGCTCTAATAATTTATAAGCGATATTTGCACAGGCGAGATTTGGGCAAATCAGCACATTTGCCGAGCCGGAAAATGCCATGAATGGATATTCTTTCTGGACATCTCTCGACAGTGCAGTATCGGCCTGCATCGGACCATCGATTATCAACTCCGGGTCTAATTCCCGTGCGATATCTATCGAATCTTCAATTCTCTCACTGCGCTGGGCGCGGCTACTACCAAAATCGGAAAACGATAACATCGCAACTTTTGCTTTAACACCAAATCTCTTGGCAACTTTCGCTACTTGCACAGCGATATCAGCCAATATCTCACTATCGGGATAGACATTTACGGTTGCATCGCCCAAGAAAATTAACTTCCCTTTGATGACCATCATATAGCAGCCGATGATGTTCTGACCTACTACCCGTGGTCCGATCAACTCGATGCACGGGCGTAAAACATCGCCATAATTTCGGCTCACACCGCCGACGAAGCCGTCGGCGTCGCCGGCTTCAACCATTTGTGCAGCAAAATATGGTCGGCTTTTGAGTAACCGTTGCGCATCTGATACCGTCATCCCTTTGCGTTTGCGTTTTTCAAATAATTGTTCGGCGTATACCCCTTTGCGGCGTACATCGTCACGAGGATTGAACACCTCGTATGAAAATGAGATTCCAAGGTGTTCCATGGTCTCTTTAATCACCTGTTCTTTGCCTAGTAGAATCGGTTTGCAGATGCCTTGTTCGACAAGTTGGGCCGCGGCGCGAATCACTTTTTCATTATCACCTTCGGGGAATACGATTCGCTTTCCTTTACCTTTGACCTGATTGAAAACCCCTCGCATTACCGAATATGACATTCCCAGTCGTGCTTCCAATTCCTCTTGGTAAGCTTCTTTATCAAATTCTTCGGCCGAGATTCTCGCCACTCCTTCAAGGACCGCTGCTTCGGCGACCGCTGCTGCTTCCCAGATCAATACCCTGCGGTCGAATGGTTTTGGTATGATATATTCCGCTCCAAATTGTAAATCGTTTTCACCATAAGCTTGTGAGATATAATCCGGCACTGGCTCCTTTGCTAACTGGGCGAGTGCTCGGGTCGCAGCCATTTTCATTCCCAAAGTGATATCACTTGCTCGAACATCGAGAGCACCTCGGAAAATGTATGGGAAACCGAGAACGTTATTCACCTGATTTGGATAATCCGAGCGACCGGTTGCAATTATCGCATCACTTCTAACCGCGGTAACCTCGTCTGGCATTATTTCAGGAAAAGGATTGGCCAATGCAAAGATGATCGGTTTCTCGGCCATCGATAAAACCATCTCTGAACTCACAATTCCTCCTTTGGAAAGACCGAGAAGAACATCCGCTCCGATTAGAGCATCAGCAAGGGTCCCCTCCTTCACATCCTGGGCAAAATTAGCCTTGTACTGATTTATCCCCCCTTTTTCAAGTCGCGAATTAGTGATTATTCCATTAGAATCACACATGGTAAGATTTGTCGCATCTACACCAAGAGCAATGTAATGAGTTGCACAAGCTATCGCACTTGCACCCGCTCCTGCAACCACAACTTTGACCGAGTCCAAGTCTTTGCCTTGAATCTCAACCGCATTGAGGAGTGCAGCACCTGAAATGATAGCGGTACCGTGCTGGTCGTCATGCATTACTGGAATGTCGGTACGCTCAGCGATTTTACGTTCGATCTCAAAGCATTCAGGGGCTTTGATGTCCTCGAGATTTATGCCGCCAAAAGTGGAGGATATATTCACTACAGTGTCGACGAAAGTATCAGGGTCCTCGACATCTATTTCGATATCGAAGACATCGATGTCGGCGAAGGTTTTGAGCAATAATGCCTTACCTTCCATCACCGGCTTACTGGCTAGTGCACCAATATTCCCCAAACCTAGAACAGCGGTACCATTGGAAATAACCGCTACCAGATTTCCTTTTGCTGTATAACGATACGCATCTTCGGGTCGCTTTTGAATCTCTAAACACGGATAAGCAACTCCTGGTGAATATGCCAAAGATAATTCATGTGCCGTCGAATGTGGTTTTGTAGGAACTACCTGAATCTTGCCTTTTGGCTCGGCTTCATGATATTCCAAAGCCTCGATTCGCAAGGCTTTCTCGCGTTCATCAGGCTTCATGCTTCGACTCGCCTGCACTTGAGGTTTGACCTTTGTGACTCCATTCTCGTTTAAGTGTTGGTTGTGGTGGTGAATTCCTTGCATCAACTTGCGGTTATTTGATGGTCTCCTAAAGACTGCAATACCTCATGGGAAGAACACGTGTCGTTGCAACTATCGGCCCTGCTAGTGATTCAGAAGAAGTTATCAGAGCCTTAATCGATGGTGGAATGGATGTTGCTAGATTGAATTACTCACATGGGGATTACGCTGGAAAAAACAAAACCTACCAGCTTCTAAGACGCATAGAAGCAGAGTCTGGTAGACCTCTGGGGATACTTGCTGACCTACCTGGCCCAAAACTGAGATTAGGTCGTTTTGAAGGCCATGTCGATTTGGTCAGAGGTGAGGAGATAGACTTGGTCTGTGGTCGTGAAGAGGGTTTGGATAACGGGCTGCCGGTAGCATGGGGGGGACTTTCTGCTGACCTGAAGGTTGATGATCCAATTCTACTCGCCGATGGATTGGTTCGCCTCCGGGTAATCAGCACCCCAAATACCCCTAATTCAAGGGTTACTTGTGTGGTTGAAGACGGTGGAAAAATGACTCAGCGCAAGGGGATTAACGTTCCCAGCACACTGGTAGATCTACCCGCTGTTGGCCCCTACGATAAGGAGTGCTTAGCCCATGCTCTATCCTTGGGCGTCGACTTTGTTGCAGTCTCATATGTGCGCACACCAGAAGATTTGATTCCGGCCAAAGAAATGATCGAAGAAGCCGGAGTTCATACTTGGGTAATCGCAAAAATAGAGCACCCTTCGGCACTAAAACACCTCATTGAAATCGTCGATATGGCTGACGTGATTATGGTTGCAAGAGGGGATCTTGGTGTTGAAATACCCCTAGAGCAAGTTCCTGCGGCCCAAGAAAAAATCGTCCTCACTTGTTTGCAACGGGGAAAGCCGGTAATCGTAGCCACGCAAATGCTTGAATCGATGGTTGAAAATCCACGCCCAACTAGGGCCGAAGTAAGCGATGTCGCCACCGCTATCAGACAAGGAGCGAGTGGAATAATGCTCAGTGGTGAAACCGCTGGTGGCAACCACCCTATCGCTGCTTTGCAAACGATGGTAAAAATCGCAACTGCGGTCGATGAAGTCGTCTCTGAACTTCCCCCTCCACCCGCATTAGCCACCTACAAGAGCACTAGGGCTGTAGCCAGTGCTGCTGTTCAATTGGCTAAAGATATAAATGCTGATCATATGATCGTCGCAACCGAGCATGGAAATGCGGCGAAATTGGTGGCGGCCTATCGTCCTGAAATGCCGGTAACGGCGATGACCGCCCACATCAGGGCGGCGAGACGTACCACGATTCTGCCCGGAGTGCACGGAATCGTCGTCGAGCAGAAGCCAAGAGCGAGGGATACGGTCGCTTTAGCAGCTGCTGCATTATTTGCTGATGGGAGATTGAATGATAACGATATTATCGTCGCGGTTTCAGGCTCTCCAGAAGCGATTACTGGGCGCACGAGTTCGATTAGAATGTTGCAAATAGGCGATGAGGGAATACTCAACGATCTTTGATGAATGATTAGATGCAACTGGTTGACAAAAGAACATGCCCTTCAAATATGATTGGTCTCCGCTGCTGATACATGAAATCTGCTCCCAGGGCCCTTGGCCCTGCCACGAAGCCGACCAAAGCGATTTCGATTTGCATCCTGATGTTATTATCATCAGTGCTGCCGATTATGATTTCGCCGACTGCCTCAGCACATTTGACCAATGGTGCCTATTGGCCAGAAAGTGGCTATAACGACACTGGCTGGATGCGATTGGATGCGATTGGTGCTGATGCATCGATCGGCCAAGGCGGTTCTGTGGAATGGACGATGGACTTTGCTGCTGGAGCGGATATTTCCAATTTAACTATGCAGATTCGTATCGATGGGGCAAATGGACTCTACATAGATGAGCCGTTGATCTATTCGGTGGATAATGGTCAAACTCTCTTTGATTGGAGTGGACAGGGCCCCTTGGGTCAAAGCGATTCGTTCAACGGGGTAAATCCGCATAGCGGCAGGCTTAATCCAGATTACGATAATAGCGCAAATTGGCAAATCCCTGCCGGTTCAGAGATTACCGATCTCGTGTTTGAAGCCCTTGCACCTGCTGACCCGGCCGTATCTTTACAACCGATAGATTTCAGATTCACCGACTCTATTATTCATCCAGATGATGGGAGATTGATTGTCGCTTTCAACGAGGTTATCGTTACACTAGATGCCAATTCAAATCCACCTATTATCGATGTTATGGAATTTGAAAACGCTGGAGAAATCCTTGACTTAGAATTCGATATTTCAGGTAATCGTCTACTTATCCTCACAAGAAATGATGGGATTCACGCCATTTCTGCTTCTACCTCTGCACCCTTAAATTCACTACCCAACCCTCCCGCTGCTGGTGATGTGATAACTCAGATTTACGCCGATTCAAATGGTAATATCTGGGGATTTAGCCCGCAGGGGGTTCACACCCTCGACATCACCCAATCCGGCTGGACAATGGAACAGGCAAGCGGCACCCAGAACTGGCCACACGGTTTACCTAGGGGGGTTCTAGAGGATGATGGTATCCTTTACATTCCTCTATGGGAAACTGGAACTGGGGATTCTGGTTTTGCTGCAGCAGGTGTAGCAAGATGGGATTTGATGACGAATTCACCTCTGAGCACTTGGTCGACTGCCAATGATTTACATAGTGATAAAATCACTGATATCATACGCGTTGGAGATCAATTGTTTTTCGCCAGTGCTGATGCTGGAATCGGGCGCTATGATGTCCCGGGTGATTTGTGGAAGGTCACTTGGGACGCAGATAATTGGTTACTCGATAATCGAGTGGCTGGATTGGAGGTCAGCGGTGATGAACTATTCATCCTAGGTAAGGATAATGTGCAAACATATTCCGTAAGTACGGGTTCATTTTCAACTTCGATCTCATTAGTATCTCTTACCCTTGGTGGCGAAGGTCGTAACAACATCCTTTGGCCATCTGGCAACAGTCGCGCACCGATGGATTCTACTATTCTCATCACTGATGGAAGTGGAAGATTGGCAAAGCTTGTGCCCGGCTCTACTCCGCTTCATCAGGGTATGTTAGTCTTAGGAAGTGGGCCCTCATCAGAAGATATGATAGCAATTGTCGAAATCGGTTCAAAGGTTTATGTGGCTAGTGAATTTGCAATTGATGTTTTTGACAAATCATCGAGCACCTGGGTCCAATCGTTACCATTTACTGAAATGATTTCTTCCTTGAGCGTCTCAGGTACGAACCTTCTAGTTGGTATGGATGAAGATGGCTTGAATATCTATGATTCCAACTCTCTTTCAACAGCCCCATTACATCTTGATTCCCGAAATGGTTTGGCTTCAGATTCAGTCACAGGGATCGCTGGATTCGGAAGCACGATAATCACTACTCACTTTGGGGATGGATTGTCATTGATCAACTTATCAACCGCAATTCCTTCGATTACAACTTTCACTACAGATGTCGATATCGATAGTGTTTGGTTAAACGATGTTGCAATAGTTGGCGGAATTGCTTATGCTGCATCGGAAAACAGTGGAATAATTAGACTTGATCTTGGGACAGAGCAATTGCTTAGTTCTTGGATATCTACCGGCGTGGTATACTCGCCGGAAATGCCACTTGCAATCACCAATAATATTCTCAATGTCGGCTTATGGAATTATGGTGTGGCTAGAAAGGATTTGACCACGGGTGAAATCCTCACACCACTACGTTCCACATCTACTGGGGGAGCAAATGGCAATAACGGCCCGACTTCGATTTCCTCGAACCAAATCAATGCTTTATGGACCGACACTGACAACGGCGATCTCTACATCGGTACCCAACGCAGCCTAGAGGTATGGGATGGAATAAGTGTAGAAAATATCTACAATGATTGGAGCCAACAGACCAACGATATCACCAATACTCAAACATATATCTATACCGCATCCAATGATGGATTGTGCCGTTATTATAAGAGTAGCGGGAATTTCGACGAGTGTTTTACCGATGACGATGGTCTTCCTGAGAACGAGGTTCTTAGCGTTGTGAATGAGGATCCCATTCTATACATCGGCACAACTGGTGGTGTTGCATTATTTGGTATTTACAATGATACCGTTTACGAGACATGGGAATCCGGAGCATCTAGCAATGGAGTTGCAGAAACCGCAATTATTGATGATGTTGTCTATGTTGGATTGAGTAATATAGGCCTTGCACGCTATGATTTAACCACATCTGAATGGCTACAAACCTGGGATGGATCCCTTGGAATAATCAGCGATATTGAAATTACTTCGATAACAAGAGATTCCAATCCTAATCGACTTTGGGTTGGGGGTGGTGATGGTGTACAATTAATCGACGTTGTCAATTCGGCCGAAATTTTGCATTGGGGGGATTCCTCTGCTCAATATCCAGGTACACGTGACCCATATCACATGGTAGTCTCAAATGATGTGCTTTACTATCGTTACCAATGGCAATGGGGAGGAGACGGAAGCTGGGGTGAAGATGAAATTCGTAGAATAGATCTCTCAACCCATACCGCACTCACAAGTCTCGATGCGGGCGATAGATTCGGAATTACTGGCTATACTTATGGCATGGGCCTAACTGGAGATATTCTCACTATCGGAGTTTCAGAATATACCAATGGCAATAATCAACCTGATGGCGGTATCGTCCAATGGAATACCAGTTCGGGAGCGTGGATGGCGGATAACGCAATAGCGGGTGAAGTAAACGATGTTGAAACCCTAAGAGATACTACTGGCGATCTATGGGTCGCTTGGGGAGAAAGATCGCTAATTCGTTATGATTCCACAGGTGCTGAAAAAGACGTTTTCGATTCTTCAGACCTAGAATTACCAATTCGAGGAATCGTCGAATGGAATTCTCAAATCCTTTTTGCTAGCGAAGACGGAGTCGAGCGTTGGGATTTGCAAAATGATGACTGGGCAACGACTTGGACTGCAGGTAATGGCTTACCGAATGATGCCGAAGAAAGTATTTTCGAATTGGAGATTATCAATGGTGCCTTGTGGATTGGAACCGCCTCAACTCTCGAAAGATGGTGGGGTAGCCAATTTGACGGCGCCACTATACTGAGGGTTGATTCAACTGGAACTTGGAGTTCGTGGACCCAGGATGTTTCTGGTGTCGAAAATGGATATCCGATTTCATTAATCGGTTGTGGAGGATGGGTATTTGCGGCTATGCTAAACAACAATGCAGGATTATCGATGTTCGACGGTTCACACTGGTTCCAAGCATCTAATCAAAATCTTGAGAATGATGACGATGTTAATTCGGTTACCTGTGATGATCAAGATATTCTTTACGTCGGCTACAATTCAGATAGTAGAGGCATTTCCCGCTTCGATGTTGCGAATGATGTTTGGCTAACACCGATTTCCACACAAAGTGTTGGCACTAGTAATGGCGGCACTGATAGTGATGGATTATTTTGGTTCGACGGTGATTTATTCGTCGGCCATGAAAAGGATAGTGGCTGGCTAGTGGGCGGTCTTTCGGTTATCCCTAGCAGTGGTAACACATATTCTACCGGCTTTACACAATTTGGTGGCGCCGCGGTTTCCGCTTTTTCAATCGACGGTAACGATCTATTAATCGGCCAAGGAGGCCAAGGGTTGAGTAGGGTGATAATGCATCCAGTCAACTCGTACAACAGCTTCACTATCCTAATCGATGCTCCGGCCTTAGAGGATGGTTGGATTAGTAATGTAGTAGGAAATAATACCCATCTCTACGTCGCTACCAACGACCTTGGTCCCGGCGGAGGAGGGGGTAATACCGGGATTATGGAAGGTATCAGGAATTCAACTGGGGTAATCACTTGGACGCGAACTTGGTCGACGACGGGTCTGCCAACCAAGGATCTTGGATTCGATGGTAACAATCTATGGGGTTCGGTGACTAATCTCGGATTATTTGCTCTCGATCTGTCTACTGGAAGTGCAGTTGGTATGTCGTCTGGCCTTCACAATAATGTCGACGGTATCTCCATCGAAGGCGACCAAGTCGCGGTTGGACTGGTGAGTAATGATTTCTTAGCCGCAGGGGTGGAAGTATGGAATACCTCTTCCTCAGCATGGGATGCTGCCACATTGATGAATGGCTTACCCTCTAATTTTATCTCTTCATTTGCTGAAGTAGACGATTATGTATTCATCGGCACCAATAGTGGCATCGGTGTTTGGAATAAGACCGAAGGCGCTTGGAACGCACCTCTAACGATGCAAGATGGCCTTTCATGGAATGACGTTCAAGATTTGTCAGCACCATTGTCAAGCAATGGTGACCATATTATTCTCTATGTCACAACCCCGATGGGTACCGATCGCTGGCTCATTGATCAGAAGGTCAATTTAGGCGCAGTAACCGCCGCTGACGGTATGATTGGCACCGATGCTCACGATATGATTTTCATGCCTGGAGCGATTGGAACAACCGCATATATCAGCCACCGTGGAAGTGACCTTTCCCGGCCAGGGGTTACCAGTGTGATGATAGATTCCCAAGGAACCGGCAATGAACAGATTATGAACCAATATAGGTTTGACCAACTGCCATCCAATACCGTTCGCGCTCTGACTGGCGATTCTTGGGGCTTACATGTTGCAACCACTGAATCGCCAATTGTTCACTATAATCAAACCTCGATGGAATTCGAAGATGGAGTAGCGCTTTGGCAGTTGAGTGGCGCTTTGGTTACCGACATGTATAGTGATGGAACGAGGTTGTTAATCACCAGTAATGACGGTGCCACAGTGGTTCAAGTAAGCCAACCTAATCACCAAATAATTCGACACTTGTCAAATGTTGACATCTACACCGGAATAATTTCCAGTAATGGTGCATGGTTGATCGGTGAAGATGGGTTGGAGAGATGGAGTGCTTCGGGAGTAAGAGTGAATAAGGCCGATATGAGAAGAGCGATACCTCTCATCGCCAATGTTGGCGATTATTCTCTAGATATCAGTGAATTCACTCACCCTGGAAACCAAATCGCGTATTTTGCGTCAGGGGAGAGTTATACCTTGAATGAGTTTGGTTTTGCTGGACCACATGGTATCACATTACAATCTCTATCACTGATCTTAGCATCACCTTCGCACGGAGCAGCGACTTGGGCGAAGATGGGATTGTTGAATTATAGCAGCACTTTGAATATCTCAGGTGATTCAAGCCTGATGCCCAATTTCCAAACCATGGTCGATAACGGACGAATAATCAACGGTAGCAGCATTGTCACCCTTGGTCTTTTATCACTGTCAAATGGCTCTTTAGAAGTCCGAATGACCTATGATTGGGTAAAGACTGAAACACCGATCTCCATGATCTCTCTCGAGGATAAACCAGATGACGGTGGCGAGATCTTACTCGCATCATGGAGTTTGGTTCACGATGCTGATTTTGAGAGTTATTTGATTTATCTTAGCGATAATGAGTGGCCAACCGACACCGGTGTCGATGATCTGCTGTTGCGCACAGCAGATGCCACCATCTCGCAACATGATATCCTGAATGTTCAATTGGCTACTGCCAACGGCATGCCTCTTATCGATGGCCAACAATATTGGGCAATGATTGTCGTCAAATACGATACTAGCAAGTATGGCACCCCTTCCTCTGCGATAGGTCCAGCCACACCGATTGACAATATCCCAATGCCTCCTTATTGGCTGGATGCGAGACCGTTTGCAGGAGGGTTGGATGGTGACCTTGAACTTGAATGGTCGCGTTGTACCGCTCTGGATTTATCACATGCAAATGTCTATGCTTCTTCGGTTGAAATCTCTGATGCTATTGGTCTGTCCCCTGATTTCACGATGCTGCCACTCGATGGCAATACCACGATTATCAGCCTTGAAGCTGGCAGGCCTTATTGGATTGCAATGACTTGTGTTGACGATGCTGGCCAAGAGGATTTACTCAATGCTACGATTATCGGCCCTGTGATTCCAACCGGCGGCATCGATGATGGAGTTCCTCCGCCAAAACTCAGCGATGTTTGGGCGATGGACGTTGCCGATGATGATGGTGGTGTAATCGAGGTCGGCTGGGGCGAGAGTGTTGCTGATGATTGTGCTTTCATCACCGTATACATTACAGAAAAAATCGATGGGGTAGAAAAACCAACCAATGTTGTTGATTTTAGCGCGGTGAAAGTCATTACCAATTGTGAAGAAGGCTCGACATATATCTCGATGATCGATGATGAATTATTGGTCGATGATACCACTTATTGGGTCGGCATGGTCGCCAGTGATAAGTGGCTCAATGCCGATCTTGGTGATGTTACTATTCTTGAAGTCACACCGTTTACCAGTTCGATTATTGGTATTGCTCCAGCGAGAATAACCCCCATCGATGCCTGGGATCACGCTAATGATGATGGGACCGCAATCGATGTATCTTGGACTCCTTCAGATGCTCCAGATTTTGCCTACTATACGATTTGGGCGTCGGAACACGCGGTTGATGACTTGCGTGAATTGGAAGAAAGTGGATCGATTATCGATGTCTACTATCCTGATTCTATGTATTGTGCCTGCTTGATAATCGATAAACAGATCTTTAGCGCTGAAGATACCAAAATGCAAATCGTCTTGGAAACCGCTCTTTATGGCGGCAATGGACTCTCCCAATCCGAAGCGGCTACAATCGTTCCAGGAATCGAATTACACGTAACTATAACCGTACATGACCTCAAAGGAAATGTGCACATATTCGGCCTTTCTCAGGCAAGCGTGATTCCGATTGACAATCAAAACGATGACGACCCCCCATCACGGGTCGATGGATTGACTCTTACAGATCGCTTGGACGATGATGGCTCAGCCCTATTGCTCGAATTCACACCATCGGGAGATAGCGACATCCACTCGTACGAAATCTATGCCGCATCTAGAGATTTCTCCGCGGTTGGCATCAATAGCAATGGCCCGAGAATCCCGGTGCTTACCATTGTCGAAAGAGAGCCGATGATGCCGATTATCATCGATTCTCTCTCCGATGGAAATATGATCGTCAAAGGAATCAAAATCACCGTTGCAGTGGTTGCGGTCGACTCTGCTGGTAATGCTCATCTCGATAACCTCAACACCGCATCGGCCATCGCTCTTGCCGATGGTATTGATGATGGCTCAAATCTCCCTGATATCGAGGGGGTTACAGTGAAGTGGGTCGGTGAGGATATTCACGTATCGTGGAGCCATTCCTCCTCGAGCGAAGTAAGAGGATATATGGTCTATATGTCGGTCTCCAATTTCATAAATATCGATGATGCCATTTTGATGGGAACCCTACCAGCGTCTAATCTCTTGGTTATTTCAGCGGATATGTTTACCGGATTGAATTCAGAAAATCCCTATTGGATTGGTGTTTCAGCAATGGATGACGATTCGAATAAGAAGAATATCGTTGCATATGAATTGAGGCCAGCTGAAAAGGATAGTTCTGGAACCGGGGGTAGCGATGATGTTTCCACCTCGGAGAGTTCTCAATTCTCAAATTTGATGACTCCCGAAGGGGTCTTAATCGGTGCATTTGTCTTGATTATTGTGATTTTACTCCTCCTAGTTGTCAGAGGAGGGGGACGGGGTGGCCGCAATAAGAATTACGAATTGCAAGAGGCTACATGGGGTATTCAAGCTCGCTCTGGATGGGATGAAGGAATCGGTTTCTCAGGGGTAGGAGGGCAACTCGCTCAAGCACCTCAGGCGGTTGTTGCACCGCAGCACGAACAGAATATCATCGGCGCAGCCCAACGGATTGAAAATGAAAAACCAAGCCATTGGCAACAACCTGCACTACAGCCGGCACCGCCGCAAGAAGGACAGGGTGCAATCGACACATCCTTCCTTGATGACTTGTTGTGAGAACCGATGAGCAATCCTCTGGATGAGGTTTTCACCACCGTGAAGGTGCTTGATGGTAAAGCCTGTATGCTCGATCTTCACCTTGCTCGATTGCGAGAACACGCCCAGATTATCGGCCTTGAAATGCCAGAATTAGACTTGCCTCTTGGCAAAGATGGGTTGCTTAGAATCACTATTGGCAAAACCGTTGATTTTCAATTGCGCGAAGCACCAGAATTGCACCGTGATTTACGAGCTATTTCCTGCCCTGCTCCTCGCTGGCACGATAACCTAACCGGAGTTAAACACGGTGATTGGTTACCCTACACACAAGCGCGTAACCTCGCCGAAGAAGCAGGGGCTGATATCGCCCTCTTGATTTACCAATTCCATATCGTCGATGGGGACCGAGCTATGCCTATCGTCCTCGATGAAGATGGTGGGGTGTGGATCTCTCCCCCCGAATTCGGCGGGGTTGCTTCTATCACCTTCCAAGCCGTTCGCTCAGCGATCACCGCCGCTGGTATTCCTATACGACAAGGTCGTCTAAACGAAAGAATCGTGGCCCGCTGCCACGAGATGGTGATGCTGGGAACTGGGGTCGGAGTGGCTAGATTGCTCAGCATCGATGGAGAGAGTGTGGGGAATAACTCGACTTTATTGTCCGATATTTGTCGACGGGCTTTGACGGAGGCGATGGCAGCATGAGCCTAATCGATGAAATGCAACAACAAAGTGGTGATCGTCTACTCTTTCTGAGTGGAGGACCTAAATCCCATCTCGCAAAACACTCGATGCTCGCCAACTCTTTTTCACACCGATTGCTTATTATTCAACCATCACTACAATCGCAAAAACCTCACTCTCCACTCAGAGGTGAATGTATTATCGATAATATCAGCGAACCATTGAATGCTGTTTTACAGATTATTGAAGATGGGACGTGGGTCGACTTTCGTCAGATTAGAGCCAAAAATATCGCTGAACTTTTCCGTAGTCTGAAGGAATATACCCCTTTAGGTCAACGCTGGGCAGGAGCATTATCCTATGATTTACTCCAATGGACCCAGCCGATTCGTTTGCAAAATCCTCCAAAGGACGGTAGTATTCTTGGCTTGATGTGGTTGGTTGATTCTTGGCGAGAAGACGATGAATCTTTCACTCCGGAGGTCTCAGAGGCGGTATTTGTTGGGGGAGAAAAATCCTCACATGATGATCTACAGCATGAACAAGAAATCGAGAAAATTCGTTCATCGATTATTTCTGGAGAACTATACCAATTGAATTTTGGTAGAAAGTGGAATGCAGAACTCCTCGAACAGCCATCATCGATCTTCAAACGACTTGCTGCGACTAATCCTGCACCATTTTCAGCATATATCGAAGCCAGAGATTTAGGCATTGCTCTGGTTTCCTCAAGTCCAGAGATTCTACTCAAAGTCGAAGACGGAGAGGTGATGACCGCACCGATAAAGGGCACGCGCCCTCGGGGAAGTGATTTTGATCAGGAAGAGATGTTGCGCAAGGAATTACTCTTTGACCAAAAGGAGAGGGCCGAACATCGAATGTTGGTCGATCTCGAACGAAACGAATTGAGTATGGTTTGCCAAATCGGTTCGGTTAAGCAAAGTCGATTCGATGTCGAGGCCTATGCCAATGTCCAACACCTTGTCAGTCAAATAAGTGGCACTCTATCAGCGGATAAGGATGGCTTGGACGCATTGCAAGCCGTATTTCCCGGCGGTAGTATCACCGGCTGTCCAAAGACCGTTGTCTGCGCGGCAATCGATGAAATAGAAGGTGAGCCAAGATCGTTCTGGACCGGTTCTGCCGGTTGGATAGATGTTCATTCAGGAGATTGTACATGGAATATTCTCATCCGGACCCTTGAAGCGCGTTGTAAAAATGGCAGTTGGCACGGGGTGGTGATGGCTGGCGGAGGAATCACTATCGAGAGCGAGCCCAAAGCCGAAGTTGCAGAAGCTATCTGGAAGGCTGCTGCTTTGCGCCGTGCCTGTGGTTGGTTGGAGCGAGGAGGCGTAAACATCACCTCTGGTGAATTGATGATCCATCCACAAGAGATCGAACACAAGACTCTTCCCTCAGCAATCGCGGGGGAAATCACTCACTGGCCTTGTGAAAATCCCGATGTCATATTCATTGATAATCTCGATTCTTTTTCCTATAATATCATTCATCTTATCGCTAATCTCGGCCGTGACGTCACCGTCGTCGACGGCCGAGGTAGCCCTTCTCATTTAGCCGACGATATCATGAAAGCACGCCATATCGTCATCGGACCGGGTCCTGGTCGTCCTGAGATTAGCCCTATTAGCATGGAGATTGCCAAACGAGCACTATCAGGTGATCACCGTGTTTTAGGTATTTGTTTAGGTCACCAAGCACTAGGCCTCGCTGATGGAATGGAGTTAATCGAGTGTCCTTCTGGGCCGGTTCATGGGGTTCCAGAAATCATTAAATTCGATCGTTCAGGCCTTTTTTCAAGCCAAGGCGAAGGTTTGATGACCCGCTATAATAGTTTGATATTGTCGGGCGAGCCTACACGGCTCGAGATAAATATTACCGATGCAAGTGGACACCTGATAATGGGCTTAACCGATGATAAGAACGTCCATGGTTTACAATTCCATCCCGAGTCTATCGGCTCGGTCGACGGCTGTGAACTCATAGCAGAATTCTTGCGAACCTAACGGATTATTGAAGAGTGAGGGGCGGATAGCCTAACCTATGCCGACCTGCAGGTTCTGTAGCTGCATCTATCCGCGCAACCAATTCATCCATGGCATTGGGCCCAAGGCACAGGTTTGTGTGCGCTGTGGTCTCGACAAAGGCATGGTTGGAAAAGAGGAAGTGCCCTCTTATTACAATGCTAAATTATCCAACTCTAGATTCAGTGTAATCGCACGCTATTGGTCACCAGCGCTTTGGTTGACCGCAGTATGGTGTGCTTGGGCTGCACTATTATTGCCGGTCGAACCATGGGGACTTTACACCCTTGCCCTACTTGCTTTGGCGACGATTGCTCTGCCGGTTTACATGTTCTTGACTAGGGTAAAATATCTGGCGAATATCGCCCGCTTGACCCCTGAATATCAGACCCCTCCTGGGCATTGATCAGCGTGAATGGATTTTTACGACCGCGTTGTTTTCCAATTCGTGGTCTGCACCAATCGTGCGTTTACTACGACCATCTATTCCCTTGATGAATCCATCACCGAGGTCGCTATGGACTTGATAAGCTAATTGCTTAGCACTGATCCCTGTTTTTGATATCAGTGCATCTGGCAATATTCTACCGTCACCATCGATCCACTGCCCCTCATCTTGCACCGGATAGACCACAATCATCTTCAGTGATTCAAAGACGATTTGTTCCAATAAATGGCTAATACCTGTGCCTTGAGAACTCGCCAAACTTTGTTGCATCGATTGTAAGGCCTTTTTCTGAGCTTCGTTTAATGAGTCCTCTGCCCTGATGGAAAAATCACATTCCCCGGACTCATAGGCGATTAATCCCAAGGCATCGGCCCTGCGCAAAGCCAATTCCATATCGGCCATCGTTGGGATGACAAGTGCTGTGCTCTCGATATTCTTCCATGGTTCATCTATTGCTAGGTCGGCCTTATTGGCAGCGATATTGATTGGAAAGATATGTGGCCGTAATCTCTTTGCAACCTCCGCTATCATCGCTTCATCCCATCGCCACGGATTTGAAAGGTCAACCCCATCTGTTCTCATATCGTCTAAGGTTGAATGAATCGCTTGATTGGTCGCACCGATCCCCGATAATCTATCGAGTAAAAATCCAGCGAAGCCCTTCTCGCCTTCGGCTTGTACACGACGAGCCCCCTTGCTCCAACCATCGGCCAATATTCCGCAGATCCATGAATCTAATTCAGCGGTCAAAAAGGAGATCTCCTCATTCATCGAAGCGAGAACATCACTCGCTGCCTCGATAGGATTGCCCTCGATATCGGTCGAGGCTGAAGCATCGATCACTTGGATCAAGGATGTGCAATTGGCCAAATCCGAGAGAAAAGCATTGCCCCTTCCCCTGCCTTCGCTCGCCCCTGGGACCAAGCCCGCTACATCGACTAAATGACAGGGCACGTAGCGGCGAAAACCGATACAGGTGCCGGTTCTCGGTTGACAGATACTGCCTTGACGGGGATCGTCTTCAACGATGGGCTCCATGCGCCCTTCCTCTTGTAAACGCTTACGTAATTCAAAGCAAGGACACGGTGCAGATGCATGGATGAATGCCACACCAACATTTGCATCGATAGTACAAAATGGATAATTGGCAATATCGACTTTGGCCAATGTTGCTGCCGAGAAGAATGTCGATTTTCCGACATTGGGTTTGCCAACCAAACCGATGCGCATCGAGTCACCTAATCACTGCGTAATCCGCTCAATTAATTCCTTCTTGGTACCTTTGCTAACCAAACCCAACGATTTGGCAACCTCGACGACCTCTGCCTTCTTCATCTTATTCAAATCGGATTTGCTTGGGGCTGTGACCTCTTCGCTCGAATCGTCTGCAGAATCATCGTCGGAAGATTCTTCGTTGCTGCCGTCATCTTCGGGAACGAATTCGACAAACTCGATGTCGTACTTATTCCTAATCATCATCAAGAGGATGTCCAACTCGGGCAAATCGATATTACCATCGTTATTGATATCCATCGCTTGTACCAACTTCTCCATATCCCACGGCGGTAGGTCTGCTACTTCGCCAACCTTGAGTGCGTTACCTAATTCAAACATATCCAAACTACCACTTTTATCGACGTCCGCCCAATCGAAGAATTGTTTGGCGGTGGTGCCCCGTGCGCAAAGCCACTTGGTTAACTCCACCAACTCCTCTGGATAATCCTCTTCCTCTTCCTCTTCCTCGGGGAATTCATCGACCTCATCGTTGTGAAGTGCAGCGGAAACCTCGATAATAGTGCTACCACCATCTCCTTCCTCTTCGGAATCTGAGATTACCAACTCGGTATCGAGTCCGACTCCACGGCCGAGAAGATTGCGGATTGTCGTACTACCTTCGACGAGGGTGAAGGTCGAAACATCACTGCTTGCAACCACTCCAGTATCACAAGGAACACGGGAGAATGCGGTGCGGGAGACTGTGCTAACCCCGAGTAAGATGCCCATGGTAATGCAATAGAATCCGACCGATGCTGTGAGATTGAAGCCACTGACGCTTTCGATGGTTGCATCGTCGACCAGTGCACTGATCTCGATAAAGGTCCAATCTGCCATCAATGAGACGACAGTGCTGAACAAGCCACCGAATATTACCAACCATGTCGCCAATCCAGCCGAGGTTCCAGCGAGACGGTTTCCTGATGCCAAGGGGTATAACTCAAACATCACCGCTAGGCAGAATAGACCACCTATCGTGTAGAGATAACCCATGTTGACCGTGGTAGCAACGTTTGATAGAGAAGCATCACCAACCATTACATTGAGCCCGGTAAAGAATGCGAGAACGGCAAATAAGGGGAGGAGCAGGGCTGCAGCAATCGCTGCTACCGCGCCAGGGCTATGCACTACTGAACTAGCATCACCGCGCATTGTGCAAATCATGTTAACACTGAATGCCAAGATTGGGAACATACCCATCGTCACTAGAATCGCACCTACCGACTGCAATAGCGGTTCAGTACTCGATTGAGAAAGGAAGAAAGGAGTGACGGTGAAGAATAGCAATAACATGCTAGCCTTGGTTAGACTTCCACTCCAAATCGGATGACCGGTGACCCGGGGAATCACATGATAACCAACCGAGAACATCAATGCAAGTGGCACCCATCCTCTTACGATTGCATCGGCCATCCACACTATTGTGGTCTGTTTGGTTATCTCGCCTAATGCGTCGATTGCGAGACCATAGACCATTGCTGCAAGCCCCATTATCAACAACCAACTACTGACGCCGATCGGTGAATCGTTCTGAGCATTGGTGAGCAGGACATTGACCAACATCGAGCCGACCATCGCGGCATATACCAACCCGATCAGGCTATAATGGAAATCACCCATCTCGATGAAGAGAGGTAGAACTAGACTGAGCAAAGTAACGCCAAACCAGCCGAAGGCCATCAGCGATGCATTGGCCTCACTAGCCAGACGACCACCACTTGCGCGACTATGTGCTACCAGAGCACCGCCAAGCAAGATGCTGAAAATCGCCGCACTGAGTGTGGTGAGATTGAACAAGGTCATCGCGTCGCCATTTTCCCAAGACCAACCGATGCTTGCAAGTGAATCCAAGGCTTTTGCATCATACTCGTGCCAAGCACCAAGGAAACCGCCAATCGCTGAGAGAACGAACCAGAAACAACCAAATTGTATCCAAGTTTTTGCCCCATTGCCATCGTCATCCTTGAATAAATCAATGATTCCGGCTGGGGCTTTAGTCAACATAAATGTGCCAAGTTGTTTGAGTGCTGCACTCATATCCCCCACTCCACGCTGGAGGTAATGGGCTAATCCACCGAGAAATGCTACCAATAATATCGCTGCAATAATCACTGTTATCATTTAAATTCCCCTTTCAATCTGAGATGATCTCCCCAACCATATTGGCAACGATCATTCCAACCATAACCATGATTCCTATTAGATAATACCAGATTCCAGAACCCCCAAGAGAGTCTAGCATCGGTGCAATATCGCTGAATACCGGCAAGCTATCCCAGCCAAAAATTGCGCTAAACATTCCGAGAAGGCCGATTAATCCGATTATGGAGATGGTAATAATGACTCTTGAAGCGGCGGGTTCTGCAACTCCTTCACTCACATCGGGTAATAGTGTATTTCCAGACATTTATTTCACCTTTACCCCACAGGGGTCATCTATTGCACTGGAACCGCGGACATAAACGTTGACCACTATTAGTACGAAATTGGGTAACAGTACGAAGTTGGGTAACCGATTATCGAGAACGAAGATTTTGAACATTATCTCCGCGACGGCGCAAACCGATACCCAATGGAATCGGTGTCGACCTATCGAGTTCGATTTCGGTTTGCCATATCCTTCGACAAGCACAATCGATACCGACGAATTCCGCAACGTCGCCGCTAACCGAATATCGCTCGATTGCCGCCACTATCTCTCGATCACATGATCCGCAATTATGCGCACCTCTGACCTTACCGCCAGCGGTTGGATGAATTATCAAACGACAGATTTGATCCGCATCGCCATTAACTCCTCCATCGGGATGAATCACTGGGTTAACCCGCTCGATGAGTTCGACCAAGGACCATAACCACGGAGGGCGGTAATCGTCTGCTCGATACAATCTATCGATCATTGTTCCACGTTGAATATTCATCGGATTAACCGAGATTTCATCACTACGAGATGCGACATCTTCAATCCACTTGACCGCATGGTCGAGAGAATCACCCTCACTCATGAAAGGGGGTTTGAACATCAAATAGGTTTTGACCCGCAATCCGAATTCTACCAAATTTTCGACCGCTCGGTCCCAAGAAGCGATTGAAAAGCCTTTGTTGACATGAAAACGCAAAACCTCGTCATCATATGCTTCAAGTCCAATCGCCACTGAGAATTTGGGGTTGATAGCTACCGCCCAAGCCAATTTCTCTTTGGTCAATTGCTCGGTACGACTCTCGACTATCAACTCCTTGCCCAATTCATGGCATTCGCGGAGAACGGTTTCTTGGAAATCAATCGGGATCTCTCTGTCCTCAAGCAGACTACCAGATGTGTAAACCTTAACCATCCCGTGCTCGGCAAAATCAGAGAATTTTTCCTTTGCTTGTGCCCATTGTGCGTGCAGATCTTCACTGGTTACATCATCTCGTGTATCGTTGAAATATCCACAAAAAGTACAACCACTAGACCACCACCAATGACAACCCTTGGTCCGCAAGATAACGGTTACCGCACTGGTTGGAGTTCCATCTGCGAGGGTTTCAGGGGTGTAATAAGCAGTGGCTAATTCACGAGCATCCCAAGACTGCTGCTTCTCTTTTGCCCACGGGGTATTTGCTGGCGCTTTGACCAAATCGTGAATACGAGCTGGGCGCTCCCCATCACCAGGGACCATTGTCAAACCCCTTCCCGCCATATGTCGCCCTCGGGCGTCTTATGTTTCAACTAGTCGCACCACTAAATCAGGCCGGCTTGAAGAGAATTGTTGACCCTGCTTTGACGAATTCGCCTTTTGGATAATCAGGGTCTTTGTCTTCAGCTGATATTACAGCGACATTGAATAGCGATGCTGGCACTCGAATATCGACACGACTACCGAGGCGAATCATACCGAAACGTTGACCCCGCCTCAATTCACTACCTTCGCTTACCCATGGAATAATCGTACGCGCTAGTGCTCCAGAAATCTGGGTAACCTCGACTACCAGACCTGCATCATCTACGAAGAGTGAGCGAACCCGTTCGTTATATTCACTCTCTTTACGATATGCTGCAAGGAATGGGCCACGTTTGCGACCCTTGCCGACTCGATGTTCCATCTGGGTGAGAGTTCCAGCAACCGGAGCCCGGTTCACATGGACATCAAGCGGCGACATGAAGACCGCAACTCGCCATACGTCATTTTCAGATTCCTCGCCTTTTACCACTGCCTCAAAACGTTGTTCGGTTGAAAACGACAGGGGTTCCTCGCACGGCTCAGGGTGCCAATCTCCAGTGTGTTCATTGCTTTGGGCAGATTCAATCTCAATGGCTGAAGGCCTCCTTCCAGTCGCTCTTTCACGCCGTACGAACATCACATAGCCATCAGCAGATGACACGATAACCCCCTCGTCACGAGGGATTGGACGGTCTGGATCTCGCCAGAAATTAGCGAAAAATGCTGAGATCATCAGTAGGAAAATACCGCATCCAGGAACTAAACCCATCAGTGGATCTACCACACTACCGATGGTGATGAAAGAAAATCCAACCACTGCCGGAATCAATACCGGTGCATGACCACCACGGGCCAGGAGACCCATTCAAATCGACCTCACTTCTCGGCCCAAGGATCAGCATCATCAGCCCATGTTGAATCTGAAGAATTTGATTCCACGGGGTGTTCTTTGACCCAGTCAACCGCTGCCGCACCAAGTTCACTGCCCTTTAGGTAATGATTGCCATCTTTATCGTATGCCTTGGCGAACTCGATGAAAGCATCACGGTCTGAAATTCCATACTTGTCAAGCACTCCGTCGAGAACGCTGTCTGACCAATTCCATTCGACGTCGTCGTCGACCGCGGTATCGACGGCAGGTGCTTCTTTGCCCTTCTTTTTCTTTGCAGTGGTTGGCTCCTTACTTGACTCTTTAGCCGATTCTTTAGCCGACTCTTCCTCGGGTGCTGGTTCCAATGCTGACTTATCGGATTCGATTCTGGTCTCAGCCTCTTCGAGTGTCATCTCTGCTGCTCTGGATTCGATAACCTCATCCATGCGGTCGGTGATCGCACGCTGCATGTGTTGGCTTTGGCGTTCGGCCTCGATTGCTGTTTCAATCATTTCGTAACGATTCTGAATCGCCTTATTTAATTCCTCGAATAGCGACATATGCTCGACGTACCACTCATCACGAGTAGATAATTCGACTACCGCTAATCGCAAATCGTTATCGAGTTCTTCGGCGATGGAGAATACCTTGCCCAATCTATCTTTTTCACGGGAGTACTTCTCTTCCATCTTCTGGAGTTCGGGCTCGAGATGCTCGATTTGCTTGGTGACCTTAGCATCTCTTAATTCAAGGTCTCTGATTCGATTATCCTTTTGTGAAAGCAGGCCTTCTAGTCCCTCTTTCTCGATTTCTCTCTCGACGATTTCCTTTTCCAAAACCTCGATTTCAGCCTTGATATCGATCAATTCTTTTTCCTGAGATTCATAGGCTGCATAGAGCTTACGTAAGCGATCGGTTTCGTCATCAAGACGATTCTCTAACTCTTTGAGTTTGACTTCGGGAGTCACGGTGCCTTGTTCTGACATCTTCTTCACCGGAGGCGTAGCCTCCATGCTTAGCGACAATGGCCCTGCATATCAAGCCGACGCCCGAAAGAGTAAGTGAATAGTGCTTAGTGCTTAGTTAGAATGTTGTCGGGCTGCGTCTGTTGCCTCAATCAACTCTTTTGCAATGCCGACCTCGCCCATCGAATGGCCTGCATCTGCAACGATTTTCAATCGGCTTTGCGGCAGGGCTTGATGCAACTCCCACGCACTACGCGCAGGACAAACCACATCGTAACGACCTTGGACAATCACACAAGGGATATGGGATATTTGTGTTGCATTATTGAGAATATATCCCTCTTCGAGAAAAATACCATTGAGGAAATAATGGCATTCTATTCTAGCAAAGGCCACAGCGAAATCGAGATCGTCGGCTTTTTCGATGGTATCCTGTTTTGGGAAAAGATAACTGGTAGCCATTTCCCACAGTGTCCATTGCTTTGCCGCTGCACGACGTATCTCAGCATTATCGCTGGTTAATCGCCGGTGATAAGCGCTTATCAAATCGTGCTGTTCTTCAGGAGGAATGTGCTCACGATAAGGTTCGAAAGCATCTGGAAATATATGGCTGGCTCCGTCTTGGTAAAACCAGTATAACTCACTTTTCCGGCACATGAATATCCCGCGTAAAATCAAACTTTTCACTCTAGATGGGTGCTCAATTGCATAGATCAGTGAGAGGGTAGAGCCCCAAGAGCCCCCGAATACGTGCCAATCAGTAATATCAAAATGTCGGCGTAAAGTTTCAATGTCGGCAACTGAGGCCTGGGTATTATTCTCCTCCAACTCAGCATAGGGGGTTGATTGGCCGCAACCGCGCTGATCAAATTGAATGATGTCCCAAATATCTGGGTCGAAATATCTTCGGTATGCCGGTTGACTACCGCCACCAGGCCCACCGTGAATTACGATGACTGGTTGTCCACGGGGATTGCCGCTTCTCTCCCAGGCGATGGTGTGCAATTCACTGACTTTTAGGAAGCCATTCTGGTGTGTTTCAATTTCAGGATAAAGCACTTCATCGAGTTTTGCATCTTCGCCCATATCTTTCTCACATCATCTGCACAACAAGGGTTTTTCGCCCAATGAAATAATTTCCGCCGTGCATTTCATGTGCGGTCTCGTAATAGGATGTGCATGTCAGGACACATTCCTGTTCCAGAACGGGTAAAATTAAATTCTGAAAATATTATCCAAAGCATGGCTGACTGGCAGCGCATTCACGCCCAATCAATGGCTAACCCAGATGCTTTTTGGCTCGATATCACCCGTAAAAGCATCGCCTGGGAAGTCGAACCAAGCATTGGCTTAGAAGGCGGTTTTGATACGATTAAACAGGGTTCTTTCACATGGTTTTCAGACGGTAGGTTAAACGCGACCATAAGTTGTTTGGACCAACATCTCAAACATCGCTCCGACAAGGTCGCCATCCTGTGGGAAGGCGATGAGCCGGGCGATGTTCGTCGCATTACCTATAGTGAATTACACGCCCAAGTCTGTCGTTTTTCCAACGCCTTGCAAAGGCGGGGGGTTACCTCTGGCGACCGGGTGATAATCTACATGGGTATGGTGCCCGAAGCTGCAGTCGCCATGCTCGCCTGTGCCCGCATCGGCGCTATTCATTCGGTGGTATTCGGTGGCTTTTCGGCCGAATCAGTTGCTGACAGAATCGTCGATTCCGGCTCGAAAGTCATTATCACAATGGATGAAGGGAAGCGTGGTGGCCGAACGATTCCTCTGAAGAAAACCACCGATGAAGCGATTGCAAAAGTCGGTGGGATCGATACTGTAATCGTCTACCAGCATACTGCAAATAATGTAGGATGGAACGAGGAAATAGACCTATGGTGGCACGAGATTATCGAGAATGAAAGCAGTGAGCACGAGGCGAAAATCCTTGCAGCAGAACATCCGCTTTTCATCCTCTACACCTCTGGCTCAACCGGCAAACCCAAGGGGCAAGTGCATAGCCATGGAGGATATATTACCTATACCGCATTCACCCACCGAACGGTCTTCGATTTACGTGAGGATGATGTGTTCGCATGTGTAGCAGATGTCGGGTGGATAACCGGGCATTCGTACATCGTCTATGGGCCATTGGCTAACGGTGCAACCACTTTCATGTTTGAATCAACCCCGCTCTACCCCGATGCCGGAAGATATTGGGATATGGTTGAACGTCATGGATTTACAATATTCTACACCGCACCGACAGCAATTCGCGCCTTGGCAGCAAAAGGAGACCAATTCGTAAAGAGATATGACCGGTCGAGTTTACGGGTTTTAGGAACTGTTGGAGAACCGATAAACCCTGAGGCTTGGCAATGGTATCACCAAGTCGTCGGTGAGCAAAAATGCACTATCGTCGACACTTGGTGGCAAACCGAAACCGGGGGCATCTGTATCTCACCAATAGCACCTGCTACCCCGGTTATTGGCGGTTCAGCCACTCTCCCATTGCCTGGGATTCAACCTGAACTATACAATGCTGAAGGTGAATTACTCGAGGGTGAAGCAGAGGGGTTGCTGTGCATTTCTCAATCTTGGCCTGGCCAAACCCGCACTATTTATGGCGATCACAATCGATATGTACAAACCTATTTCTCAACCATAAAAAATCGTTATTTCACCGGCGATGGCTGTAGACGAGATCAACATGGCTACTACTGGATTACCGGGAGGGTCGACGATGTCATCAATGTCAGTGGCCATCGCATGGGGACCGCCGAATTCGAAGCGATATTGGTCGACAGTGAAGCGATTGCTGAAGCGGGGGTCGTCGGTTTCCCGCACGATATCAAAGGACAAGGTGTGCGGGCGTTTTTGGTACTTGCTAAGGAGATAAGCGATGAAAAAGAATTGTATCTTTCCCTTGGCCAATTATGCCGCAAGCGAATTGGTGCCCATGCTAAAATCGATAGATTTTGTATTATCCCCGCTTTACCAAAAACCCGCTCAGGCAAAGTGATGCGCAGGATATTGCGTAAAGTCGCCGAGGGAAAACCTGAGAACATGGGCGATATCTCAACCCTTGCCGACCCCGATGTCGTAGCAGCGATCATCGATTCTAATTGTCATCACGTTTGACGAAATCTTCGCCCGATTGTGCTTTATTTCGTAGCATTATCCCGAGGTAAAACGCTACGCAATTGACCATGATGTCGCCGATTTTATTATCCCAGGTTTCGATTGCAAATTCGAATGGCAATACCAATTCCAATAATTCCCAACTCAGTGAGAGAAAAAGAAAAAGGTACCAATTCTTCAGGAAATAACGGCCGACGATTAACCAAATAGCGAGATGGGAGATGGAATAGAGATTTACTAGGACGTGCTCACCCCCGCCGATTCTTTTGCCAACTCCTCTATTCTGACCATCAATTCCCTACCGGCTTCCTCATATTCATCCCGACTCATCTCCACCATTTCTCCGGTTGCTGCCCAAAGGATTGCAGGTGGAAGTATCCCCCTTCTCTCGGCTTCTGGCTTTTGCATTTCTCCTATTTTCAGCGCATGACTGTAAAGGGCTAGTTGTAAACGATGTTCTGCGATAATCTCTGCTCTCTGATGTTGATTGAGAGCAATGTGTTCTTGGTCGTTTAGACAACCTGTGGTTTTGGCATCGACAACTTGTAACCATTTCTTTTCTTGCTCATCCTTTAGGGCGAGAACCAAATCCGCTCTACCCTCAAAACGAACTTCGACTTTACCAAGTTCTGCGATACGCAGGTCTCCTGAAGGGGTCCAAATATTTCGTGACCAATTTTCTGGCTCGATATCATGTCTAAGATAGAATGGTAATTCGGTCCTCAGGCCCTCGACGCAATATCCATCGACTACTGCACCTGAGGCCAATCGGCCTAATTTTCCTTGACGGGCTGATTGAGCTAGGTTTAGTAAACGCTCTCGACATCGTTTTCTGATTCCGCTACCGATAATACTTGACTCATCCAAGACTTGAGTAATGGTTTTTACATCGCTCAATCGGTCTTGATTCTGGTGTAGCCATGGTGATTCCAAATCACTGTTTTCATCTGCGGGATTGGCCAGACCAATCTCAAATAATCGATGATAAATCGTACCAAATTCCTGTGGGCTGGGCCAAAGTTCAGGATTAAATGTCCCGCTATGGATTTGTGGTATGTGTCGGTCGAGGTCGTGTGCTGAAAGTGAAAGTGCATGGTTGATTCGGCGAATGGGAGGGGGTTTTTTCTGTGTGCTAACCTTGTTGAATAACTCGATTCTATTCATGACTTGAGTCAGCGGTGAGGTCCTTGAAATATCCTCGAAACAATCGCTCTGGTGAAAAATCGAGATGCCCTCCAAGCCCGACCGATTTGGAATCGGGGTTCTCGACATCGATTCTGAATCTATTATCAGTTCCTCGCCATCGAATTGGGGTGAATCTAGCATAGTGATTAAGCCTGAAAGAAACATGTCACCCAAAGAATCACGTCGGTTTTCATGGATTGGAATTCTGATTCTACCGTCTTCTCCGATAGAAGCATCGCTTGGCCCACCTGCCAAGATGAGGTGATCTCGTGCTCTAGTCAATGCTACGTAGAGATGACGTCGGCGCTCTGCTCTTTGCTGGCCGTCTTCTATCAGACGGGCTAGTTCCCAAGTTCCGCTCTCGGGCTTTTTTGCTCCCGGCCATGGGTCGAGGCGGCCCGCGACAATATCTGGGGTGACCAATACCCTCTCCCGTGCCATCATCTGTGCATCAGAGCGGCCGATTGCAAATGGATCAAAGAGCACAACAACCGGTGCCTCAAGCCCTTTTGCCGCGTGGATAGTCATGATATTTATCGCATCTGAAATCCCACTTTCGTCGCCTGAAGGTCCTTCACGACGTAGTGAGTGATATCTCTCTAGCCTCTCCATAATCAGGGCGGAATCCCTACCGACCTCATCTCCTATCGAACGCACCATTTGCATCCACGCTTCGACATCGCGCCGATCTGAAATTCGTGAGTGAGCTATTAGCAGGTCTGAATAATCGACGATTGCATCGAGAGCGGTGAAGGGGGTACCGTCGCTACAAAGTTCTCTACATTTTGCCAATAATGATTTGATGCCAGTGATCGAATTTTGTTCAACCAGGTGGGAATACCAATCACCTTGGTCGCTTTTACTGTGGATGAGATTTGTGACCTCTTGATCGTCGAGCCCAACTATTGTGCTTCGAGCCAGGGCGAGAATCGCGGCTTTGTCATCTTGATTGGAAAGTGCTCGTAATGCTGCCATCAACGAGAGTATCACTGGCCGATGTAATAGGGCGCCTTGTCGATCGGCGGCTACCGGCAAACCCCTTTGCTCAAAGGCAGCTATTATTTGCGGGATAGAGGTTCTTGCATGGACCAATATCAAGATGTCCTTGGGCCTGATGTCCTCCGATTCATCACCGAGATCCATATGAAATCCAGTAATTTGGTCCAGTATTCTTGCAGGGCGATGTCTGATCATCGCCTCGATTCTTCGAACCATGAGGTCGATGATGCGCTCACGTGAAGTTGATCCGGCGTGAAGGAATGGGTCGATGGATTCCAATGGATTGCTTGGCCGTGGTTCATCGCCATCACTCAATGGCAATAACCAATCAAGCCGGCCGATTTTCTCACTTTTTCGCCCTGGATTCAACCTTTGATGGCGTGCATGCCATGGACCAGGGAAAAGATGGTGCTGTGGTGAAAATACATCGCTGAAAACCCGATTCATCAGGTTGAGTAATCCTGAGAGTGTGCGGTGATTGGTAGCCATCTCGATATGTCCTTCGGCTCTTCGCAATGCCACTTCTTCTCCGAGAGCTTTGCCGTCATCACCTTTTCTGAAACTTATCCAAGTGTGGTCCGAACCCTTGCTCGATGAGCGCACACTCGCCTGTACAAATGTCGCATCCTCTCCTTCGCCACCATCGCTTGGTCGAGGGTCTCGCCCTGCATCAACACGACGTAAGCCGTCGAGTCTTGATTCATGTTGCAGTTCGTGGCGATTGATACTGCGTACCAATTCTACCACCCGTCGCATCACTCTGACCTCTGCTTGGCGAAAACGATAAATCGACTGCTTCATATCGCCAACGATACAAACCGTCGGATCCCACTCACCAGCAGGTGGTTCGGGCTCGCCTGATTCTAGGCGCCTTCGGCCCCAGAGGCGAGCGAGTAAGCGAAGATGCTGGGGATTTGTATCTTGGAATTCATCGATGATAAAAGCACGATATAAACGACGGATATCATACAAAATAGCGATGCGTCGGTCGAGATCTGCAATAACCTTGGGGTGTTCTTCAGCGTATTGACGAGCGAGGTTTAGGTGGTCGTCTTGCCATGGCTGTTGGGGTAGATCATCTAAGGCCCAAACCACTTTGCTTGGATACCAGCGACGACAAATCGTCGGGCACCTTGTCAACAATAAGTCCTCAGCCAATTCATGCATATCGTCATAGTGATGCAAACCTTCTCTGGCCTTCATTCGAGATAGAATTTGTCTGACCCCTTTGTGGAGAATAAAAAGATCCTCCATGGTTCTAATCTCCAATTCAGGTGTGCTACGCGATCCCCCTTTTGGTGCTCTATTTGTTGGCTCGATTCCGATTCTAGTGGCAAATACCGCCTGCCCGGGAATTGGAATCGGGTCATCGATTACCGGATTCAACAGGTGTGAAGCGCGGCCCAAACGACGTATCAATAAGCCGACTGGGGTTGAAAGTAATTCCCTGATGTCTTCTGCAGTGTTTTTTGCAGCATCACAAATCATATTCTTAACATCGTTATCCAACACTTTGACCTTGGTTTTTGTCATCACTCCTGCTGGCCATAATTTGGATGCGGGTGGACGGCCATGTGTGAGACAACACGGGTCGGGTTTGATCGCATTATCTGGGGTTGACATCGCTATTGTCACCAGCCAAACCCATTGTAGTTTAGCGATTGAATCCTCGGGTAAACCGCAATCGACCAAGTAACGGATGAATCTATAACGCGTCATCCCACTATCACAATCGGCTTGGGTTACAAAATGGGCCCCTCCTTCTAGCCAAATATCCGACCATCTGGCGATGGTAACAAATAATGTCTCGGCAAAACCAGCGAGGGAATCCCTTACCGGTTCGATGAATAAATCATCGAGTACCGCAGCATCGCCATCGCCACCGCCGATTCTTCTCCGCGCTCTTTGGTGGGATTCCTCGACGAATAAAGAGCGTTTGAGCATACCTTTGAGAATGGTCGAAGTCGTGCGCTGCCCGCCAAGGACTATACTCAAACGCCCGCGGGCAGCAAGGAATTCTTCGATGTCTCCGCTCAGTCCTGATTCGATGCCGTCGATAGCATTCTGTAAGCGCCATGCACTGGCTATCGCTTCGTCATGTAATAATGGCAATCGCTCATCGGCCATCTGTTGACGTGGTGGATCGTCGCTCAACGAGCCAATCCAAGGTGCGACCAATGATGCGAGGAATGAATCGATGGTCGCAATCGGAGCATCCTCGATCGCCGAGACCAACATCTCGACATCGGCATCGCTCTTTAGCCGCGGGTCGTGTATTCCATCTCGATCATCTGTGCTTACCGGTACCGAACGATATCGGGTTAATTCCCTGCGAATCCTACCGCGCAACTCGGTTGCTGCTTTGCGGGTGAAAGTGATGGCTACGACTTCATCGGGCAAAAGGCCTTTCCACTTGTCCAAGGAGGTTCTCTCACGCTTTGGTGCGGCGAGATTACCAGCTCCTGCATGTGTTTTTCTCGGGCCTGGTGGCAATAGACGGGTGGCGCGTTGATCTGTAGCGAGCAGATGCTGAACATATCTGGTAGCCATGACCGTTGTTTTACCGGTTCCCGCACCAGCGTCAAGAGCGATATGACGGTCTAGGTCGAGACCCAATGCCTGACTGGGATTCAATTCAACCAAGGCCATCACCTGCCTTGGAACTCGGACATGCATTTGCTACCGGGCAGTGATTACAAGCCATGGAAGGATTTGGTGGGATATTGCCGGAACGGGCGGAATCCTCGATGCGTAATGCGGTGGTTAAACGCTCTCTCATCCAAGCCCTGAACGGATTACTGTGAGCCGGCAAATCCTCGTTAGGTAGCCGATAGTGTAAGTGGGTATGGCTGGTTTGTTCGCCGATATCATAATCCGTTAAATGCGAGCTGAATTGTGGATCTATTTCCACCCGGTGAATCGTTTCCTTGCCGACGGCGGTAATACCAACTCCAATCACCCTATCACCAGGATTGCAAACCTCCCATGCCCGTGCATAAAGGGCTAGTTGTAAATCGGTGAAAATCGATTTCTTATGCTTCTCACCTTTGCCGTCATCGCCGGCACCCTCCATGGTTTTCAAATCTCGAATTATCACCAATCGCTTGGCTTTGAATGGACTATTCAACTCGAGATCTAGAGGGATGACTTCGGTCGAATTCTCATCTTTGAAACGGTCGAGACCCAATATCTCGTCGACTCGGTCGACGCGTCCTCTAAACGACATGTTACGATCATCTTCAGGCAGTGATAACAACGCCGGGTCGACCCCATCTAAACCGACGCACCACTCGCTGTGAATCGGTGCTACATCGTGCAACTCAAGATCACTATCAAGCATCCTACCAAGTCGACCCCCTTGTGGAATGTCGATTTCATCGTCGAGCCAAAGCCGCCATTGCTCTGGTGTGCTACCAATCATGTCCCTGACTCTATGGAAAGCGATTGCGTCACCTCGACGCATCCATGGTGCTCGCTCGGCTAAGGTTTCCAAAATTGCCTCCCAACCCTTATCGTCAATAGAAATCGGGCCTAAATGCATAGGTGTTGGCTGTTCACACTCACCGAGGTGGGTACGGATCAATGCCTCTTCTGAAAGGTGGATTAAATCACCCCTAATCGAAGATGCAAGGTCCTCCTCTACACTATCTCTAGTCCCCGCTCCAAGGTGATTTGAAAACCATGCTCGACGCGGACAATCCAACCATTGCTGCAATCTACTCGCCGACCACACGCTAGGAATTATGAGTTGCTTTTTCGCCCGCCCGATTCTTACATCTATAGTTGGCTCGCCAAGTGGGTTTACTTGAATCGGGCGTGGGTCGATACCGACTCCAATGCCATGTTTGGCCATTTTTCCAAGGTGCGGCCACTGAGTCTCATCCCGGCCTAGCGCTGGATGACGGTTATTCGGAAGTAAACGCAAGGGCTTTGCATCGACCAATTCCAAAACCCTTGACACGGATAGCAATTCGCCTTCTTCAAGCATAACATCGGTCTGAAATCTGCTGGAGATATCATTGATTATTGCCGATTCTGCAGCCGCAGCGATATTGCCTATTCTAAATGGTGTCAGTTGAGGAAGGCGGTTTTCCGAAGCGGCGATACCAGCACGCTGTTGCTTATCCCGCTGCCTTCTTCCCGAGATGATGGTGTGGAAATCGCCATCCTTGGGCTCGATTATCACCCGTCGCAGCGTAAGCCAATTACCATCATCTCTACCACGCCAAACCCAAGACCGGCCCTCGCCACCTTTTTGCCATCTACTCTCTGGAATCGAAGGCGGCGCTACTCGTAAAAGTTCCATTTTGTCTGCACGTTTCAAAGTGGTAAACCACTCAGCCATCGGCCCAGATAATTCAATGCCCTCCTCTGGAGAAGGATCGATTATCACTAATCGTTTACAAGAATTGAGCAGATGGCGTAAATGATGGCGTCCTCGACGCATCGCTTCGTCGGGCCGAGCAAGCCCCAGACGTATACGTGATTCCTCATCCATCCAGGGAATTCCCTTATCCTTCATCGACCATGAGTCACCATCGATATCGGTTAGGATTACACAATCCAATTCCACACCATGGATTTGGTCGATCGAACATATTCGCAGTGAAGAATCGCCACTTCGGCGCGGTTCAAGCATGGTTTTGCCGGTGAGTGATTCAACCACCGTAATAAATTCGCCAGCACATAATCCTCGGGAAAGCACTTGAGATTGCTCGATTAGTGTATCTATTGCCTCGATGATTTCCGCTGCTGTGTCTTCCTCAAGGCTTCTGCGAAGATTACAAAGCCAAGAATTGCCGTCGACTTGCCCCTTAGGTAGAGGTAATTTCTCAGCGCTAAAACAACCTATTAATCCCGATAATAATTCATGATGTTCATCGTCCTCAAGCAATGGTGCGAGCCAACATGCCATACAAGCAAACCACCACTGTGATTCCTCTTGTTGTCGCATTCTAGTCTTTACATCACGATGTGGGCGGTAGGAGGATGAGGAAAGCGCGCCAAGCCATCTCCGCAATGCGCCTCTACCACCGAGTAGATGAAAACCACGAGCTAATTCACTGATTAAGTCGAGGTGAAGGCGAGGGTGAAGAGTGGGGTCAGTGGGGTGATCAACCGCGAATATCTCTGCGAGATCAAGTGGTAATGAGACCTGCCGAGAAAAGCCGCTAACCTTGGCCAATGACCACGCGTCTTGACCATGTCCTAACTTCATTATCGAAAGCAATCTCGCTATTGCCGCCATATTCAAGACGGGTTCTGGCGGTTTTTCGAGTTGAATCCCCATCTCTTCCAATTGCGGGCCTATGCGTTTAATCAAAGAATCCGCAGTACTTGAGACGATGGTTACCTCGGTTAAATCGGCGATCAATTCTAGTACTGCGTAATCACAATGAGCGTTGCTTTCGACTTGAATTCGATGGTATTCACTTTTTCTTTTTTGGCCGATTGGCGATAACCAATCGGGTTGATCTGAAAGCCAAACCCGGTGCGAAGGCACCCATTCAGGTAATTCTTTACTCGACCGACAAGGATGGATATCAGCGATGAATTCACCGTGGTGACCAAGCCGATATGAACCAGGATTTACCAATTGATGAATCGGCACTAGGTTTGAGAGCGTCCTGAGTATTGACAGTTGAATCTCTTTAAGGCCAGGGGGGTGATCGAGCATGATGATTCCGTCGCTTTCTGAGAGCGAGAATAAAACACTATCACCGACGTTATCGAGGGCGCTGAATAATTCGTATTCTCTCCGCGCGGGGTGGATACCACCGTACTGTTGCTGCAATCGTCGTAACACCTCATCGCATTGTTTTGCCCCTGGGTCTTCATCCCATGACCAAGGGGATTCCAAGCCCATTAAACCGCTATGTAACTCGAGTAAATGTTCACTCTTACCCCTGCTCCAAGTAATTTGTGGATCGGGGTGAAGCAATGGAAATTCCAAGGCTTTGGCCGCGGCACATAATGCTGCGTGTGTCCTCTCAAATAACAGTGCGTCATCGACTAATATTTTGGGTAATCTGAGATCTAAATACAATTGTGAAATCAAACGATCAAGAGTCAGATGATAGGTGGTATCGAGAATTCCACCACCTTGAGTATCGAGTAATGCATCTATCGCCTGCCGTCTTGCATGCTCACTGCTATGGATGATTAACAAGCGTGATTTTGCCGCGCTTTGCAGTGCGGAAAATAGCCATTCCGGTATGGCACGGCCGGCGGGAACAGTCTCCATACTCAGCATGGAATAGTTTGACTCCGGTCGAATCGTCATCACTCTCACCGCCGGCGTCCCCCCTCGCTGTCGGGGGTTATTGAACACTCGCACTTGAACCGAAGAGAGGTGGCTTGAAGGAGGAAGATATCCTCGCCGTTCTATGCGAGTCGCTGAGAAATTCCTGATTTCGGTTCTCCTGCTCTCGTTGATTCCAATCGCTGGCGCAGGCACGCCAAAAACACTGACCGATGTTGGACCGGTTTTTGGCGGCGCTCACTTAGCAGCAAATGCTTCGGGCACGGTAACGCTTACACTCGACGACCTGCCTCCAATCGCCGAAGAATTCACCGCTAGTTGGTGCGAGCCTTGTGTCGATGTCGCCGATGCTCTACATGAAATCGAAGAGGATGCCGGGGTTCAAGTCTATACCATCCATCGCAATATAACAGAGAATAACGATCCATTGGGTAATGAAATCGTCGACCAGAGATGGATTGACAGATATTCTTCACGGGAACCGCCAGTGGTTGTTTTCAATGGCACAATATATCAAAGCGGGGGTTCGGCCAACGGGGTAAGTCTGGCTGAGGATTTCACCGCACATGCGCAAACGACGATGGACGTAGGAGATGGTGAAACCTCTTTGACTTGGGTAAATAGTAGTGAGACCACGGGGACCATCACTTGGGCGATTAATGGGATTGATGAGGATTTGCTAACCGACGGTACACTCGAGTCTATGATCTGGTTTGTTGAGGACTTCGCACATTATGAAGACGGAATGAACGGTGAGGAATATTATCCCTATGTGGTGCGCGAAATTCTCTATCTAGGTTCGAATAACACCGGTAGTATCGAGGTTACCCTACCTTCTACTTGGGACGATAATGACCTGCAGATTCACCTTATTCATCAGATAAATAAAACCATCCTAATCGAGGATTATTGTTTTGAGATAGGCGATTGCGACGTTCCACATCCTGAAGATGAATCGCTCTTACCCGGATTTTCGGTCTTGATGGCAACCGCCGTGATGATGGCTGCAGCGATTATAGGGCGGCAAAGGCACTTATGATACGTTGAACATCCTCGTCGGTAATATGCAGATGAGTGACGATACGTACCGTATTTGGCCCGGTATCAAATAAATCGATACCTAGTTCGGCGAGAGAGTTTACGAGTTCGGTAGCAGGCATTTTGCAATCAACATAAACCATATTGGTTTGAACCGTATTCAAATCGACCGTGAATTTACTCATATCAGTGATTGCTAGGGCGATTCTTTTTGCTCTGGCATGATCTTTAGCCAAACGCTCGATATTATTGTCAAGCGCATAAAGGGCAGCGGCGGCAATTACTCCTGCCTGTCGCATACCGCCGCCAAACATCTTGCGCCAGCGATGGGCCTTGGCTATGAATTCCTTTGAGCCGACCAATACCGAACCGACCGGTGCTGCTAAGCCCTTGGAAAAACAGATCGATATCGAATCATAGTCGCGGCACATCCTTGCGGGGTCGACCCCTTGAGCGATTACTGCATTGAATATTCGGGCACCATCGACATGACTCTTACAACCATTATCATGAGCGACTGCGGCAATTGCATCGAGAGTAACCTGAGAATAGCAGGTACCACCGCCGAGATTGGCGGTATTCTCGACACAAACCAAAGACCCGTCTGGATAATGACTCTGACTTCCTTCGGCCTTGCGAATAGCGCTTTGCACCTGTTCAGCACTCATCAGACCCTTGTCGCCATCGACCAGTGCTACAGATACCCCAGACATGGCTGCGTAACCCCCTCCTTCGTAACGATAGATGTGAGCGCTCTTGTCGACCACTATCTCATCACCAGGGACCGTATGGGCACGAATGGCAACCGCATTGGACATAGTGCCTGAAGGCACGAATAATCCTGCCTGCTTACCGAATAGCGCGGCTACCCTAGTCTGCAATTCGATTACCGTTGGGTCATCACCGAGTACGTCATCGCCAACCTCAGCACTCTCCATGACCGCCCTCATGGCCGCAGTCGGCTTGGTTACCGTATCGCTACGAACGTCGATTCGCGCAGAGAGATGCTCACGCATATGACAGGCATGAGCAATGCCTTCAAAGCATCTATGGAAGAGGAATAGGCTTGACAAATAGGTATTTAGGCACTAAATTCATGCAGAGACAACTCAACATCGCCTTGCTTCTGATAATCAGACGGTGATCAAAGCAGTTTGAGTGCCCCGGTGATGGGTTCGAGGTCTTCATCTCTTGCTGGACCTATCGCCACCACCGTTAACGAGCCCGCTGGAATTTGAGTTCGGCCTGCATCTCTGATGCTTACGGCCTGTATTTCAACATCTTTTGCCTGTTGCTGTAAGGATAATAACTGCTCGTCATCGACTCCCTTGAGACAGATTTTGGCTTGTCCACTCGACAACCAAGCATCCATGCAGGCCGGGTTATTTCCTGCACATTTCAAAGCAGCCTTTACCGCACCATGGCCGACTTGGGCTGCGATTTTTCCCTTCTTCATCTTGAGAGAGGTATTGACCACGATTGCCAAACGATAACGCCCTGCTGGAACCGTGCTGGTAATCGCCGGTGCGGTTAAGTGGTGAATGAAAGAGCGTAAACCCATCAATTCACCAACTTCAGGTGTTTGACCAAGTCATCGATACTGGATTTTGGTGCTGGCCCGATGCCAAGGACGGTTATAGTGCCCGCCGGGATTTCGGTATGGCCCGCGTCTTCGATTAGCATCGCAATCATCCCCGCTTCTTTTGCCTGTTCCTTCAATTGCAAGAGCTGCTTCACATCCTCGCATTCAAGCACGATTTTTCGCGCGCCGCTCTTACTCCAACGCTCGACCAATCTCGCTTTGCGAGATCTTGCGCGCAATGCACACTTAACCGCAGCATGAGCACATTGGGCGGCCAATTTTCCTCTGGACAACTTTAGATCACGCCTTGTGATCAGCACCATACTGGGTGAATCATCCAAGGACGACATCTGTCTCACCGACCGCAAGTGCAGATTCTGTAAGCGAAGCATCCTCGCTGATTAGGTTGCTAAATGCAGGCGCTAACCATAGGGCAAAGGCCATGGTGGCGAAGATATGTAGGAGGTCAAAGGTCAGCCCATTGGCTAGATAGAGTATGAAATCGGTGAAGGTTGTGCCCGACTCGATAATCGAAAGACTGACCCACCAATCAAAGAACAGAGACGATGCTACCGAAAGGTAGAGTAAATGCTTCATATTCAACTCGCCCTCCGCATTTAGGAATTTGGCACCTACTGCTGCAACCATGGCCCAACCGCTGGCTTGGAATAAGGTCCACCACCCATCAGAGATGACCATATTGGACAGAAGGGTGACCATGATTGCAAATGCTATCCCGCGGCGTAAACCTAACCTAGCGCCGACCACCAGACAGGCCATCGTCACCGGTTGAACATTGGGTAAAGGTTCCATCGCTACACGCAACGCTGCAGTGAAAAGAACGATGGAAGACAATAGCAATACCTCGCGGCGAGAGTTGTGTGATGGCTTGGTCAACAATAGAAATGCGATACCTATCAACACTGCGTGAATCGCTAGTATCCAACCGGACTCAAGCACCGGGCCATGGGTTCCTGAAGCGAGGACCATGACCATCCCATGCCGCGCATGATATTGAGTTTTATCAGGCTGGGAACCAACGGATAACCGAATCCGAGCCGACTTGTGCCTCGTTGATTGCCAACAATCCTCGCTCACCATCGATTCTAAATTCCCAGCCTGCCCCCTCATAACCATCGATCGACTTGACCCAGTCGCCGATGGCAAAAGACTCTTTTTCAATAAGTATTCCCAATCTAAATGCCGCATCATCGGTCAAATTCTCAACCGTTTTGTGGCCCGACATTCCCCCGAATACAACCTCGCCTTCCGGCAATTCAAACACCACGACTTGAGTCCCTTTCCACTCGTCTGGCCAAGAATCATCCCAATCTCCTTCCTGTTCTATCTGTTCGGTGAGAAAACCTGACCACGCCGTTGAAATCATCGTGATATTGAAGGCCATGAAAATGACCACTCCCGGCAATAAAATCTTGAGTACCCGCTCGTGGAAATGAAAGACAAAAGCCGGAGCGGAGGCTAATATTGAGATCAATAAGACAAGGGTTGTGATAATAAATGTATAATCCAATTCCTCATCGGATTGTGAAATAACTTGAGGGATTTGCTGGTTGTTGTAGAACATGAGAATGCCCTTATCGTTGCCCAGAGCATAGGAGCCATCACTAGAGAAACCAGGGGCTGCAGTTGCATAATCGTCGATTGAAGTTTGCAGAAGATACCAAGAATCAGTAGAAGTAAAGATCCCCCATCCACCTTCAGGGTTATTTTGAGGAGCCCATACCTTCCATTGTTCGTCGTCGATTATTTGGATCGCAATTTCTCCATTTGAATGGAAGGGGATGCTACCGATACTCTCGCACTGCAAAGTGCAATCAAGGAAAATAAATTCTTCACTTGTCGCTAGGTAAACTCGGTCATTGTAAATCGCCGGCAGTGCTGGAGAAGGTCCGGCTGCTAAGAATAATTCACCCGCGATGAAGACCTCACTTGCGCTTGCCGTCTGTAGATGTATAAGAATCCCCGAATTAGTCAGCATTGGCGCGTGTCGGATTTTACCGTCGCCAATCGATTCTGAGATTACCGTACCATTGCGATAGACGGTGTTGAGAATACCCTCCTCATTGCCGAGAAGATAGGCTTCACCGCTAACTGTGACACCATTGCGCCATCCGAGTTGCTCCAGTTCGACCCGTTGTTTTAATGCGCCATCTGCAAGGCAGTAAGTCGATAATCCCTGCCGGGTCGGGACTACGACCAAATCGCTATCGATAGCCAAAGAACCGGTGATTCCCCAGGTGATAATCTCGGTTTGAGCCGACCATTTTTCTAACCCGGTTATTACATCGAGTGCCTGAATCTTGCCATCGGCCCAGGCGACTATCAGCAAATCTTGCCAAGTCCCACCACAACCTTGACCTTGTTCGACCAAGAGAAGAGGAGAGAGGTCGTGATGCAAAGAATGTGGGTTTTCAACCTGCCAAACTAACTCACCTGAATAATCGAATGCGAATATATGAGGGCTACCTGAACCATCCCAAGTTCCCGAGGTGCGGACGATAACCAAATCGTCGGTTAGAAGAGGCGCGGTTGAAATGTATCCATTGTCAAGATCTCTTTGCCAGGTTTCATTTGCTGGATCTTGAGCAGAGGCGAGGTTGGCAAAGCAAAGAACAGCCAACAATATCAATACTCGGCGCATCAAGAATTCCTCTCGATCGCATCTCTGAGTAAAGCACTGACCTCTCTACCATCAGCTGCACCACCACATTCTCCCATCACCACGCCCATCAAAGGGCCGATGGCTGCTAAGCCACGTTCTTTAATGAAATCAAGGCGCTCTGCAACCACCTTATCGATGATTTCTTGCAGAGTGCTAGCATCTGCTGGTACGAGACCGAGTTGTTTGGATCTAGTTTGAATTTCACTCATTGAAGGGACTTCTCCTTCCAGTGCTTTCAATAATTTTCCAACCCCTTCTCGGGTCACATGGCCCTCTTCCATCGCTGCTATCACCAATGCCATCAATCCGATATCGGCATTGTGCTCTAGTAGAGTACTAGCCCAAGCCTTGTGGGGAAGGTCGTTGGCGTGTGCAAAGAAATGATCATCGAGTTCTCGGGCCAATAATTGAGTAGCTTGGTCGGAAGATAATTCGCTGTCATTCAAGCGAGTAAGGCGCTGCTCTTGACTTAGTGGTAAATTACTAGCGATTTTTTGCCAATGCTCAATGCTGAGAGCTAGAGGTAAAATGTCGGTCTCAGGATACATTCGAGCCCCGCCGGGTAGTGGGCGCATCGGTACAGTGGTTCCGTCTTCGGGTGCACCTTTGCGCACAACGACTTGGCGAACCTCTTGCGGAATTCTCTCTAAGGCGATTCTCGCCCGCATGCAAACCCCTTCCAAAGCGAGTTCTGCTTGCCAAGCAGAAGCGAGACAGAGCACGAATGCATCGACTCCTTTTAGCGCGGTTCTAGCCAAATCGACCTCTGCTTGGGTGATTCCATAGGCAGGCAATTCATCGGAATGGAAAATCCCAGCAACACCTGCTGCTTTTGCTGCCCCAGCCAATTCTCGACCAAGACGCGGCAGTTGGGCGCCGTCATTATCCAATTCCTTACCACCGATAAATCCTGAAAATCCCGCTAGAGGCAATGCTAACATTACCCTGCCCTCAGCTAGCCCTTCGACCACCATTTTCGAAGTTGAATTAGAAAAACAATCGCTTACATCTACAGTGGAAAATGGTACTAATTCTCTGACCTGGGCGCTGATATCCTCGTCTATTTGTCGTCGGTCATCAGCCAATAGTGGTAAAGAAAATTGCGAGCGCAACCGGTTTGTCAAGCGGAAAAAATGCAATTGACGTGCCATCTCAAGTCGAATGATCTTTGGAATCCACGAAAGGTCCTGACAACCTTTAATCTCAACTCTATCACCACACATTATCGAGACATTGAGGTCTTGTCTAATGCTACCCAAACCCCTTCTCACCCTACGCGTATCCCTTAGTACCCGACCGAGGGCAAATGCGGTTTGCTGGGCGTGGTCTGGAGTGGTGATATCCGGAGCGGTGGCTATTTCAATCAAAGGGATGCCAAGGCGGTCTAAATTCCAAGTTACCACCTCTCCTTGCGAACTTTGCTGAGCATCTAATTTACGGGCACTATCCTCTTCAAGACAGAGCACATCTATGCCAACATCGCCGCCATCAATCTTTAGAACCCCATCGGTCGCTATCAATGTAGTACGCTGAAAACCGCTGGTATTCGAGCCGTCGACCACGGTTTTTCGCATCGCTTGTAATAACGCCACAGGCTTGCAATCCATCATTGCTGAAACGGTAAGGGCAATTTCTACCGCATCCTCATCATGGGGCAATGGTGGTTGCTCATCGAGTTCTATCAATCCAGAATTTGGCGATTGGCAATAGACAAAACTACGATTCCTCTTAGCTTCGAAGCGAGCTGCAACGTCGACTGTACCACCTTCGCCCGAAGCCGCACGCAATCTACGCGGTATTTTTTCCCAAGTGTCTGGCAAGGTATCGATTGTAACATCGTACAATTCACCCAATTGACGAGAATGGAGTTTTCCGGTAGCTAATTGCTGGTGTACCTCTATTCCACACATAAAGCCAAGTGCATCGGGATCAAGACTAGCGGGATCGCTGATATCGCCACCTACGCCCGCCATATTGGAAGGGGAGGTATAAGTCATTGATGAGGGCGCCGCTTGTCAAGCCAAATTGAGGGAGCCATAAGAGGGTCTAAACATCCTGCCGGCGGTAACATGACCATCGATGATATCCTCGGCCAATGTTCGATTGATATCACTACGTTCGGCTTCGTTGAGTACGATATTCAAATCGACATTGCCACCCATCTCACGACACATTCGCTCGACGATCTCAAGAATAATCCGTTCCCGGTTTCGGGTACTACCCTTCTTGCCAGAGGCGATGGTTGTCTCGTCGAAACTATCACCCATCAAAGTATAACGCCAAGTCTTAGTCAAACGAATCGCCCGCTCGGCGTCTTGGAGGTTTGCCTCCGCGGACAATCTGATTCGGGCACTAGCCTCAGCCAATCTCGCCAATGCCTCTAATGCCCTAGCGGTGATGGCAATCGAATCTTTGTGCTCGCCACCTTCCCTTCTAGTCTCGACATAATAATCGACCAATGCCGCTCTTGCTTCAGCGTTGAGATCGGGATGAATATTGCGTTTGCAATGAGCGATATACTTGCGAATCATATGCTTTTCAAGCAGTAGATCACCATATTCATCTTCGCTAAGATTTGGAGTATCACTGGTACGCGAAGGGTCTGATGCACTTCCTTCCTCGATCAA
>Ga0066376_10000140_pt1 | contig 60144 bp, 37 predicted proteins | sample Knorr_S15_td_Bot_FD_77009 | JGI IMG/M metagenome (GOLD analysis project Ga0066376, IMG submission 77009) | Marine microbial communities from Southern Atlantic Ocean transect - Knorr_S15_td_Bottom_ad_5009_LV_A | ecosystem: Environmental > Aquatic > Marine > Oceanic | place: Southern Atlantic...
ATCTCGACCGCCGAGTTGACCCGCGAGGACAGTACCGGTACACACGAGGCCGAATCCTTTGACCAGAAAGGAGCGGTCCACGGGAAGCCGAAAAGGTCCTTCGCGCTTGCTCTCCTCGGTGTCGGCGACCATTTCCAGCAACGCCTCCTTCAGCTCGGGCAAGCCCTTTCCGGTGAGCGCGGATACGCGAAACATCTGAGCTCCTTCCAGAAATGTCCCGGCCACCAGCTCGCACACGTCGTCCTCGACCAGCTCCAGCCACTCGTCATCGACTAGGTCTACTTTGTTGATGACGACAATACCCCGCTTGACCCCCATCAGCTGCAGGACGTCGAGGTGTTCCCGCGACTGGGGCATGACGCTGTCGTCAGCGGCGATCAGGAGAAGGGCGACGTCGATGGTGCTCACCCCCGCCACCATCGTCTTGACGAAGCGCTCGTGACCGGGCACATCGATAATAGTCGCGTCCTCCCCCATAAAGGCGAAACCCAGCTCAATGGTGATCCTCCTTGCCTTCTCCTCAGGGGCCTGATCGGTGTCGGTGCCGGTCAGCCCCTTTACCAGGAGGGTCTTGCCGTGGTCGATATGGCCAGCGGTACCGATGACGGTGTGACTCACAGTGCCTGTCTCGTGTTTGGGTCCGGGAAAAGAAAACCAGCGGAGGCGACGTGTCGGCGAAAAAGGCGCCGCCGGAAAGATATCGGAGATCTCCGACGGTCACAATGGAGACCGCGTCGAGCCCACCCGCAGTCGCACTTGTCGCAGCGCGCCCGGAACTCGTCGATGGCGCCGATCGCATCTCCCTTCATACCCTCCGGGCCCTTGATGAGGTACGGGATCCGCCTATCTTGAAAGTCGTCTGGCTTGAAAGTCGTCTGGCTTGAAAGTCGCCTGGATGCGACACTGGCCTACCTGCTGCGAACCCGACCCCCCGGGAGAATGCGCCATGCATCTGAAGCACATGCGCCCATACCAGCTGCGCCGCGCCACGGCCGACAACTGGCCGCTCCTGGTGCCGGCTGGCTGTGTCGAGACCCACGGGCCCCATATGGCCATCTCCCACGACACCATCATCGTCGAGGAGATCTGCGATCGCGTCGCCGAGCGCATCGACGCCGCCATCGCCCCGTCCTTCGATTACGGTCCTACCGGGTACGCCCTTGGCGGGCCGGAGGACGGGACCATCGATCCAGACTACGCCGCTTTCAGCGCCTACGTGAAAAGTATCCTGCGAAACTTTCTCGAGATGAAGTTCCAGCGCGTTTACGTCATCATCATGCATCAGGGCATGGAAGCTCCCCTGGCGCTGGCCTTCAAGAAGGCGGCCGCCGAGCTCTCCTTCGAGACCGCCCTCGAGCGCTATCCGCGCGGCTGGTGGGGAGAGGAAAAAAGCATGAAGGCGGCCAGGGACGACGACGCTCTGGGTCGCATTCACGTGCACCCCATGATCCTGCCCGCCGCATCGCCGCCGGCGGGCGGTGACCACGCCGGCTACAACGAGACCTCTTTCCTCATGGCCACGCGCCCAGAGCTGGTCGAGCAGGGCCGACTCGGAGATGACGCCCCCTGGTACTGTCGGCAGGACGAGGAGAAAAACAGCTGGACAGCCAACGTCGCCCACGGACAGGAGATGGTGAACGCCGTCGTCGATGCCTGGGTGGAGATGCTGGGAGGGGAGAAGTAGGCTTATGGCGGAACTGCTCCACATCGAGCCCGAGCGGATGAAGGGCAGGCACGTCAGCCGGGCCGTGGAGGCTCTTCGACGCGGCGGCGTGCTCATCTACCCCACCGATACCGTCTACGGCCTGGGTTGCGACATCACCGAGAAAAACGCTATCGATCGAATTCGTCTGATCAAGGGCCGGGAAGCGAAGAAACCGATGTCGATTATCTGTTCGGGGCTGACCGACATAAGCCGGTACGCCCGGGTCAGCAATTTCGCCCACCGAATCCTGAAACGCTGTCTGCCCGGTCCCTACACCTTTGTGTTGCCGGCCGCGAAAGTGACCCCTCGAATCTTGCAGAGCAAGCAGAAGACCGTTGGCGTCCGCATCCCCGATCACCCGGTGCCGATGGCCCTGGTGAATGAGTTGGGGAATCCCATCGTCACCACCAGTGCCAACCGTAGCGGCTTGGACGTGCTGACGGATCCGCTGGAACTAGAGAGCGAGCTGGGACACCAGGTGGATGTCATCATGGAGTGCGGCCACCTGCCGGTGCTCCCCTCCAGCGTCATCTCACTCATCGGCGACGAGGTCGAAATTCTCAGGGAGGGAGGAGGGGATCTGTCGTTGTTCAGAGAGCAGGTGTGAGATCCAGCCGCTTGCGATTAGTGCTGTCCCAGTATTCGCTTTGGAGGCGAGGCCCGGACGCATTCCCGAATGCGATACTCGGACCGGCCCTTAAGGTTGGGGGTAAGGTTTGGGGTCGGGGCCGGCCTTGGCTTCCTCTCCCTCTTCTCCATCCTCCTCTTGGGCTTCGAAGTAATCACCGTACATCTCGACCAGTTCCGGCGTGTCTTTCACGAATTCCCGCCACTCTTCGACGACAGCATCGAGATCGACGCATTTATGACAGGTGATCAGCAGGTTGAGTTGATTGATGCCCTGGTAGCCGCGGTCGTAGCAGGTTTTGCACTTTTTCTTGGTCCGGTGCTTCAGCGCCATTTCCTTGGCTATGGGCACGTATTGATCCGGCAGCTTGGGTACGTCGTCCAATGATACCTCCTTATGCGTCGATTGCGCCCTGGTCGATGCGCTCTGTGGGATGAGAAGAAAAATGACCCAATCTGTAGCCGTTGGCAATGCGACTGCCGCGGCGATCCTGAGTTTGTTCCTGCTGGCGGGGTCGGCTTCCTCAAGTCAAGCCAGCTCCCTGACCCCGTACGAGTCCCGCACGGAATTCCTCCTGACGTCCCCCGCCAGCACCTCGTCCGGCCTCTACGGCTACGTCAACCCGGCCCTTCTCGCCTACGTCGACGCGATGGAAACCACGTTCTCCTGGACCGACGAGTCGGGTGGACCAACGCCCGTGAACGACTGGGGGGTCTTCAGCGCCGTACCTCATATGGGGTTTGGCGTCCTCCACCGGGAGCTCGAGGGCGTGGGGGGGTTCAACGACTACCGCCTCGCCGTTGCCAGTGGCGATCGCAACGCCAGCGCCGGGTTTGCCTATGGCTGGTCGAGCGGCGGTGACCGGGCCGGGGCGCCCGCAAGCGTCCTCGTCCTGGGTACGCTGCTGCGCCCGTCGCCGCGGATCTCGCTGGGGCTGACCTGGACTTCGACGCCATCTCTCGATGCCCGCGAGGGGGTGGCTGACCTCGCCCTGCGGCCCCTGGGGACCGACCGTCTGACGCTGTTTTCCGATATCGCCATGGCCAGCGACCGGGCCGGAGGCGGCACCGTGTGGAGTGCCGGTGCGGCGCTGTCCCCATGGCCGGGCTTTCAACTCGCGGCGCGCTACCTCGACAGCCGCACCCTCAGCTTCGGACTCAACCTGGATCTGGGACATCTCGGCTTCCACAGCCAATCCCGCTACAACCGCGGCAGCAGCGCTGCCGGCAGGCGCGACCGCACCCGCAATCTTTACTCGTTGCGCCTAGGGGGACGGCGACTCGACGGACTCTCCTTCCTCCACCGCAAGCAGCCGGCGTACGTCGATCTCGAGCTCGCGGGAGCGCTCCGACACCGGCGGTTTCCGCTCTTCGACTCGTCGCACAGCCTGCTGGAGATCCTTACCCTCATTCAGCGCGCCGAGCTCGATCCTCGCGTCGGCGGCATCGCCATCAACCTGTCCGGCATCCAGCTCAGCCACGAGAAAGCCTGGGAGCTGCGTCGCCGACTCGAGGAGTTCCGCCAGTCCGGGAAGGGCGTCGTCGTGTATCTGGACCGCGTGCGCCTCAAAGGCTATCACCTCGCCTCGGTCGCGGACCGGGTGGTGATGGATCCGGCCGGCATGATTGCGCTCGAGGGACTCGTGGCCGGCTCCACCTACCTCAAGGGGGCGTTGGACAGGATCGGCATTGGCGTCGAGGAGTGGCGATTCTACAAGTATAAATCCGCCCTCGAGACCATCGCCCGCGACGGCATGTCGGACGCCGATCGGGAGCAGTGGCAGACGCTCGTGGACGACACCTACGGCCTGGCGCGCGACGACATCATCTCCTCCCGCGGTCTGAGTGCTCAGGTGTTCGACCGTCTGGTCGACGACGTCACGCTCTTCCTTCCCGAAGACGCCATCGAGCACGGCCTGGTCGACACCCTGGCCCGCTGGCCGGCGATAGACGAGGTCGTGGTCTCGCTGGAGGGGAGTGGGAGACCGCGTCTGAAGCCGGCTGCCCTCACCCCACCGGCGGAAGACAGCTGGAGTGAGCCGCCCCGAATCGCGGTGATCTACGCCCTCGGCGTGTGCGCCATGGACAGCGGGATTAACGCCCGGCGGCTGGTCGGAGATATCCGCCGGGTCGCCCGGGACGATCGCGTCCGCGCCGTGGTGCTGAGGGTCGACTCCCCCGGTGGCGATGTGCTGCCCTCGGACCTGGTGGCCGAAGCCCTGCAGGAGTGCCGGGAGGAGAAACCCGTAGTCGTCTCTCAGGGCTCGGTGGCGGCCTCTGGAGGCTACTGGATCTCCCTGAACAGCGACGCCATCGTCGCCGCGCCCAATACGATAACCGGGAGCATCGGCGTCATCGGGGGTTGGATCTACAACAAAGGCATCAAGGAGAAGCTGGGACTGACCACCGACCATGTGCAGGCGGGCCGACACGCCGACCTGGGTTTCGGCATGTCCCTCCCCTTCCTGCCCGGCATGCTGCCCGACCGACCGCTGGACCAAGCTGAGCGGCAGACGATGGAGCGAACCATCCGCGGCATGTACGGCAGCTTTGTGCAAAAAGTCGCGGCCGCCAGGGGTCGCACCGAAGCGGGAATCGACAGCGTTGCCCAGGGGCGGGTCTGGTCCGGAATCAGGGCTCGCGATGCCGGCTTGATCGACCAGCTGGGAGGTCTCGACACGGCGGTGCGACTGGCCAGGGAAAAGGCGGGGATCGGCGGCGAAGACCGGGTGCGGATCGTCGAATATCCCCGCATGGCCTGGTTCAACCCCAGCGCCATTCGCGGCATGGTGTGGCCCAGCCTCTTCGCCACCTCCCCTGTCCGTCCGAATGGAAGTGGGGCGATTCTGGAGGAGTTTCAGTTCCGCCTCGACCACAACGGCCATCCCCTGTTGATGCTGCCCATGAACCATCTGGGAGGAGACCTCGTTGATCCTTGAGCGCGTTGGCGCTGCCTGCTCCGGGCTGACCGCGGCGCTCAAAGCTTACTATTTCGGGAGCGTTTGATTATGACTGAGGAGGACGGACGCAGGATATACGCTGAGATGGGCGCCACGCCTGTCATCAACGCCATCGGCAACAGGACTTTGCTGGGTGGCTCCGCCCCCTCCGCGTCGGTGCGCCAGGCCATGGAGGCGGCCAACCGCTATTACGTGGACATGGGCGAGCTACTGGAAAGCACGGGCGACGTAATCGCGCGGCTGTTGGGATGCGAGGCCGCTCTGGTCACGCCGGGCTGCGCCGCCGCCCTGCTGCTGGGCACTGCGGGCTGCATGACCGGCGACAACGAGGAGAACATGGGCCGCCTGCCGGATGCCACCGGCATGAAATCGGAAATCCTCATCCAGAAAGCACAGCGCTACAAATACGACCGCGTCGTTCGCATGGCGGGGACGACCCTGGTGGAAGTAGGCGGCGACTCGGGCGCGACCGCCGACCAACTGGCGGCAGCCATGGGAGCCGACACGCTGGCCGTTCTCTATCCCGCCCTTGGTTTACCCGAGGGAGACATGCTATCCCTGGAGGAGACCATCCGCGTCGCCCACCAAGGCGATGTGCCGGTTATCGTCGACGCCGCCTACCAGGTCTACCCGGTAGAGGGGTTGCGGCGTTACACCGACATGGGAGCCGACCTGGTGGGATACGGCGCCAAGTACATCGGCGCCCCCAATTCCAGCGGCATCCTGTGCGGACGGGCCGACCTGGTGCGGGCCGCGCGTCTGCACAGCTTCGCCAGCTTTGAAATTCTGGAGGTGCCGGGCTTTGGCCGTCCGCTGAAGATAGACCGTCAGGAGGTCGTCGCCGTGGTGGTCGCTCTGCGGGAATGGCTGGAGATGGACCACGAGGCGCGATACGAGGAGGCCAGCCGCCGCGGGCTAAAGTTGCGCCGGGCCCTGAAGGCGCGGATCCCCGGCATCGAAATGGAGCCCAGCGCCGAGAATGCTCAGGTCGCGAACCTGACGGTAAAAGTGGGAGCCCTGGGAAAAGATGGAAATGTCATAGCTACGCAGCTGCGCCAGGGAAATCCCAGTATCTGGGCCGATGCCGACGGTGACGCCGTGTGGTTTTCCATGCACACGCTCGCTGATGGGGACGAGGCTGTAATCGCGCAGCGCCTGAGCGCAATACTGGAATAATTGAGCGCAATACTGGAATAGCAGCCCGCTGGCGAGCTTCGGTAGCTGCCCGCAGATGCAGTGGCCTTGACGGAGTGAGCCCGCCAAAGCCGCCGACAGGCCGCCGGGGCCCATCGCAGCTGAATGGGCCTGGTCAAATGACTGGTCAGGCCCAGGCGCCCTTCGCCATGATTCCACCATCCACGCACACGGACTCACCGGTCATGAAGGAGGCCCGGTCGCTGGCCAGGAACAGCACCGCATGGGCGATCTCGGCGGGCTGACCGACGCGACCCATGGGATGGACGGCGGCCATGCCCTTACGCATCTCCTCCTGATCCCCGCCGATGGCGTCCAGCGCTTCCTCGACCATGGGAGTGTCGATGGTGCCCGGATTGACCGCGAGCACGCGGATGCCGTCCTCGGCGTACTCCAGCGCCAGCTGCCGCGTCAGCGAGAGGATGCCGCCTTTGCTGGCGGCGTACGCGGAAACACCCTTCGCCGACTGCAGACCCTGGACGCTGGCGGTGTTGATGATGACCCCGCCGCCGCGCTTCTTCATCTCAGGTATGCACAGGCGCGTCATCAGGAAGTAGCTCTTGAGGTTCACCGCTATGATGCGGTCCCACGACTCCTCAGGTAGCTCGTGTGCCGGCAGGTAGCTGTCGGTGGGCTGGATGCCGACGTTGTTGCACAGCACATCGACCCCGCCGTATGTGGAGACTGCCGCGCCCACCGCTGCTTCACAACCCGGGGACGTGGACACATCCGCCCGCACAAAGCGGATTTCTCCGCTGCCGCCCGACGAAACCGCCAGCTCTTGGGCCGCCAGCTTCTCTCCGGCCTTCTCGTCCACGTCGGCGCACACCACCCGCGCGCCCTCGCCGGCAAAGGCTTCGCAGATCGCCTGTCCTATGCCCTTGGCGCCCCCGGTCACGACGACGACCTTGTCGGAAAAATCACCCATGGCTTTTAATAGTCGCTCACCCACTCACTCCCGGCCCGCTGCACCGGTGTGCTGTCGGCTCACGAGCTGTCGTCAGAGCTCCCGGGCGGGGGTGGCGAGACCCCACGACGACCACCCTTGCCGCCACTCTTGCCGCTGCTGCTGTCGTCACTGCTATCGCCGTACGCCGTCTCGCTGAGCAGGAAGGTCTCAATCACCGGGGCAATGTACGGCAATTTCTTGATGAAGGACCGACGACTGTCACCCTTGGCCTTGGCTCCATCTGCCGCGGGGTCAGCCGCGGGGCCAGCCTCCTGGGGATCCTTTTCGGACTCGGGACTTCCCTCTGCCATGCGCTGTCTCCTTTATTTGCTGCTTATCCGTTCTATACCTGCTTTATCTATCCCAAATATACCCCAAGGGGGTGGAAACCGGAAATCTCGCGGATTGGCGGGCAAACTGCAAGCCCCCCACACTCACTCACTCGTACAGGTCGCCCAGATCCACATCGGCCAGCTCCACCAGAAAGTCCGCCATCTGCGCCGCCACGCCGTCAAGACAACGCTGGCCCTTTTCCGGGGTTGAGGCCTTCGGGTTGCCGACCCCCGTATCCCGGGTGGCAGCTACCCAGTCGCGCTGCGACCACGCCAGCCCCTCGCGTAGCGCTTTCACCTTGAACGCGCGCTCCGCGCCATCACCGGCCTCCGACAGGGGCAGCACCCACTTCGGCGTCAACAGCTGCATCAGGCTCGTCTCCATCTCCCCGGCGTGGTCGCCCACCTCCTCGAAGATGGACGCGTCCACCCACTTATACCAGTCCATGGTGCAGATAAACATCTCGTACCGCGGCCACAACTCCCGGACCATCTGGCGGAAGTCGTTGGCCCCGTGACCGTTCATTATTACCAGCTTCGGTATCCCCTGATGCTCGAGCACGTCGATGATGTCGGTGAGGATAGCCAGCTGTGTGGATGGGTTGAGGTTGATGTCCAGCTTGATGTCGATCTGGCCGGTATTGACCCCGAAGGGAATCGTCGGCAGCACCACCACCTTCGCTCCCCGATCCCACGCTCGCCGCGCTGCCTCGGCGGCGATGGCATCGCACTGGACCACGTCGGTGATGTAGGGCAGGTGGTAGTTGTGGGCCTCGGTGGCTCCCCAGGGAAGCACCACGACCTCGTAGTCGGTGGACTCCACCTCCTTCCACGTGGTCTCGGCCAGAATGTATGGTCTTCCAGGCATGCTAACCTCCTTTCATCGATGGCGGTTGGATCAAACTCACGAGTCCTGTGCTGAGTAGCGCACCCATGGGCCCGTTTGCTTATAATAGGGCCCCCTACAGCCGCGAGAAAGAACACCCATGCAGTGGGCCTCCGCCATATCTTCCGAGCCGAACGCCAACGCCGCCGCCACCGAGTTGAAGCGGGACATCTCGCGGCAGTTGGGGCGGAACAGCGCCGATCTCGTCCTCGCCTTCCTCACCCCCCACTACGAAGAGGCCTACGACCGGATTCCCGCCCTCATCGCCGACCACCTGTCCCCGAAAGCCTTCATCGGCTGCACCGCCGCGGGGGTCATCGGCAACGGCCGTGAGATCGAACAGCGGCCCGGCTTCGCCCTGGTTGCGGCCGTGCTTCCCGAAGTCGAGATCCACCCCTTTCACCTGGAGGCCGGAGACCTTCCCGATCAGGATGTCGGGCCCGAGCGCTGGGTGCAGAGCCTCGGAGTCCAACCCGAGCCAACCCCGCACTTCATAATGCTCGTCGATGCGGGCGGTGCCCCCGGTTTCGATCCCCGTCCCCTGGTGCGCGGGTTGGACTACGCCTATTCCCCACGGGCGGCCAAAATCGGCGGACTCGCCTCGGTACTGCAGGGAAACTGTCTCTTCCTCGGCGAAGAAGTGCACCACTCCGGATGCGTGGGGGTAGCCCTGCAGGGAAACATCGTCGTCGATACCGTCGTCGCCCAGGGCTGCAGGCCGGTCGGCGGGCTCCTGACCGTCACCGGCTGCAGCGGTTACTACCTCACGGGGCTCGACGACCGGCCGGCCGTAGAGGTGCTGGTGGAGCTCTACCACTCGCTCCCCGCCGACGATCAGCAGCTCCTGCAGAGCGCCCTCCACCTGGGCATCGCCGCCACCGAGTTCAAACAGGAGCTCGGACTGGGGGATTTTCTCATCCGCGACGTCATGCAGTTGGACCATGAGAAGGGTTTCATCGCCGTGGGCGACCTGCTGCGTCCGGGTCAGACCGTGCAGTTCCACGTTCGCGACGCCGCCGCCGCCACTCAGGACCTGGAACTCATGCTCCGGCGGTATTGCCAGTCTCCGACCCCCACTCTCCCCGCGGGTGGGTTGCTGTTCACCTGCACCGGCCGGGGTCAGCACCTTTTCCAGGAGCCCGACCACGACTCGGTCAGATTCGCCGATGCCGTAGGAGACATCCCCCTGGGCGGTTTTTTCTGCGGTGGCGAAATCGGGCAGGTGGGGGACTCGACATATATTCACGGATACACCAGCTCCTTCGGCATATTCCGACCAGCTCACTGAGAAGCTGTTTGAAGTATGGGCGCAGCGAGAAGCTGATACTTGATGCGTGAGCGCCCCGGTTATTCGACGGGACACTCCAGTGTCGGGCGCGTACCATCTCGTGCATGGTGCAGCGGCGGCTTCATGCCGAAGCGCCGCGGGCGAACGACGCCCGGTGCAGGCAGGTGTACTCCGCGCCCGCAGAGCTGAGTCGACTCTGGATCAGGTCCATCCCCTCCACGCGGAAGCCCAGTTTCGGCGGCGACTGCACCCATTGCGGATCCCGGGGCTGGGCTTTGTGCCGTACCCGGCCCACGGTAAGATGCGGTTTGAATCGATGCGGCGCGGGCTCCCATCCCAGCCGACACATCATCTCCTCCACCGACCTGTGCAGGGCCCTGAGCTCATTCTCCTCGTCCGCCAACCCCACCCAGATCACCCGGGGGCGCCGCGCGTTCGGGAAGACACCGACCGAGGTCAACCGCAAATCGAACTCGGGCTGATCTGCTGCCAGGACGTCGAGTCCCGCCGCGATCGACCCCACCCGATCTTCCTGGGTGTCACCGAGGAATCGCAGGGTCAGGTGGAGCTTCTCCGGCCCTGCCCAGCGCACCGCCCCCGGAGGCCAGCCCCGGGCCAGCCTGTCCGACAGCTCGGCCAGCGCCACCCGGATCGTCTCCGGCAGCGGCACGGCTATGAAGGCGCGGATCACGCTCAGCAGGGCCGGGATGATCGTCGGCGCGAGTGGCCGCGCGCTGTCAGCGAGCGCCACACGCCCGCAAGCAGGCGTTGAGATAGCCGCGGCTCTCGGCCGCAATGGTCGCCACCTGAGCCAGCTCGTAGTCCCTGGCCCCAATCACCTCCAGATTGACGGCCACGTCGATGTCCGCTTCGCAGAGCACGCGAATATAGCCGAACAGATCGATGCCGCCACGGCCACAGGCCTGCTCCTGGGGAGGACCGGGCGGCCCCGCCGTCGCCCGCAGATCCTGCCGACAGTCCCGGATGTGAACGTGGGCGACACGCGAAATAACCGCCTGCAGCGCCTCCACCGGGTTCTCACCGGCAGCGGCCCGGAAGATGTGACTCGGGTCCATATCGACGCCGAATCCCTTGGAGCTGATCCGCTCCATCGCCGCCAGGGTCGTTGGCGTATCGTGAATCGACTGACCCACGTGGGCCTTGACGCACAAGGTGACGCCGAACCCCGCCGCCCTCTCGGCCATCTTCTGCAGCAGCTCCGTCTGCCGATCGAAGTCCTCCTGCACCCCGGTCTTACCGCCTGGCCCGACATTGACCACCGGAATCCCCAGCGCCGCCGCGGCCTCGAACGCCAGCCCCAGCCGCTCCTCTTCCAGTCCCGTCTCCTCCATCGCCAGCAGCTCGAGCTCGTATTTCTCGGCCAGCCCCTTAATATCGGCGACCTGATTCCGAAAATCATCGAGAACCAGATGTTCGCACATCCCCTTAATAGCCGACAGTTCCACCCCATCGTATCCGGCCGCGGCGATATACCTCATGGCCGTATCGAGATCGAACCCCGCAAACAGAACAGTATTAGCCCCCAGCTTAATCATCGCACCCTCCTCGAGCTCGTGTGTGCGCCCCTGCCCATGCCCATGCCTGCCACAGGACGCGCGCGTTTTGCTTGCATAGTAAGCCCCGTGTACGGACCCGTCAAACCCCTGACACTTAGTGGTCGAGCTGGCTGAGTGCTGAGTCGGGAGCTCGGTCGGCGGGCTCTGTGTGGGGCTCTGGCGGCGGGTTATGGCGGGGACCCTGGGGGGCGGTTTAGGTAGGGTGGTCTGTGGGGCGGTTCGGGGGCTCTGTGGGGTGGCCGGGTAGGGCCCCCGGTCGACCAGGGGGTGTGGGTGATGTTCAACGGCGACTGCGAAGGGCCGCCGCGGATGTGGATCAGGCCCCGAAGGGGCGCGCGGCAGGAGCCGCGCGCCGAGCGCGCCACAGGATGTGGCGTCGCGAGGCCCCACATCCGGGGCGATCAGCCCGCACGCAAAAGCCGGGGAATATCACCCACACCCCCGCCCTGCTTGCTAGAGCCACTCACCATCTGTAGATTCCTCTGTTTCCCCTTACTCCTCTCCCTCTGAAGCCTTCTTCAAGCCGGCGACCTCGATTTAATGGAATCCCGCGACATCCGGGTAAAAGGTGCGCGCGTCCACAACCTCAAGAACGTGGACGTGGAGCTGCCCAGAAACCAGCTCATCTGCTTCACCGGAGTAAGCGGTTCGGGCAAGTCCTCCCTGGCCTTTGACACGCTCTACGCCGAGGGCCAGCGTCGCTATGTCGCCTCGCTGTCCGCCTACGCCCGGCAGTTCCTCGGACAGATGGAAAAGCCGGATGTAGACCAGATAACTGGTCTGGCCCCGACCATCTCCATCTCCCAGAAGTCCGGTGGGCAGAACCCGCGTTCTACCGTCGGCACCATCACCGAGATTTACGACTATCTCCGCGTCCTGTTCGCCCGCTGCGGCACGCCTCACTGCGTCGAGTGCGGCAGCGAGATTGGCGCTCAGACCCGCGACCAGATCGTCCGTCGCCTCGCCTCCCTCGAGGCTGACACCCGCATCCACGTCCTGGCTCCCGTGGTGCAGGAGCGCAAGGGAGAGTACCACGAGCTCTTTGAAGGTCTCCAGCGAGACGGTTACCTGCGCGTTCGCGTCGACGGGCAGATCTTCACTCTCGACGATCCTCCCGGGCTGGACCGCTATAGCCGTCACAACATCGAGGTCGTCATCGACCGTCTCGTCATTCGCGGCAACGGAGAGACGGAGTCCCGGCTGGACGAGGCGGTCGACACCGCGCTCACTATGGGACAAGGCTCCTTTGTCGTGGCTGCCGAAGACGCCGAGGACTGGCTCCTCAGCGCCAACTTCGACTGTCCGTCGTGCGGCATCTCCTACCAGGAGCCAACACCGCAGATGTTCTCCTTCAACAACCCGCAGGGCATGTGCACCGACTGCAGCGGCCTGGGCACCAGGGTCATCATGTGCGAGACCTTGCTGGTACCCGATCCTGACAAGTCGATACTCGAAGGCGCGGTCGAACCCCTGGGAGAGATCACCAGCAATCGCTGGCGCCATCACCTGTATGAAGGTGTAGCCGATTACCTCGGATTCACCCTCGACACCCCCTGGCGAAAACTGGACCGCACCCAGAAAGACGGTTTTCTGCACGGACTCGGGGACAAGAAGATCGAGTTCACCTACCAGAACCAGAGCGGCAACTCCTGGAGCCACGACGACCGCTACGAGGGCGCCCTTTTCCACGTGGAGGAGCGCTTTCGCAGCGGCGGTGCCCGCGTGCGCAAGGAACTGGGCGTCTACGCCCGCACGGTGACCTGCGACTCCTGCGGTGGAGGAAGACTGCGACGCGAAGCCATGGGCGTGCTGATTGGGGAGCGCTCCCTGCCGGAGCTCGCCGCCCTGCCCATCGAAAAGACGCGGGATTTTTTCCACCAGCTGCGCCTCGACGACGAGAAGACGATCATCGCCGAGGACGCCCTCAAGGAGATCCGAGGGCGACTGGACCTGCTCTGCGACGTCGGGCTCAACTATCTGTCTCTCGATCGCGGCGCCCACACCCTGGCCGGCGGCGAGTCTCAGCGCATCCGGCTGGCCAGCCAGATCGGCTCCGGCCTGGTCGGCGTCCTCTACATCCTCGACGAGCCCTCCATCGGTCTCCACCACCGCGACAACCAGCGCCTGCTCGACACGCTGGTCAAACTCCGCGACATGGGCAACACCGTTGTCGTTGTCGAACACGACGAGCAGACCATGAGGCAGGCCGATCTTCTCGTCGATTTCGGCCCTGGAGCCGGTGACCGGGGGGGGCACCTGGTGATCAGCGGTACTCCCGACGAAGTGGCCGCCTGTCCCGAATCGGTGACCGGAAAGTTCCTGGCCGGCACAGCCGCTATCGACATCCCGAAACAGCGTCGGCCGGCGTCCGATAAGTGGCTCACCGTCCGCGGAGCCACTCACAACAACCTGAAGGATCTGACGGTCGGAATCCCCCTGGGAATCTTCACTTGCGTCACCGGTGTGTCCGGCTCGGGCAAGAGCTCCCTCGTCAACGACATCGTCTTCAGGGTCCTCGACCGGGACCTTCACCGCGCGCAGACCGAACCGGGCCACTGCGAGTCGGTCGAGGGCATCGAACACCTCGACAAGGTCATCCGCATCGACCAGAAGCCCATCGGCCGGACCCCGCGCTCCAATCCCGCTACCTACACCGATCTGTTGACCCCTATCCGCCAGCTCTTTACGCGTCTGCCGGAATCGCGACTGCGCGGCTACAAGCAGGGCCGCTTCAGCTTCAATGTGAGCGGCGGGCGCTGCGACGCCTGCGATGGCAACGGCGCCAATCTCGTGGAGATGGAGTTCCTCGCCGATGTGTGGGTCACCTGCGAGATGTGCGAGGGCAAGCGCTTCAACCGCGAAACCCTCACCATTAAGTACAGGGACAGCTCCATCGCCGATATCCTCAGCATGGAGGTGGAGGAGGCCCTCGAGTTGTTCGAAAACGTCCCTCCTATCCAGCACATCCTGCAGACCCTCGACGACGTCGGCCTCGGCTATATCAAGCTCGGGCAACCCGCGCCCACGCTTTCGGGCGGGGAGGCGCAGCGGGTCAAGCTGGCGAAGGAGCTCTGTCGCAGAAGCACCGGGCGCACCCTCTACCTGCTCGACGAGCCCACCACCGGTCTCCACTTTGCCGACATCGACAAGCTCCTGAAGATCCTCCAGACGTTTGCCGAGCAGGGCAACAGCGTCGTCGTCATCGAACACAACACGGACGTGATCAAGACCGCCGACTACCTCATCGACATGGGACCCGAAGGTGGAGAGGCGGGTGGTCAGGTGGTCGCGGTTGGCACACCCGAGGAGGTGGCCGAAATTCAGGGTTCCCATACCGGAATCATACTCGCCGCTATCCTGAAAGGTCGCGGACCCCTTGGGAAAAACCGCTCCGTCAGGCGCGAAGGCCGAAACGGCAACGGCAGCGACCGCAGCGACGGCTGGATCCGCGAGATCGAGGTCGTTGGCGCCAGCATGCACAACCTGCGAAACGTCAACATACGCATCCCCCGCGACCAGATGACGGTGGTGACCGGTGTCAGTGGCTCCGGCAAGTCCACTCTCGCGTTTGACACCATCTACGCCGAGGGACAGCGGCGCTACGTGGAGTCGCTGTCCGCCTATGCGCGACAGTTTCTCGACCAGATGCAGAAGCCGAAGGTGGAGCGTATCACGGGTCTGTCGCCAGCCATCGCCATCGAGCAGAAAAGCCCCAGCAGGAACCCGCGATCCACCGCCGGCACGGTCACCGAAGTATACGATTACATCCGCGCCCTCTTCGCCACCGTGGGCGTGCAGCACTGTCCACGCTGTAATGTCGCGGTGGGCTCTCAGACCGCCGAGCAGATGGTCGACCTCATCCTGGCGATGCCACAAGAGCGGCGCATTCTCGTCCTGTCACCGCTGGAGCCGGTGCGCAACGAGGGCTACGAGGCCCTGCTGAAGCGCGCCCGCCACGAGGGCTTCGCCCGCGCCCGGATCGATGGCGAGATTCGCGACCTGCGAGGGAAGATCGACCTGGAGCGGCGCTATCGCCACCGCGTCGAACTCGTGGTCGATCGCCTCACCGTCCGCAGCCGCGATAGCGGCCGCCTCAACGAAGCCGTGGAGCGTGCTCTGGAGCTGTCATCAGGCGAGATCATCATCGCCTCTCCCGACGACAACGAGGAGGACCGCCTGAGTCGGCACTATTCCTGCCCCTCGTGTGGCCGCGGCTTCGAGCCGCTCACGCCTCAATCGTTCTCCTTCAATCACCAGGAGGGCATGTGCGCCGTGTGCGAGGGTATGGGAACCGGCGAGGGCATCGATCGCGACGTGCTGGTGCCGGATCGACGTCTCTCCATCCGCGAGGGCGGCATCGCCGTATGGGGACCGGTTGAAGAGGAAAGCGAATTCGCCCACCTCCTCGAAGTGGCGGGTAGCGCGCTTGGATTCGACCTCGACACCCCCATCGGCACCATGTCAGCCGACGGCCAGCGGGCCCTGTTCTACGGCGACGCCACGGTCGACATCGCCCTTCCCCATGAAGAGGGCGCCAGCTTTCGCTATGGCGGCGTCTTTCCAACCGTGGATGAGTGCGCTCGTCATTTCGCGCGCTACAAGGGCTTGATGAAGGATGTTGCCTGCTCTGCCTGCGAGGGCAGTCGCCTGAAACCAGAGAGCCGCGCCGTGCGGCTGGGCGGTGTCGGCATCGCCTTCCTCCTTCGCCTGCCGTTGGAGGAGACTCTCGACTTCTTCAAAAAACTAAAGTTGGACCAGCGCCAGCTAGACGTGGCCAGCGACCTGTTGAGTGAGACCCGCACCAGACTTCGATTTCTCGAGCGCGTCGGGCTCGGCTACATCTCGCTCGACCGGCGCACGGGTTCCCTGTCGGGGGGCGAGGCCCAACGCATCCGTCTGGCCAGCCAGATCGGCTCCGGGCTCACCGGCGTCCTCTACCTCCTCGACGAGCCCACCATCGGTCTGCACCCGCGCGACACTCGACGCCTGCTCGACGCGCTGACCGACCTACGCGATCTGGGCAACACGCTCATCGTCGTCGAGCACGACCGCGACACCCTCGAGGCGGCCGATTTCCTCATCGACATGGGGCCAGGCGCCGGGCCTGAAGGGGGAGAGATAGTGGCTTCTGGGCGGCCCCGAGAGCTGACGGACATCGCCAACGGTCGAGCCGCCACCACCAGGTCGAAGACGGTGCCCTTTCTTCGCGGCGAGCTCTCTATCCCGGTACCGACATCCAGGCGCAAGGGCAACGGCCACTCGCTGCGAATCCTGGGCGCGCGCCAGAACAACCTGCGGAACCTGGAGGTCGATTTCCCTCTCGGGAAACTAATCTGTGTCACCGGTGTTTCGGGATCGGGCAAGAGCTCGCTGGTCGAGGAGATCCTGTTCAACGGTCTCGCCGTCCAGCTCCACAAATCGACTCGCCGGGTGGGAGACTGCGACTCGATTCTGGGCGCCGAAGAGACCGACAAGGTCATAAATATCGACCAGTCGCCCATCGGTCACTCTCCCCGCAGTACGCCGGCCACCGTAATGGGCATCTTCGATCTTGTCCGCCAACTCTACACCCGCCTACCTGAGGCTAAGGTGCGAGGACTCGCGGCCGGCAGCTTCAGCTTCAACAGGGCCGGTGGGCGCTGTGAATCATGTGAGGGCCTGGGGAGAAAATGCATCGAGATGCACTTCCTCCCCGACGTCTGGGTCCTCTGTGACGCCTGTCTCGGCCAGCGCTTCACCAGCGAGGTCCTCCAGGTGCGCTTCAAGGGCAAATCCGTGGCCGATGTCCTCAACACGACCGTAGTCCGCGCCCTCGAGCTGTTCGCCAACATCACCGGCATCCATCAGCGACTGAAAGTGATGGAGGATGTCGGTCTGGGATATATGTCGCTGGGTCAGTCCTCCACCACGCTTTCGGGTGGCGAGGCCCAGCGCCTCAAGCTGGCAGCCGAGCTGGCGCGAACCGGAACCGGTAGGACCGTGTATATAATGGACGAGCCCACAACCGGTCTGCACTTCGCCGATATCCAGAATCTCCTTCGCGTCGTCGCACGACTGGTGGATGAGGGCAATACGGTAATCGTAATCGAGCACAACATGGACGTCATCAAGACCGCCGACTACGTCCTCGATCTGGGACCGGAGGGCGGCGAGGGCGGCGGCCGCATCGTCGCCAGCGGCACACCGGAGCAAGTCGCCCGCTCCAAGCACTCGCACACCGGGCGCATCCTGAAAAAAGTGCTGAGTCAATCGTAATAAGTTGATTTCACGAGGTTTGAAAGGTTGAGAATGACGAAACCCAGATCCGCCGAGTGAGAATGACGAAGTCATTCTCACCTCCGGCGCATGATCCACCGTCCGGTCAGCCCCACCGGCAAGCGCCGGTCGGACCCGAGGTAAACATCTACGTACCACGGCGGTCCTTCTTCAGTTTCACCTTTCCGTGTCGCTACCGGACCGACGCCGCTCGGTTGACCGCAAGCACTAGCAAGTGGGAGGAATCTCACCGTCTGCGCGATCTGGTACAGATCGAAGGCGAGTCCCCCTTTGCCGAACTCTACATGGGCTGGAATGACGGGGGGCTGACCTTCGCCCTCTCCGTCAAAGGCAAGAGCCGCTACAAGATCGATCCCAAGAATTACTGGCAGGGCGATTGCCTGGAGTTGTGGATCGACACGCGCGACGTCAAGGACAGCCACTCCGCCAATCGCTACTGTCACCACTTTTTCTTCCTGCCCGGCGGCAGCGGCCGCGACGGCAAGAAACCGATCGGTCGGCAGACTTCCATCGACAAGGCCCGCGAACAGGCGCCACCGTGTCCGGAAGAGTCGATCGGAGTTGCGTTGAGACGCCTCAAGCGCGGATACCAGATGGAAATCCGACTGCCTGCCGTCGGCATGAACGGATTTCAGCCGCGCGAATTTTCCCGGCTCGGATTTAACTATGTGCTTCGAGATATCGAGCACGGTGTCCAGTCCTGGGCCATCGGACGCGATCCGCCGCTGGTACACGACCCCAGCACGTGGGGCTCGATCGAGTTGATCGACTGACACTCACCCACCCATCTACGCCAGCGTCGGCAGCAGTGACCTCGACTTTCGGTAACTATGTTCATTTCATACATTTAAGCGGCTTTTCGAGCCTGTTCCTGGACGCCTGCTTCTCGACACCTTCACGGCCCACTGACCGACGCCTATGACCACGTCTAAATACCATCATCTGGCTGGCGCTGCTGTCTTCCTCATCGCCATGGGTCTGTACCTGAAGACCATGGCCCCCACGGTTTCCTTCTGGGACACGGGAGAGTTCATCGCCTGCTCCTATACCCTGAGCATCCCGCATCCTCCCGGCTCGCCACTTTACATATTGCTCGGACGCGTGTTCACGCTCCTACCCCTGGGGGAGGTGGCCTGGCGGGTGGTTCTCATGTCCGCCCTCTCGTCGGCGCTGGCCGTGTGGTGCACCTATCTCAGCGCCGCGGCCCTGGGCAGACGCGCCCTGGGCGGGCAGTCGCTGGTGCCCTTCGGCGATGGGCGGGATATCGGCGTCATGGTGGGGGCGGTGGTAGCCGCGCTTTCTCTGGCCGTCTCCTACACCTTCTGGTTCAATGCCACCGAGGCCGAAGTCTATGGCTATTCGCTCTTCTTCGTCTGCCTGGGTGTCTGGCTGATCGTCTACTGGGAGGGCACCCAGCACGGTTCCCTCAACGACCGCTGGCTCTACCTCTTGGCCTACCTCTTCGGTCTGGGGGGTGGTCTCCACCTGCTTTGTCTGCTGACTATTCCAGCCCTGGTGGTCCTCGTCTGGTTCGCCGACAAGCAACTCCGGCGACTCATCCTGATCGGCGTGGGGGCCGGCCTGGAGGCCATGGTCTACCTCTCCGTATTCGCCGACAAGCCCGATTCAGCTGCGCTCATTGGCCTGCTGGCCGCCCTCGTGGCCCTCGCTTTCTTCATCGCCTTGTGGGCGACGCACCCGGATCTGCATCAGTCGATCATCGCCATCTCGGTGGCGGGCGTGGCCGCCATCATGGCGCGCGCCCTCTTCGGCCCCGGAACCCTCGCCACCGCGGCAGTCGTCATCGCTGCTCTTGGGGTCATCCACCACCTCTACAAGACCGATCGCCGCGGCCTGGTTCTCCTGCTCGGGATGGGTTTCATCTTCGCGCTCGGGTATTCCACCTACCTGGCCCTCTATATCCGCTCCGGCCTCAATCCCGTCATCGACGAGAACGACCCGGAGACCTTCGCGGCCTTCATGAGCTTTCTCAACCGCGAGCAGTACGGCACCGATAGCATGCTGTTGAGCATCTTCGAACCCCGCGCCTCGCGGGTTTATCAATTGTGGCATCAACAGGTGAAGTATTTCCTCCAACAGTTCCCCTTTCCCTTGTTTGAGCGCGACGCCTATTTCCGCTGGGCGACGGAGAATACCCGCCACATCATCTCCGTCTCGATGGTGCCCTACCTGCTGGGATTGGGTGGGATGATCTGGCACGCGGTTCGCGACTGGCGTCGCTTTCTGGCGATTCTCTCGCTCTTCATGATCATGGGACTCGGCCTGTCTCTATACCTCAACATGCCGGATCCCCAGCCACGCGAACGGCACTACGTTTTCGGTGGCATGTACTACGCCTTCGCCCTGTGGATGGGTCTGGGGTGGACGGGAATCGTCAACCATATCCGGACGTGGCTTTCGCCGCGCGGATGGTTGCTGGCCGCGGGCGCCTGTGTGGGTCTGCTGCTCCCGGCCGGGACAGCCGGCAAACTCTACCACATAGAGGACCGCACCGGCGACTATATCGCCTACGACTACGCATATAATCTGCTCAACTCCTGTGGCCCTAACAGTATCCTCTTCACCAACGGCGACAACGATACCTTCCCCCTCTGGTTCCTGCAGGAGGTCGAGGGAGTGCGGCAGGATGTTCGCGTGGTTAACCTGAGCCTTCTGAACACCAACTGGTACATAAAACAACTTCGCGACCGCGATCCGAAAGTCGCCATCGAGTTGCGCGACGATTACATCGATTCGGTGCTCACTGACACCGAAAACGACGATCTCATGAAGCGGTTGTGGCTCGAGCCCAAGACCCCGCTCGAGTTCAAGGAAATGGGGCTGGATGCCAAGGTGACGGCCACCCGCGACCTGCTGCGGGTCCAGGACATCATGGTCATCGGCATCGTCCGGTGGAACGAGTGGAAGCGGCCCATCCACTTCGCCCTTACCGTGGCCGCCTCCAACCGCGTCGGTCTTGACGAGTATCTGCGCATGGTGGGCATGACCCTGAGGCTGGTGCCGGAGAAAGGGAAAGAAGCCGATCCCGAACTGCTCGCCCATAATTTGCGCGAGGTCTACCGCTTCCGGGGGGTCAACGACGAGTCCGTGCACAAAGACGTGAATACATCGCGCCTGCTGGGCAATTATCGCGCTTGTGTCATGACCCTGGCTGAGGTCTACAAGAACCAGGAACGGATCGAGGATCTGGCCGATCTTTTCGGCTGGGCAGCTGAAACCATCCCGATGTCGTGGGAGGGATTCTACCAGGCCAGCGAATACTACTGGGATGCGGGCCAGACCGAGGAGTCGGCCGATTACCTCGAGAGAGCAGGACTCGAGCTCCTGAGGATATACGGAAGTCATCCCTCCGCGTCGTACGAGAACGGTCTCGCCATCGGCAGCATCCTCTTCAATCGCTACCGGGAGATCGACCGCGCCGAAACCGTGTACAGAATGGCCATGGAAAGGGAACCGAGCCGCTACGAGGCCTATCACGAGCTCGCCGCCGCGCTGCAGTCCGTCGGCAGGACTGACCAGGCCATTGACGTCATCGTCGAGTACCGGAACAAGCACGGCGACCTCCCGGAGGCTGTCGAGGACGAGAAAATCCTGCGCTCTTCACGGCGCCAGACCGATGCCGGAGAGATGGATTCCGCGTCGACCGCGGCCGACCCCTCCCGGGATTGATCGAGGTCGTCCCGCCGTGAAGTCCTATGCTTCTCTGCCGGGAATCGAGGTCGTCCCGCCGTGAGGCCCGATACGGTGTTGGGGGAGCGAGAAGTCACCATTGTCATCCCCCATCGGGATGCCGAAGTCCTGGTCGATTGTCTCGACGCTCTCTACCAGCATTCGCACTGGCCCATTCGCGTAATCGTCGTCGATGATGGCCCTGATGCCCCCAGTCTGCAGCGTGCGCGCCTACGCTTCCCTCAGATCGAGGTGATCCGGAACGACCGCAATCTGGGGTTCTGCTACTCCTGCAACCGGGGGCTCGAAGCGGCGACCGGCACCTACGCCGTCCTCCTCAATGACGACACCCGGGTTACCGATCACTGGCTGCGGCCGCTGGTGGAAATGGGCGACAGCGACCCGGCCATCGCCGCCTGCCAGCCCAAGCTGCTGTCGGCATCGCGACCGGATTACCTCGACTATGCCGGCGGCGCCGGCGGTTACATCGACGGCCTCGGTTTCACCTTCTGTCGGGGAAGGATGATCGACCACCTGGAGCGGGACGAAGGGCAGTACGACGCCCCTGTACCCCTGTTCTGGGCTTGTGGATCCGCTCTTTTCCTGCGTCTGGAAACGGCCACAAAGGTGGGACTACTGGATCTCGGGTTCTTCATGCACTTCGAAGAAATAGACCTCTGCTGGCGTCTTCGACTGGCCGGCTTCCGGATCATGTCGGTACCGTCCTCTGTGGTGCTGCACCACTCGGGATGGTCGCTGCCGCCCACCGGTTACCGCAAAAAGTATCTCAATCACCGCAACAATCTGGTCGTGCTGTTCAAAAACATGTCCGTCGGCCGGCTGGCATGGCTGCTGCCCCTGCGGGCGCTCCTGGAGTTGGCCGCCTGCGTCGGTTACCTGCTGGGCGGCAACTGGCGCGCGTCGTTGGCGCCGCTGGCCTCTCTGGGGTGGTGCCTCAGCCACCCGTTCGATCTCCTGCGCCGGCGCCGCCGGAGTCAGTCCATCCGCCAGCCCGCCGTCGATGCCCTCGGCTCAGACGGCGTCTTTCGGGGAAGCATCCTGCTGCAGTATTACCTGCGGGGACGGCGCACGGCCGCCGCCCTGATCGGGGAGAAGGAGGAGTGAAGTCAGCGCTCAATGTGGGCATCAAGCTGCTGGTCAGCGCCGGCCTGCTTTATTACCTGTTGCTGCGGTCCGATCTCGATGCCGTCACCGACGTCTTTGCGCAGACGGCATTCTCATTCTTCTGGGTCGCTGTCCTCTGCTTTGTCGCCAGCAACGCCCTGGGCGCTTTCCAGTGGTTCCTTCTGCTTGGCGCTCAGGATCTGCGCGTCTCCTTTCGGCAGGCCGTCGTGTTCTACTGGATCGGCGTCTTCTTCAACAACGTCCTCCTCGGCAACATCGGCGGCGACGCCATGCGGATCTACGACGTGCGGCGGGTCACCGGCCAGATCAGCGCCGGGGTGGCCGCTACGGTCATGGATCGCTTTATCGGCCTGTTCTCCACCTGCACTCTCGCCCTGTTGACCTTCCTGCTCGTGGCCGAGGTGCGGCCGGCTGGCCTCGTAGCGGTTCTGCTGCCCGTGTGGGGCGGCCTCGTCATTCTCCTCGCCATGGGTCTGAGCCGACGCGCCGGATCTTTTCTCGAGCGCCAGACGGCCCGGGTGTTGCCGGTGCGACTGGCCGACACGATCAGCAGTCTCCGCCGCAGCATCGTCGTCTACCGGCACCGGCCGAAACTCCTGCTGTCGGTCTGGGCCGTATCCCTCTCGGTTCAGTTTTGCCGCATTCTCGTCTACTGGTACGCCGGCCTGGCCGTTGGACTGAGCGCCGGGCTGGTGTACTTCATCGCCTTCCAGCCCGTAGCCGCCGTCATCGCCGCCCTGCCGATTTCCATTGGTGGACTCGGTGTCCGAGAGAATGTCCTGGTCGGGCTCTTCCACCAGGTCGGAACCTCCGACGACGCGATCATCGCCATGTCCCTCCTGGGGTACAGCGCCGGAATCGTCGCCAGTCTTCTCGGCGGCCTCCCCTTCGTCATCCGCAAGGTGGAGCGCCCAGACAGTCAGGACGCCAACCCGGAGAGCGATACCAAATGATCCAACTGGGCAACGAGCGTCTCTTTGGCGACGACTTCCACCTCATTAAGGGCAGACGCGTCGGCCTTGTCACCAACCCATCCGGGGTGAACTCCGCCCTTCAATCGACCGCTGACCGGCTATGCGCAGCAGGCGGCGTGGAGCTCACGGCCCTGTTTGGCCCCGAGCATGGCATCCGCGGCGACCTGGAGGATGGCGTCCGTCTCGGACCGGCAACGGATGCCCGCACTGGAGTCACCGTCTTCAGTCTGTACGGCGAGACCCGACGCCCTCTTGACCATATGCTCGAGAATGTGGACGTCCTGGTCGTCGATATTCAGGAAGTCGGGGTCCGCTTCTACACCTACCTGTACACCATGAGTATGGCCATGGAGGCGTGCGCTGAACGCTCGCTGCCCGTCGTTGTACTCGACCGTCCGAACCCGATCGGCGGTGAATTGGTAGAGGGAAACATACTCGATCCGGAGTTCGCCTCCTTCGTGGGGATGTACCCCATCGCGGTGCGGCACGGCATGACCATCGGCGAGCTCGCACGGCTTTTTTCGAGTGTGCACGACATCGACGTGGAGCTGCACGTGGTGGAGCTGAGGGGATGGGATCGGGATCAATACTGGGATGAAACCGGCTTGCCGTGGGTCGCGCCGTCACCGAACATGCCCACCGTCGACACCGCCGTGGTCTATCCGGGCATGTGCTTCTTCGAAGGCACCAACATCTCCGAAGGCAGGGGCACGACCAAGCCGTTCGAACAGATCGGCTCTCCCTACATAGATGGCGATGCCCTCGCTGGCGTTCTCAACGACCTGAACTTACCCGGAGCCGCCTTTCGACCGGTTTTCTTTCGACCCAGCTTCGGCAAGTACGCCGGCGAGTCCTGCCGCGGTATCCAGGTACACGTCCTCGACCGCAGCGTCTTTCGAGCCGTGTCTGTGGGTTTCGGGATTCTCGCCGCGGTAAGGGGAATGTATCCCGGCGCCTTTGAGTGGCGCGTGCCAAACCGGGGCATTCACAACTTTGACAAACTCGCCGGCACCGACCGCGTGCGGCGCGCTATCGACGCGGGAACCAGCGCGGCCGACCTGGAGCGCGACTGGGCACGAGATCGCCGCCTGTTCATGGAGCAGCGGCAGTCCTGTCTGCTCTATCCTCAAGCCGCTGCCATTGACACGAATCGCGCCTAGCCTATCCTAGTGTCCTGTCGCACAAATACCTGAATCTGCCTAAAGTTCACCTGGACAATAGTATCGCAGTCTGAAAAACTATGCCTGCTCCCCTCGAGGCCGGAACCTTCCTCATCGCGTCCCTGGGGCTTGAAGACCCCAACTTCACGCGCTCCGTCGTCGTCATCCTTCAGCACCGGCCTGAAGAGCTCACCCTGGGCGTGGTCATCAATCGGCCTCTCGGGGACAGGGAAAAACTCTACCCCGCCGATGAGCTCAACAACCTGACCAACGGGCTCGAAGCCGAGCAGGGCGGACGCATGTTCTACCAGGGGGGTCCGGTACATCCGGGTTCGCTCATCTTCCTGCATCGGGTGGGTCACATTGAGGAGGCCACGCGGATCTGCGAGGGGCTCTACACGGGCGGAGACCTGGACGCCCTGCGCGCGGAACCAGGATTCGGCGAATCGGACCGTCCCGACCTGCGTTTCTATCTGGGATACGCCAACTGGGCGCCGGACCAGCTGGAGGCCGAAATCTCCCTTGGCGCTTGGATACTGACGCCTGGTGAGGTCGAACTGGTCTTCACCGAAGAGCCCGAAACTGTCTGGCAGCGCGCCCTCCACGGCATGGGTGGCAAATACGCCGCCATGTCCTACATCCCCGAGGACTCCTCCCTGAACTGAAGGCCAGCACTAGCAGATCATGCCCTGTTTGGCGCGGATTCCGTGCATGGGCGGATCGTCGCCGATCCAGCGCTCGTCAACCGGCTCAGAGGCCAGCTGGTAGCGAGAATCGGATGACAGGCGGATGCGATCGGTGTGATTGTCCGAGCTGCCGTGCATCGTGAACATTCCGAAAACGAGCAGATCCCCCGCTTCGTATTCAGCGGTCAGCCACCGACCCCCAAGCTCCCGACGGGCCTCGATGGCATCTCCCGAATAGTGCCCGGTGGAGTTCCAGTGGACGGACTGGCGTTCTTCGGACGTCAGTTCCCGCTGCTCTTCCTGCGCCCGGGAGACAATCGATTTGGCGTCCCCTTCGTTCTCACAGTATCTGTCGACATCGGTCTGGCCGTACGACTGCCTCAAGGGCAGCTTGTGAGAACCCTCCAGCACGACCAGTCCACCCATCTCGTAGGGCACATCGTGCAGCGGCGTCCAGGAAGTGTACAGATCCCGCGTGCCCCTGCCCATGAAGACGATGTCATAGTGAGGCTGGGTGGCGGTCGACGTTCCCGGCGTCTTGGCCCGAAACCAGGTGTAGTCGAAGTGGCGCACCGCCCCCCCGAGGAAGGACTCGTAGAACGCCATCATGCTTCCCGAATACAGGACCCGGTCCAATGCCGCGTTGTCGCGAGCCAGAGCGGGCATGAACGACAGCTGCGCATCCGCCCGGACGATACCCTCCTCGATGGGGTAGCTCTCGTCGAGGATTTCGGCCTCCGCCAGCCGCTCGACCACGGCCCGATGCGCCGTCAGCACTTCCTCTCTGTCCAGTATCCCCGGCAGGAAGAGGTAGCCGTCCGCCCGCATTCGGCGATGAAGCTCTGAGCGATCTTCGACGACGTCGTCTGAGCGCCGCAGCTCGCCCAGAGCCTGGGGCGAAGCGTCCATGGATTCGCCCTGGTAAGTCAGCCCTGCAGCTGTGATTCCTGTCATGCCCTGCCCCTCTTGCCTGGGTGGATTCTGCCTGGGTGGATTATCGTCTGGTGAATTTTCCGCGCCTGGGGTGAGTGAAAGGTAACAGAGTCAGTCACCCAAAGGTAGCGGCCCCCGAATGCGCCGGTCAAGGATCGGGCTGGCTGGGCTGATGGGGACGAAATTGACGGCTGCCGCAGCCGAACTTATCTTTCTCGGTCCCATTCAATCGCTCTTCCTGTCCGCTATACAGCACCTGAAAGCAGCGTATTTGTCGGACAGGCAGGTTGGCCGCCTCTGGCCCGCCAGCATCTCGCCTCCCATATAGAAGATCCACGCACCCCGCCTCCGAGGATTCGCGCATGTCTTTCGGTAACCCCGCCCTCTTTGCATCCCTGGTCGGCCTCGCTCTGTCGGCCGTGACTCCGCACCTGGCGACAGCCGCTCCCTTCGACCGTGACGACATGGACTTCGCCGCCGCCATTCTGGTGGAAGCGGAGACGGGCACCGTGCTGTTCGAGCACAATTCCCACGCCCTTCGCTCCCCCGCCAGCACGCAGAAGCTGCTGCTGCTGCTGGTGCTGATGGAGGCCGTGGCTGACGGCAAGTACTCGTTGGAGGACTCGGTGACCACGTCGGCGTGGGCCAGCCGCATGGGAGGGTCTCAGGTGTACCTCAAGCAGGGCGAGGTCTTCACCCTCGGACAACTCATGGAGGCCATCACCATCGCCTCCGCCAACGACGCCTGTGTAGCGGTGGCTGAGCACGTGGGCGGGTCGGTCGACGGTTTCGTGCACATGATGAACGAGCGCGCTCACGCTCTCGGCCTGCAGAACACGATGTGCGTCAACGTCCACGGGCTCGACGACACTCCGGGGGACGACCGCAACCTGACCACCGCGTCAGACCTCTCCCGCGTCGCCCTTGCCCTCCTGCCCCATCATCCGATACTCAAGTGGTCGGCGGTGCGCTACAAGCCCTTTCGCCAGGGCGAATTCATGCTCTACACCACCAACAAGCTGCTGGGCAAATACCCGGACCTGGACGGGCTCAAGACCGGGTACACCACCCGGGCCGGATTCTGCCTGGTGGCCACCGCGCGTCGCCGGGACATGCGCCTGGTGTCGGTGGTGATGGGGTCCACCGCCGGCAAGATGCGCGACCGTCGGACGGCGCGGCTCCTGAGCTGGGGCTTCAACCACTTCGTCAAGATATCGGTAGTCGAACCGGGAGAACAAATGGGTGACGTCACCATTGACTGGGGACTGCAGCCCGAAGTGTCAGCGGTTACCGCCGATACCGTGGTGGCGGTCCTCACCGATGGGCAGCGCCGCCGCCTCAAGCGCAAAGTCGATCTGCCCGATGAGCTCCCGGCGCCCGTGCAGAAGGGAGATTCGCTGGGCGTGCTGTCCCTCACCATCGGCGACAGCCTTTTGGCCCGGGTCAATCTGGTCGCCGCTCGGTCGGTGGAACGGATGTCGGCGTGGGAAATGCTCATGAGCTATTTCTGATCAGGCGCGAAAAGCGGCTATTTCTGCTTAGCCCTGTGTGTTTACCGCACAACGGTGAGCGCCCTTGCTCATCAGCTATTTCTGATCACGCGCAGGACACGACTCGTCAGCCCAGCGCCTCTTTCAGCGCGTCCATGGCGCGATCGACGTCGTTTTCGTCGTTGAATATGTGCGTCGAGATGCGAATCGCATTGTAGTTCATCGACATGTCGGCGGCATCCGCTCCATCCGCATAGGTCCCCTGCGCCTGTTTGAGGGCGATATTATGCTCCCTCCGCAGCTGCGTGATGAGCTCCCCGTTGCTGGCCCCTTCCACGGAGTAAGAGACCATGCCACTGGAGAGCTCCGGCTCCGCGGGCGTCAGCAGAGTCAGGCTGGGAATCTCCTCGGCGCGCTTCCGCACGCGGTTGCTGAGCTGCCGGCAGCGCTCCTCAATGCGGTCACGTCCGATGGTGTTGTGGAACTCCATCGCCAACCCGTGACCGAGTATCTGGGGGACATTGCGCGTGCCGGAGGAGGCTGAGTAGGCCCGATATCCCGAGTACATGAAAACCGGTTTGACGCGGTCCTGGACCTCCTTGCGGACATAGAGCAGACCCGTGCCCTTGGGGGCCAGCATCCACTTGTGACTGCTGGAGGCATAGGTGTCGACGCCGAGGGCGCGAACATCGACGTTCAGCATGCCCGGAGCCTGGGCCCCGTCGCAGACCAGCAGAATGCCGCGTTTGCTGGTGATAGCCGAAATATCGGCCAGCGGCATCTGCATCCCCGTGATCGTGTCGATGTGCATGAAGCTGGCGACCCGGGTCCGCGGCGTGATGTGCCGCTCCACCAGCTCGAGGATCTGCGCTTTCTCCCGCACTGGATTGGGCATCTTCATGTACACCAGTTTGACGCCGTGCTGCTTGGCCATGTGCTGCCAGCAGACCCTCCCGCCGCCGTGCTCGTGATTGGTGGTCAGCACCTCGTCGCCAGCCTTCAGGTCCAGTCCGGTGGCTACCTGGTTCATCCCCTCCGTCGTGTTGCGCGTCAGCACCACCTCGTCCGTCCCGGCCCCCAGGAATTCCGCCGCCTTGGCGCGCACGGCCTCCATCTGGTTGCCCAGAGATCTGCCCCACATATTCTCCAGTGGATCACTCTCCAGCTCCTGCATGTAGGCTATCACCGCGGCGGTGACCAGGCCGGGTGAAGCGCCTACGGTGCCGCAATTGAGATGAACGAGTCCCGGGTTGAGTCTGAATTCCCGACGCACCCGTTTCCACCGGAGGCGGTCATCGGTAACGCCGGCCAGATCACTGGCCATCTTTCCCAGCCGTTCGGTGAGGCCCTGGGCGATTTCGGGAATGAACTGCAGAGCCGCGACCGTAGCGGCCACACCCTTGACGAATTCTCGACGTTCCATTATTTCGGATCTCCGTGCGTTGATGGCGTTGCCGGACCACCTCGGTTCAAATTGTTGAGGCCCTGGTTGTGGTTCCTGGACCGAAGATAGAGAGAAGCCCGAAGATAGAGAGAAGCCCGAAGATAGAGAGAAGCCCGAAGATAGAGAGAAGGGAGCCTGCACGGAAGTCGGATTTGACCATCGCCCAGATTGCAGCCCCTACCCGCTCGGATTATCTTAATCCCGCCTTGTTCACATCCGAATCCAACCCAGGAGATAGAGGATGCCTCACAATCCGGTCGTGGTCGCCACCTGGCCCTTCGGCCTGAAGTGCGCCGAGGCCGCGCGGGCTGTGCTCTGCGACGGTGGCGACGCCGTTGACGCGGTCGAGCGCGGCGCCCGGATCGCCGAGGCCGATGCCAGTATCGGCAGTGTCGGCTATGGCGGTCTGCCGAACCGGGACGGCGTCGTCCAGGTAGACGCGGCCATCATGTCCGGTCCGGGACACCGCGCCGGCTCGGTCTGCGCCCTGGAGGGCTTCAAGCATGCGGTGTCGGTGGCGCGACGGGTCATGGAGGTATCACCCCACGTCATGCTCGCGGGTGCGGGGGCGAGCCAGTTCGCCCTCGACCAGGGCTTTGAGAAGATTGCCATGCTCACCGACAATACCCGGCACAAGTGGGAAGCCTGGTGCGCCACCGAGGATCGTGGATTTCTCAACCACCACAGCGATGGCAAGGAGAAAGCACCCGATACGGTCGGCGTGCTCGCCGTCGACGGCGACGGCAACCTGGCTGCCAGCTGCTCTACCAGTGGCGCCGCCTATAAGCATCCCGGCCGCGTCGGCGACTCGCCGATTCTGGGTTCCGGTCTCTACTGCGACCAGCGCTATGGCGCCGCCGCCGCCACCGGCCTGGGTGAAGACATCATGCGCTACTGTGTCTGTTACGAGGTCGTCGCCGCGATGGGGCGAGGTCTGTCGCCCGCCGAGGCCTGCCGCGTCACCCTCGAAGCGATCCGCGACTACGACCCGAAGGGAATCCAGGCGTCGGTGTTCATGATTGCCCTGAACCCCGACGGCGAGGCCGCCGGCGACGGCATGAGCGCCGGTTTCCCCTACGCGGTGATCCGCGGCGACACGCCGGGGGAGGTGCTGCATGGGGAGGGAGTGGAGCTGATTGGTGAGTGATGGGCCAGCGGATAGAGATGCCCGCGGCCGCCGATCTGGCAACGGCGGTCTGGGCGATGTGCTGCTCGCCCTCCTGCTGCTCGGTCTGACCGCCCTTGTCGGGCTCGTCGGCCCGGATCCCGTGAGCCGCTGGGTGACTTCGACCTTCGACCTCTCTATCCAGGGGCTGGACGAAGCCGCTACGCATCGTCTTGACACCGACCTCACGGCCGCCGCGATTGAGGCATCCATCGACGCCGATGGCGTCGGCGCGACGCTCGCTCATTTCGCTTCCTACCGCTCCCGGATACCCGGATACGGCGAACTCGGAGACGCCGCCCGCTACATCCGCCAACGCTTCGGCGATGCCGGCGTCACCGATATTCGCGTCGATACCTTTCTTGTCACCGTGCCGGTAGACGTCGGCGGCTCTCTGTCGGTTGAGGCCACCGACATCCATTTTGATTTACACGCTCTCTGGCCCAACGGTGTGCGGACCCCGAGTACTCCGGCCAGCGGTCTCTTCGGCAGCCTGGTCGATGTCGGCGCGGGCACCCTCGCGGAAATGGCCGGCAAACCGCTGGAGGGACGCATCGCCCTCATGGGATTCGGCTCGGGCTACGCCTATCTCGACGTGCGCTCACTGGGTGCGGCTGCCATCGTGTTCTGCGACGACGGCGCCGTCAGTCGCGAACAGGCGGCTGACAAATTTCTCAAGATTCCAGCTGACATTCCACGCTATTGGGTCGATCGAGACGCTGCCGATCACCTGCGAAATCTCCTGGACGAAGGCCCGGTCGACATCCGCCTACACTCGCGCATGGAGTGGCGCCAGGTACCGGCCTACAACGTCTACGGCTGGATCCCGGGAAGCGACGAATTCCTGCCGGACCAGTCATCTCGTCGTTGGCGCGACGATGTCGTCGCCCTGTCCGCCTACTACGACGGCATGTCCGTCGTGCCCGCGTTGGCGCCAGCGGCAGAGGGCGCCTGTAGTATTACCGCCCTGCTGGAACTGGCCGACTTCCTCGGCCAGCGACCGCCGCGCTACACGACCTTGCTGGTGGCGACGTCGGCGCATTTCGAGGGACTCTCCGGGATAAACGACTTCCTCTACCGCCACGCGCGCCGGAGCGGCTACTTCCTCGAGCGCATGGCGGAGCGCTTCGACATCCGACTGTTCATCAGCCTCGATCTTTCCAGCGGCGCCGACCAGGTGGCCGCTTTCGCCGAGGGGGTGTTTTACGACCTCTGGGTGACCAACGGCTACGTCAAGAACATCATGAAGCCGTACGCGCGTCGATTCTCCGGCTATGAAGAGGTGATTTTCGGCGACGGGCGACCCCGCTTCGTCGATGCCGTAGCGCCCTCGAAGGAAACCTGGAAGGACTTCATGCCCATCGGGCTCGCGCTCGAGGGGGAGGCGCCGGTCTTCGTGGGTCTTAGCGGCCTGACCCTGGCCACCCCTGACGACCTTCGCCCACGCGTGGACACGCCACTGGACCGCCTCGAATTCGTCGACGTGCCGGCCCTGACACGCCAGATCCGCACCCTCGCCGCTCTGCTCGGCCTGGGTCTGGCCGACGACTCCTTTTTCGGCGACACCGAGCTCGAGCTCAAGGACAAGGGTCACAGCCTCGGTGGCAGCGTCTACTGGTTCAACCGCGACGTCAACTTCGCCGTCCCCAAGGATCCGATCGTCGATGCCGTCGTCACCTACGCACAACCCGGCCTGGCCAGCCTCGCCGGCGTCCGTACGCTGATGACGACCATGACGGACAGCTCCGGGCGCTTCCGCTTCGACGTGCTGCGCAACGCCCACACGAATCGCGTCCTCGCCTACAAGCTCGACGACGAGGGCCGCGTCGCCTGGGCGCCCGATCTGGGCGTCGAAGGCGCCGGCGCCTTCCCGGTAGACCAGAAGTACGTGTGGTGGGAGGACGAGATGGTGCAGGTCCTGTTCCCCTGCCAGAGCCTCACCTTACTGCAGACAGTGGACGCCCGCCAGCTCGTCGCCCTCGACCGGGCCGTCATTCTGGGCGAAGGCGACGCGGCGCCGCAGTGGTATGGCACCGACTACGTCGTCAATCAGAGCCAGGTGCAGGGTAAAGCGCCGGCGGCCATGGTGGTTTACGCCAAACCGGGTACCCGGGTGAAAGTGCTGTTGTCCACCGGTCTGATCGGGGTCAAGTATCTGCTCACCGACGCACCCGATGAGCTCGTCACCCAGCCAGTGCCAGTCGAGGCCGCCGACATGGAGTTGCTCGAAGTGGCCAAGGGTCGAGGCGTGCCGATCGAAGCTGGTTTCATACCGCGGGCGCTGTTCCGGGGCGTGGGCGACATGTGGGCGCTGGATGACGTGCGCCTGAAGATCCTCGAGAGCTACGGGATTCGGAATGAGCGCGTCGTCCGTCTCCACCAGCGGGCGGCTGAGGCCCTGGATGCGGCCCGAACCGCCCTGGCCGTCTTCGACTATGCCGCCTTCACCGCCGCCGTTCGGGTGGCGGCCGGTCTCGAGAGCCGCGCCTACCCGGACGTAAAGGCCACCGCCAACGACACCGTTAACGGCATCGTGTTCTACTTCGTCCTGCTGCTGCCCTTCGCCTTCTTCGGCGAGCGGCTGCTGTTCGGGTTCGCCGATATCCGCTGGCAGCTGGCCGGGTTCGCCGGCATCTTCCTCGCCGTCTTCGCCATCCTCCACATGGTGCATCCCGCCTTCAAACTGAGCAGCTCCCCCTATCTGGTGCTGCTCGCTTTCGTCATCCTCGCTATGGGATCCACCGTCGTGATCCTGATCGTGACTCGCTTCCGCGCCGAGATGAGGATGGCCCGCCAGCGCGCCTCCGGGATATTTGACGTCGACGTGGGGCGCGTCAGCGCCATCCTGGCGGCTGTGCTGTTGGGGATCTCCAACCTGCGCAAACGCAAGATCCGCACCGGCTTGACCGCGACCACCCTCATCCTGTTGTCCTTCACCGCCCTGTCCTTCACGTCGGTGAGCACCACGATCCAGTTCTACGAGCTCCCGCGGCCTGACCCGGCCGCCTACGAAGGGGCCCTCGTGCGCGAGGCCAACTGGCGCGGCCTGCAGCCGATGGCATTGGAGTACATGCGCAGCGCCTTCGCCGACGACGCACTGGTGGTGCCGCGTGCCTGGTACCTCCTGCCCAGTCCGACGGGGAGGACCCACATCCACTTCGCCAACGCCGACGAGCCGTCACGCCGCAGCAACGCCTTCGGCGTCGTCGGCCTGCACGCCGACGAACCTTTGGTGACCGGCGCCGACCGCCATCTGAGCGCCGGACGCTGGTTCCAGACCGGCGAGCGCCGTGTCTGTCTGCTGCCCGTGCACCTGGCCAACCTGATCGGGATCGACGCCGATGGCCTGGGCGACGCTCGCATCCGCTTACTCGGACGCGAATACGCCGTTGTCGGACTTTTCGACGCCGTCGGCTTCAACGACCTCCACGATCTCGACGGCGAGCGCCTGACTCCGATCGACCTGGTGAACCAGTCCGCCATCAACGCCAAGACGTCAAACCCGGAGGCGACGCCCACGGCGCCGATCCGAACCTTCGAGCACCTCGACGCGGGCAACATTGTCCTCGTCCCCGTCGCCGACGCGCTGGAGATGGGTGGCAGCCTGCGCAGTATCGCCATCGCCCAGTACACCGGTCCCGATCTCGACAAGGCAGTGAAGGACTTCGTCACCCGCGTAGTCCTGCCGATCTTCGTAGGTCGCGACGGCGAGACGACCGTCTACAGTTCCCTCGGCGCGGCCTCCCTGTCGGGATTCGGCAACCTCGTCATACCGCTGTTGATCGCCACCCTCATCATCCTCAACACCATGCTGGGATCGGTTTACGAACGCACTCGCGAAATCGGCATCTTCTCCTCTCTGGGGCTGACGCCGACCCACGTGGCGGCTCTGTTCCTGGCCGAAGCGAGCGTCTTCGCCACCGTCGGTGCCGTCGTCGGCTATCTCATCGGGCAGGTGCTGGCCATGGGTCTGGCCGCCACCGGTTCTCTCCAGGGCCTGAGTCTCAACTACTCCTCGCTGTCGGCGATCAGTGCTACCCTGGTCGTCATGGTTACCGTGTTCCTGTCCACCGCCTACCCGGCCAAGCGCGCCGCCGACATGACCGTGCCGGACGTGACTCGCCGCTGGAGCTTCGGCGAGCCCGATGGCGACCTGTGGAGCTTCGACTTTCCCTTCACCGTGCCGGGACGGGAGGTCGCCGGACTCTACGGCTACCTGCAGCAGATCTTCGATTCCTACGGCGAGGGCTCGATCGGCGAGTTCCTCACCGAGGATGTGCGGGCTACGGTGCACGAAGACGAGCTCGGGCCACGCCGTGAGATCACCCTGAAAGCGTGGCTGGCGCCCTATGACCTGGGAATCTCGCAAGGAGTGCGCATGACGGCGATTCACACCGGCGAGCACAACATCTACCGCATCGAGATGGAAATCCGTCGCCACAGCGGCGACCTGAGCTCATGGGTGCGCATCAATCGCGGCTTCCTCAACGTCCTGCGCAAGCGCTTCCTGGTCTGGCGCACCCTGCCCACCGACGTCAAGGATGAATATGCCCTCCGCGCCGAGCCAACCGGAGCTGCCCATGGCTGAGCCTCGGGGCAAACCCGACGAGAGCTTTGACATCGTTCCGGAAGGAACGCCGTGGGAGTCCGGCTTCAACTGGAAGACGGTGTGGGCGTCGCTGTTCGTCGGCTTCGTGATGCTGCCGGGCGCCATCTACCTGGGCCTGGTGACCGGACAGGGCATGGCCGGTGCCTCGGAGTGGGTGACCATCATCCTCTTCCTTGAGATCCTCAAACGCGCCTTCATCCGCCTCAAGACCCAGGAGATCATCATCATCTACTGGGTCGCGGGCGGGTTGATGGCGATGGGCGTCAAGCTGGGCACGGGCGCTGTGCTGTTTGGCGGGCCCTTCGCCAACGCCATTTGGGACCAGTACTTCATCCAGTCGCCGCAGGCTCAGGGCATTGCCGAGTACATCCCCGACTGGCTGGTACCAGGTCTGGGCTCGCCCGCTCTGGTGGACCGCGATCTCCTGCACGCGGCCTGGCTGAAGCCGATCGGCGTGCTGGTGGTGGTCATGGTGCTGATGCGGGTCAACTCCCTGTCGCTGGGGTATGTCATGTTTCGGCTCACCAGCGACCTGGAGAAACTCCCCTTTCCGATGGCCCCGGTGCAGGCGGGCGGCGCCACGGCCCTGGCGGAGACTTCGGGCAAACAGGAGGGTTGGCGCTGGCGTCTGTTCAGCATCGGCGCCGTCGGGGGGCTGCTGTGGGGAACGGTATACGTGGTTGTCCCGATGCTCTCAGGCGTCTTCCTCACCGAGACCATCCAGATCCTCGACATCCCCTTTATCGACCTTACCGACAAGATCAAGTCGATTCTGCCGGCAGCGACCTTGGGCATAGGGACCGATCTCAACCACGTCCTCATAGGCCTCGTGCTGCCTTTCTGGGTAGTAGTGGGCACCTTCGGGGCGTCGATGCTGGCAAACTTCGTCGTCAATCCCCTGCTGTACTCGTACGGCGTGTTGCACACCTGGGAGCCGGGGATGACGACGATCCACACGACGATCTCCAACTCCCTCGATTTCTGGCTCAGCTTCTCGATTGGCACGGCGCTCGTCGTCTTCGGGGTTGGCATCGTGCTTACCGCAAAGGCGCTGATCGCCAGCTCGAGAAGCGCCCGGGCAGCGCGTGCGGAAGGTGGTCAGCCCCGTCGCCCACCCGAGGGGCGCGGCGATATGCGCATCGTCACCGCCCTGACCTGGTGGGCGGTTAGTACTCTGGGCTTTGTCGCCCTCGTATGGGTGCTGGTGCCGGGGTTTCCGTGGTGGATCACCGCCGTCTTCGGGTTCGTGTGGACGCCGATCAGCTCCTACATTGGCGCCCGCATGGTGGGCATCACCGGCAGCGCCTACGGGGCTTCCATCCCCTACTTGCGGGAGGCGACCTTCTATCTGTCCGGATACCAGGGTGCGGCGCTGTGGTTCGCGCCGATCCCGATCTTCGACCACGGCCCAATGGCGGCCACCTTCCGCCAGTTGGAGCTCACCCGCACCTCCTTCGGGAGCCTGGTCAAGCTGACCCTGTTGACCATGGTGGTCATGCTGGTGTGCAGTCTCATATTCTGGCAGGCCATCTGGTCGCTGGCGCCGATCCCGTCGTCCGCCTACCCCTTCGTGCAGAAGATGTGGCCTCTCGACGCGACCTACCAGGCCATGTGGATCAAGTCCACGTTGCCGGGTGGCACGTCGCTGATTACCGATATCATCCGCTGGCCCTACATCTTCACCGGCGTGGGCTTCGGCGGCCTGTTCTACGCCTCCCTGGCCGTCCTGGGTGCACCGACCATGCTGTTTTACGGCTTCATCAGCGGCCTGGGCACGTTCCCCCACTACGCCGTTCCGCAGTTCGCCGGCGCCCTGCTGGGACGCTACTACCTGCGACAGCGCTTCGGCGCCAAGCGCTGGAGTGCCTACGCGCCGATCCTGCTGGCTGGCTACTCCTGTGGCATGGGGCTGATCGGCATGACGTCGGTCGGTGTCGTGCTGATCTCCAAGGCCGTCTCCCAGATCGTCTACTGATAGGCCGCTCACGTGACCCTGCAATGACCATGTTATCTAGGACCCCCGAAACCACCGCGCGCCGTGCTGGCGGCCTGACCCCGCGGGCCCTGAGTCTGGGTGCGGTGCTGGTGATTTTCGTCAATCTGGCGGCGCCCTACTCGCTTTACGTCGTGCGCTCGAGCCTGCTGGCTTCCGATTATATGCCGGTGGGGGCGCTGTTTCCATTCTTCATTGTCGTCGCCGTCCTCAACATCGCCCTGAAAACCATCCGCCCGGACTGGGCCCTGGCCCCGGGGGAACTGGTCGTCATCTTCATGATGGCCCTCGTCGGGGCTTCGCTGGCGACCTACGGACTGGCCGGCTACCTGATCGCCGTCATCGCCTCGCCGTTTTTTTTCGCCACTCCCGAGAACCAATGGTCGACGTATGTTCACCCGCACATCCCGTCCTGGGCCGTGCCCAGCGCTGACGGCGACGCCATGCGCTGGTTCTTCGACGGCTTGCCGCCAGGCCAGCCGATTCCCTGGTCAGTGTGGGTGGTGCCCCTGTTCTGGTGGCTCAGCCTCCTCCTCGTTGTCATCTTCGTCGCCTTCTGCATCATCGTCGTGTTGCGCAAGCAATGGGTGGAACACGAGCGCCTCCTGTTCCCGCTGGTAGAGCTACCGCTGATGATGGTCGACGGCGCTGATGACGGCACCCGGCGACGACCTGAATTCATGCGAGGACGTCTGTTCTGGGCTGGATTTGGCGTGCCTCTTTTTATTGTTCTGTGGAACACCCTTCACTACTTCTCGCCCTTCATACCGCAGATCCCGCTGGGCGGTATTGGCACCGACGTCACCAAGACTATCTCCCTGGCTCGTGATTTCCCCGTCATCATCGTCAACCTGTACCCCCCGATCGTCGGCTTCAGCTATCTGATAAACCTCGACGTGCTGTTCAGCTTCTGGTTCTTCCACCTCCTGGCCCTGGTGCAGGTCGGCGTCTACGGTCGAGCCGGCTTCAGCATCGGCGCCGCCGAGGGATACAGCTCCGAGTACGACGCCTCGATGGGCTGGCAGAGCATGGGCGCCTTCCTCGCCATGGTCCTGTGGGGCCTGTGGATGGCGCGCGATCATCTACGGGCGGTGCTGCGCAAGGCATGGCGAGGGGCGGCCGATCCCCTTGACGATTCCGGCGAGATGATGTCCTACCGTCGCGCCGTGCTCGGCATCGTCCTGGGTACCCTTTACATCGCTGTCTGGCTGAAGACTCTGGGCATGACCTGGACGGTCATCGCCATCCTCCTGCCGACGGTGTTCGCCATCTACGTGGGGACATCGCGGATAGTCGCCGAGGGCGGTCTCGCCTTTGCCCGTGGGCCGATGGTCGCACAGACCTTCACCGGCTTTATCCTGGGCACCTCGGGCATTCCACCGGGCGCCATGACCGGAATGGCCCTGTCCTACGCGGGCTTCTGCGAGATCAAGAACACCTTCATGCCCGCCTTCGCTCACTGCGCCAAGTTGAGTGAGGCGCTGCAGGCGAAGCGCCGCTCCGTGTCACGGGCAGTCGCCCTGGCGGTGATCCTCGGAATGGGGGTCAGCATTCCGTGGACGATCTACCTCGGCTATGCCCATGGCGCCTACAACTTCGAAACCTGGATCTTCACCAACGGCGGGCCCAGGCCCTTCACCTACATCGTCGACAAGATGCGCAATCCCTTCGACGTCGACTGGGCCCGGATCACCTTTCTCGGCATTGGCGGCGGAGCCTATTTCATTCTCAACCTGCTGCGCACGCGCTACGCCTGGTGGTCGCTGCACCCGATCGGGCTGACCCTGGCCTCGGCCTGGCCGATCAAGATGACGGCGTTCTCGCTGTTCGTCGGCTGGCTGTGCAAATTCATCATCGTGCGCATGGGAGGTATGCGGCTGTACCGCCAGGCGCGGCCTTTTTTTCTGGGGCTGATCCTGGGCTACTTCAGCGGGATCGCGGCGGCCAACACCATCGACTTCATCTGGTTCAACGGACAGGGACACTGGCTCTACGGGCTCTACTAAGGGGGATGGACGATCTTGAAGAGACCTGCCGGGCCCGTGTCGCTGCCGCACGCCGCCGTGCGGGCCTGGCTGGCACTACTCGGGCTGGCGCTGCTTTCGGCGAACTGCGGGGCCGCCGAGGGACCGACCGAGACGGCTGCCGACGTCGGCGAGCGGCTGATGTTGTCGGGGCGCTAACCGGAGGCCGTTGCCGCCTTCCGAAAGGCGGTCGCCGCCCACCCGGACTCCGCTCCTCTTCACGCCAGGCTCGCCAGAGCTCTCGCCGAAGACGAGGACCTCGACGGCGCCGTGCGGGCCTATGAGAAGACCGTGGCGCTGGCGCCGACCGACGCCGACTCGCGCACTCGGCTGGCCATCATTTGGACGCGTCTGGACCGCTTCAAGGAGGCGCTGACCATGTTGGAAGCCGCCGTTGAGCTCGCACCCGACCACGCCTGGGCGCACGACGTCCTCGGCAAGCTGCACTTCAGGGAGGGTCGCTACAACGACGCCGCAACGGCGTATCGCCGCGCCACCGAGGCTGATCCCGACTACAGCGAGGCCTGGTTTGACCTCGGCCAGACCCTCCTCAAACAGACGGATCTCGAGGGCGCCGAGGCCGCCTTTGGCAAGGCGGTGACGGCGGACTCATCCGACGCCAGATTTCACGATGCGCTGGGATTCGTACATTACAAGCGCCGCGATTTCCAGACCGCGGCGGGACGACTGCAAAAGGCGGTGCAACTGGATCCCCTGTACGCCAGGGCCCACTTCAATCTCGGCAACACCTATCTGCGCCTGGGACGCCGCGACGAGGGCACCGCCGAGCTCGAGACCTTTCGCCTGCTCAACGACCAGGAGCGACGCATCCTCAGCCTGAAGAACACGATACTCAAGACACCTGAGAGAGCCGGGCTCTACCACGACATGGCGGTCATTTTCGGCCAGCGCGGCGAATTCGAAAAAGCGCGCCGGCGCTATATACAGGCGGTGACCCGCGATCCCGATTTCGCGCCCGCCTACCACAATCTCGGCAACATCCAGCTGCGCAATCGGCAGCTTCGGGAGGCGATGGGTCTCTTCCGCCGGGCGCTGCGGGCCGATTCGACCTACGTGCTGGCCTATCTCTCGCTGGGCAATGCCCACATGGTCCGCCGCGAACCCAAAGCCGCTCTGCGGATTTACCGTCGCGGACTGAGTTTCGATGCGGACAACGCCAGACTTCTGGAGCGCGCGGCCATGGCGAGAGCGGCCCTGGCCGCGGCGGCCGGCGGCAAATGAGGCAAACGACCACCGCTACGCCGGAAACCGCCCGGCCTCGTCGGCACGCGGCTGTCTGCTGGCTGGCCCTGCTGGCAGCGGTTTTCGGGCTGACCACGGCTCAAGCCCAGGAGGAGGCAAGTGGCGTCCAGTTTGTCGATGTCACCGTCGAAGCGGGCATTGACTTCGCCTATATCAACGGCGCCAGCGGGCAAAAATTCATGCCCGAGGCCGTGGGCTCAGGCGCCGCCTTCTTCGACGCCGACGGCGACGGCTTCCTCGACCTGTATATCGTCAATGGCGCCGCGCTGCCCGGTTACAACGGCCCCACAGGGCCAAACGCCCTGTTCCGCAATCGCGGCGACGGCACCTTTGAGGACATCACCACGCCAAGCGGTGCCGGCGATGAGGGCTTTGGTATGGCGGCGGCTGTGGGCGATTACGACAGTGATGGCGACGCCGATCTCTACGTCGCCAACTACGGCGCCAACGTCCTTTTCCGCAATCAGGACGGCCGCGGCAACTTCGCTGATGTAACCGTAGCCGCGGGTGTCGGCGACCCGGGTTGGGGGACCCACGCCGCCTTCGTCGACTACGATCGCGACGGCGACATCGACTTGTATGTCGCCAACTACATGGACTTCTCCGTCGACGACAACAAGGAGTGCTTCGGCGGCAAGGTGAGATCCTATTGCGGGCCCACCACCTATCCAGGCCAGTCGGGGGTGCTTTTCCGCAATGACGGTGACGGCGGCTTTTCCGATGTCACCCGGGCGGCCGGGCTCTACAACGACACCGGCAGACAGCTGGCTGCCGTCTTCGGCGACATCGACGACGACGGCGATCAGGATCTGTTTGTCGCCAACGACAAGACGGCGAATTTCCTCTTTGTCAACAACGACGACGGCACCTTTACCGAGACTGGGACCATCGCGGGAGTCGGTTACAGCGAGGAAGGGCTCGCCGAGTCTGCCATGGGCGCCGACCTGGGCGACTTCGACAACGACGGCAGCCTCGACATCATCGTCGCCACCTTCCAATGGCTTCCCAATACGCTGTATCGCAACGAGGCAGACGGCTTCTTCACCGACATCACCTTCGACGCCCGCCTCGGGGTCGCCAGCGTCCCCTTCCTGGCGATGACGGCGGCCTTCTTCGACTACGACAACGACGGCCACCTCGACATTATGGTGACCAACGGCCATCTCGACGACAACGTCGAAGACTACGATCCCTCGACGACGTATGAGCAGCGCAACCAACTGTTCCACAACAACGGCGATGGCACCTTTGTCGAAACGACGGCGGCAAGCGGCCCCGGCATGCAGGTGAAGCGCGTCAGCCACGGAGCGGTCTTCGGGGACTACGACAACGACGGCGACATCGATGTCTTTATCTCGGACTCGGCTTCGCCGCAGTGCACGCTACTGCGCAACGACGGCGGCAACGACGGGAATTTCCTCATGATTCGCGCCCGCGGGACTCTCAACCGCGAAGGTATCGGCGCCCGCGTACGCGCCGTTGCCGGCGACCTCGTGCAGACCCGCGAGATACGCCGCGGCTATGGCTATATGGGGTCCAACGACGTGCGTCTTCACCTCGGACTGGGATCGCGCACCCGGGTTGACTCGCTGCAGATCCGCTGGCCCAGCGGCATCGTGCAAACGCTCGTGGATGTCCCGACGGGCCAGCTCCTCGATATCGTAGAGGCCGCCGCCCCGTGAAACGACTTCCTCCCGCGGCTCTGCCCGCCCTCCTGCTCGCCTTGACGATCGCCGCCGATGCTCAGCTGGCGCCGTCGCCGGGCCTGGAGCCGGGCTTGCAGTCTGGGTCTGGGCGCATGGTCGCCTTCCTGGCGCATATTGCCAGCAGCGCCGATCCCGTCGTCGATATCTACCTCAATCGCGCCAGGGCTGCAGGCATCCGCTCCCTGCTCGACCAGCCCATATCGCCGGGGCAGAAGCTGCGGCTGCGTGTCAAGATCGCCCGCGAGTTGCTCAAAGGCGGCCTGATGCGCGAGGCCATCGACGAATTGGAGTTCGTGCAGGCTGAGATCGACAGGCTCCGGCTGCCCGCCGAGGAGAGTTACTTCCGCATGTTGCGCGACCAACTGGGCATCGCCAATCTGCGAGTCGGCGAGCAGGAAAGCGGCAGGCGACCGTCTCACGCCTGGATTTTCCCGATGCGCCAGAGTGGCGGCGACGCCTTCGAGCCGGGAGCGCGTGCTGCCATCGAACACTACACCACCAACCTGAAGTCGCGGCCCGAAGACCTGATGACGCGCTGGCTGCTCAACATCGCCTGCATGGCCGTCGGCGATTACCCTGGCGGCGTGCCCGGACAGTGGCTGATCCCCGGGGCAGTGTTCGATTCGGAATACGACATCGGCCGTTTCCGCGACGTCGCCGCAACGGCTGGCGTCAACGCCATCGGCCACGCCGGGGGCAGCGTCATGGAGGACCTGGACGGCGACGGCCTCCTCGACATCGTCGCCTCCTCGCGCGGGCTCACCGATCAGCTGCGCTTTTTCCACAACACCGGCGACGGCACCTTTGCCGATCGCACGCGCCAGGCCGGTCTCCAGGGCCAGCTCGGGGGACTCAACCTGTCTCACGCCGACTATGACAACGACGGCGACCCCGATCTCACGGTGTGGCGCGGCGCCTGGATGGGTGAGGCGGGTCGCCACCCCAACTCGCTGCTGCGCAACCGCGGCGACGGCTATTTCGAGGACGTCACGGCAGCTGCCGGGGTGCTCTCCCTGCACCCGACACACTCGGGCGCCTGGGGCGACTACGACAACGACGGCTGGCTCGATCTGTATGTCGGCAACGAGTCGAGCCCCGCCCCAAAACCCGCCCACCCCAACGAGCTCTTCCGCAACCGCGGCGACGGCACCTTCACCGAAGTGGCCGCTGCCACGGGAGTGGCCAGCGTCGGCTTTGTCAAAGGCGTGAGCTGGGGCGACTACGACAACGATGGTGCCCTGGACCTCTATCTATCGCACCTCAACGGCGACAACGTCCTGTTCCGCAACCGGGGGGACGGCACTTTCGAAGACCTTGCCGACGCGGCCGGTGTCACCGAGCCCTACGTGAGTTTCCCGACCTGGTTCTGGGACTACGACAACGACGGCTGGCAGGACATCTTCGTTGCCGGCTTCGACATGGAGGCGCTCGGCGACATGGCCGCCGTTCACCTGGACCTTCCCTTTGGCGCCGAGCGTCCCCGCCTCTATCGCAACCGTGGCGACGGCACGTTCGAGGACGTCGCCGCGCGGGTCGGGCTCGACCGCGTTATTCTGGTCATGGGCGCCAACTACGGCGATCTCGACAACGACGGTTTCCTCGACTGCTATTTCGGCACCGGCATGCCCGACATGCGCACCTTGCTGCCCAACCGCATGTTTCGCAACGACGGTGGGCAACGCTTCCAGGACGTCACCTTTTCAGGTGACTTCGGCAGTCTGCAGAAGGGCCACGGCATCTCCTTCGGGGACCTGGATGACGACGGCGACCAGGATATCCACCAGGTGCTGGGCGCGGCGTTCGAAGGAGATGCATACGAAAATGTGCTGCTGGAGAACCCGGGGCACGGCAACCACTGGGTGACGTTGTATGTGGAGGGTGTGCGCAGCAATCGCGACGCCATGGGAGCGCGCCTGCGCGTGCGCGTAAACAGCGCGTCGGTCGGCGAGCGCGACATCTACGTCACCGTGGGCACTGGCGGCAGCTTCGGGTCCTCCCCCCTGCGCCAGGAGATCGGCCTGGGTGACGCTGTCGCCATCGCCCATGTGGAGGTCACCTGGCCGGCCACTGGTATCAGGCAAATCTTCGGAAAACTTGAGTTGGACCGGGCGTATCGACTGCGCGAATCGGCGCCGCTGGCGACGGAAATGCGCCTCACTCCCTTCGATCTGTCGCCCTAGCAGCCCTTTTCCGACAAATCCGCTCCATGCGGCTGCCGACGCCTATTTATCCAGGACACTGGCAAGAAAGCGCTCCGTCGCGTCTTTGTAGATGGCGATGTAGTGCTCCGGCATCAGCGGCGACTCCAAACCGCTTGCGCTTTGTATCTGCGTGCGCTGAGCACGGCGCCGGGGCATGTGGCAGTCGATGCAGTTGTCGCGGATGGTCTCGCCCACCTCCGGCTCCATGGCGCATGCCTCAACTTCGTGACAGTTGATGCAGCGGCTGGAGAATAGGCTGGTATTGCCGCGTTCCAAAGCGTGCGGGTCGTGGCAGGTGATGCAGGTCATCGCCTCGCTCTCCTGAAAACACCTCGACTTTGCCAGGCGGCTCACCTGGTTGGCGGTGTGGACACCACCGCCCTTGGCGGCCTCCGCCTCCCTCTTCTTCTCCACCGTGAAGTGGTCGGAGAGAACGTCCCCCGGCCTGAAGGCAAAGGGGGGCTGGTGCGGATCGTCGGCGCTGGAATGGCACTGGCCGCAGACCTCGATGAGACGCTGTGGCGCGAGCTTACCGGGATGCACGATATGCGGCGCCACCCCGGCCTCGGAATTCAGGCGCTGGAACTCCGCGTGTTCTCCTCCTGGCCCGTGACAGCGCTCGCACGATATGCCCAACATGAAGGCGCCCCTGCCGTGGATGTTCTTGCCGTGCGCCACCGATTGGAAGAAGGTGCTGTGACACTCGAGGCAACGCGCGGTGATAGGGCGCTCGAAGATAGCCTCGCCGTCTGGATAGCCGGGGCTGTTGATCCACTTGTCGGTCGCTGCATAGTAGGAAACCGGGAGCTGGAATAGACGGTCTCCCCGCCAATACAGGTACGACTGCCCTATCTTCCCCGATCCGATGACAATATCCATGCGCTCGCTGCGTTGGCGCAGGTCGTTGTCGATCCAGGTGTTAGCCGTCTGGTAGTACGCCTCTGGCCGCGACGTCATCTCGAACCAGAGATTGGGATTGCTCGTCCACATGGTGGCGTCCTCGGCGGCGAAGCTGCCGTCGACGGAGGCGGCTGTTGCCAGACGCGAGGTCAGGTTGTGCGCCGCCTTGCTGAAACCCTCGTACTTTCCCGGGTGGCAGACACCGCACGCCTCAGCGCCGATGTAGGAAGACTCCCGCACCGCTTCAGCCGGTGTCCTCGGCGGCTCGACCCCCAGGTCGCGGATGATCTGCTGGGCGCGATGCAACCGATCCTCGTCTTCTCCGAGGCGGATATAGGAGCGCAACACCCGGATGGCCAGGGGCAGAGCGCCGTGAGTTTTGAGCGCCATGCCGAGCTGAAAATAGGTCGGGGCTCGGTTGGGATCGTTCTGCAGCGAACGCTGAAGCGCCACGATGGCCGTCTCGGAGTCACCGGAATCCAGGCGCTGGCGCGCGATCAGAGAAAAAGCCATGGCTCTGCGCTGCGAACTCTCGCTCAGCGTGTCCGCGGCGACCACGGTACCACTGGCTCGCTGGCCACTCGCGCCCTGTCGACCCTCGCCGCCGGACGGCCCGGCTTTCGCCTGAGCAAGAACTGCCGCCACCAGCACGAGAGCGATTGCCGTCCAGATTCGCATGCCGTTCTTCGCCATCGCTATCCTTGACGGATTCACCGTTTTGGGTACCTTTTTTTCACTGCTTGCACTCACCCGATAATCCACTGTGAAAATGACTGAAATGAGACATCTGCTGCGAGTTGCGTCCGCGTTACTGTTGGTTGTGGCGTGCGCCGGCGCCGAGGAGATCGTCGCCCGCGTTGGCGACATGGAGATTACACTGACCGAATTCGAAGCAACGGCCCGGAAGTTGAGGAAGACCGGATATGACCATATCGAAAAGGTGGATCAAGCGGCTAAGCTAGAGCTTTTGGACGGCGTTATCGCCCGTGAGCTGCTGGTGATAGAAGGGCGAAAGCGCGGAATTGACAGGGATCCCACGATCGCGGCGGAGATTCTCAAGACCGAGCAAAGAGCCCTGATGAGCCAGCTATACGAAAAGGAGGCCGTGCAAAAGGAGTATCCGCATACGGATGCTGACCTGCGCGCGTTTTTCGCCGAATACCAGTATGACTCCGAAGTCTTCAGCCGCCACATTGTCTGCGATTCCCTCGATCAGGCGCTCGAGGTCCTGACCGCCCTGAAGAGCGGAGTTCGCTTCGAATCACTGGTTGACTCCTACTCCATCAGGCACATCCAGGATCGCTATGGACCCGGGGGATGGGTTGGCTGGTTTAAGACCGGCGAGCTCTACGAGGAATTGAGAATTCCGCTGTCCACCATGCCTGTAGGGCAATTCTACCCCGAACCCATAAAGACGCCCTTAGGATACCACGTCTTTGGTCTCAAGGCCCGCCGTCCGTTGGATTTCGAAGCGGCGCGCGAGTGGTTGATCAAGAGGCTGCGCGTACAGAGGCGTGCCGACGACATGGCTCTCTACGTCATCGATCTTCGCGACCGCTACAACCTTGTCGCACACCATGAAGCGTTTCAAGCACTGCGATCGATCCACCCGGAAACCACGGCTTTGACCGACAGCAGCCTGGCGATTTTCACCTGGCGAGGCGGTCGACTGACCCTGGGAGACTATCTGGCTCTGCTCAAGAAACACCGGGCGAGAAATCCCGCCAACCTCGACAGCGCCCAGCTCTACGCCGCGGCCGACAACCTCGCGGGGAGAGAAATCATGAAAACCGAGGCCCGCAGACTCGGCCTCGACCGCGATCTAGAGGTCCGCAACAGAGTAGAGTCCAAGCGCGCCGAACTGTTGGTCAAGTGGCTTTACCACACCGAGGCCAAGAGAAGTGCCCTGGCGAAAATCAGTGACCAGGATGTAAGAACCTTCTACGACCAGAATCTCGATCTGTTCACTCGCGAAGACGGCAAGGTAACCGAGTTCTCCTTCATTCGCGACAGCATCCGCACCTTGATTCGCAATCAAGCCGAAACCAAGGCGATGGATGAGTTCCTCGCCGGGCTCCGGAAGACCTACAAGGACCAGATCGAGATCTATCCGGATGTCCTCGCCCTGGCCTTCGCCAAAGATCCCGCCGAGTAGTATTCCTAAGAGCAGTCCAAGTTTTCGCTGTGGAGGTAAAGACTCGGAAGCAGCCCCGAATGGGATACTCGTACAGCTCCTAGCGCTCCGTCCCCAGCCCCGCGAACACCGTGATAAAGGAAAACAGCTCCGACGCCGAAGGGGAGGAGTCGAAGTCCCGCCGAATCCATCGCACCCCGACATTCGTCGTCAGGGCATAGCCCTGATAAGCCGAGGAGTTGGCGACCTGACCCGCGAGGATCCAGGTGTTGCCGTCCAGAAGGTATCCTGGGGGCAGGGGATCTGGTTTCGAGCGCAGATTGTTAAAGGTCTCGAACTCCGCGCCGGCGATAAAAGTGATGTTCCGGTTTATGTTCCGATGGGCCTGGAGAGAGAATATCTCGGTCAGGTCCCGAGTCTTTAATATCCCGCGCGACGCCGGTACCCGGCTGCTATAGAGCTGCTTCCATCGCGGCAGGATGTCCCAGCGGCTGATCTGGAGCGGGTACTCTCCCTTGGTTATGATCCCCAGGAAACGCTTATCGCGCAGATCGCCACCCGACGACCCCAGCTGCTCGTAGAATTCGTGCTTGACCTTGGCCGTCAGCGGCAGGTATTTGTTGTATTTGACTTCGAGATAGGTCGTGTTGACGAAGGCATCTCGCGCTGCCAGGAGGTCGCGGGTAAACTGGGGACCGCCCCGAGTTCCGGGACTTTCAGTCCACACCAGGACATCGTCCTGGATGTCATCCTTGACCTTTCTCGGATTGGCGATAAGCCACAGGCTCAGACTCTCTTCCGGGATCTCCTTCTTGGCCGTCAGCAGAAGATACGTCGACTGGTGGTCCCTCGAAGTTTTCAGCAGCCTCTGGTCCAGCCGGCCGAGCATGATATTGGTTTGCGGCACGACCTCCACACCTGCGTATACATTGTATCCCCGGTGCCCGAGCTTGTAGGGATAATCGGCGACGGTGTCGTCCTCAAAGCGATCGATCACACCGTTGTTGTTCATATCCACGCCATAGAGAAATTCGGGTGGATCGACCTCAAAGCGCAGGAACGGCTCAGTGTAGTCTGGCTGATTGTTGAAGTTCCGATTGAAGTCGGAGATGTCGTCGTTGTTCTCGTCGATGCCGGGAAAAACCGCGCTGTCAGTCAACAGATCCCTGCCCTGACGGGTGTTTACCCGGGGGCCAAAATACCGCCGGGTCCAGTCCGGCAACTCGTCCTGGTCGTCGTTGTCGTCTACGAACTCGAAAACGTGGCGCTGCTCGTTGTCGTAGAACACGTCTCCCTGGGGGTTTGGAATAAAAGTGCGAGTGGAGTAGTCGGCATCCATACTGAAGGCCTCGGCGAAGATCGTCCACGGATAATGGCGCTGCTGCGCCGTGACGTAAAAAGCATCGGACTTGTTGGTGCCCAGCGCCTGGTGCCGATTTATGTTCTCGTTGGGGAAACGGCGGTACTGAAAGTTGCGCACGACCTCTCCCCGCAGCTCAAAACCAGCCACGTCGCTGATAGCCAGATCGAAACCCAGCATGCGGTTCCCCGAAGGCAGGCCGTAGCGGAATTTGTGAAACGCCTGGTTCGAGCCGTCTTTGACGTTGCCAGATGCCCTCAACATGGGCAGGAAGACAGGAGACCCGAGGTTATTGGTCTGCTTGTTGGAGGTGATATCCACCCTATAATCGTTGGCCAGCACCAGGCCTATCTCGATGAGCTCGATCTCGCGGAAGTCATCGATTTCGTCTTCAACGCTGGGCGAAAAGTCCTCGATGTTGTACGTCAGCGTTATGACGTCGGTACCGCTCGCCTCAATCACCCCGCGACGGCGCACCCCACCCTCGACGGTCGGGATTATGTCGTCGGTATGCTCGACACCGTTGGCGAAAATACGCCAGCGCGACAGCACGGCGCCGCCTTCGCCGTCCTCGGGAGAGTCATCGGAGATACGCACGATAATGGAGCGCACGAAGTCGGCATTCATCGGGCCGCTGAGTGTTCCCTTGAGCGAGTTGTCGCCGAAGGGGACGCTGGAACTGCGATGTGCGGCGTTGACGAAAGTCGCACCCAGCTTGGCGAAGTCACCGACCTGCGCCTGACCCCTTGCCGCCCACAGATTGGTGAAGGTGTCAGCCTGTACTCCCGGATCACTGTCACTGCCAGCAACATCGCCGGTGTTGCTGACACGCGAAGACAACAGGGTGACGGCGTATTTGTCCGACAGCAGGTCCCACTGGACGCCATCGAAACGCGGCTTTGAAAATGTGAGGGGCGTAAGTGTAGTGCGAATGCCGTCCCCCACCATCAGCGAGGAGTGGTATTGTCCAGTGTGACTGGACGAGATCAGGATGTTGCTGAACCAGCTTCTGAATCTCGGGTTCTTCGAGATTACACTGCCATTGTCATTCGGATAGTCCTCCGTCCAGTTGTAGACGAGCCATCCCTGGGTGATGTAATTACCGTAGATGTCGTAGAACGGCGAGCCCTCGAGGAATACATCGTTGTAGCGCTCGTAGGTGTCGCGGGCGTAGTTGGAGTACTGCTCCTGGTGCCAGTCGTAGACCGAGTAGAGGCGTTGGGGCAAATACCACTTGCGCACCGAAGGCACCAAAGTCGAAGGCGCCACTTCGGTACCGGTAGTGTAATAGGGGTTCTCAAACCCCGTCGCTCTCTGGGCACTTAGGTCCTGGACCGTGCCCATGAGAAGCAGACTGAGCAGCAGACCGAGCAGACAGCCCGGCAGTATTGTGACTGGACGTCTCACATCACCCTCCCAAGGATATGTCGGCATGTAGGCGCTAAATTCAGTATACGACGTGCACGAGTTTCTGTACGGTTTCCTTCCTGGCATCGGTCTCGACCTCGACGATCATGAGGTAGACTCCCGGTGGTACTATCTGACCGCCGCTGGTACCGTCCCAGACATAACGCTGCCGGCTGCTCTGCGCATCGGAGCTAGCGAGCTCCGCTACCTGGCTGCCGCTGAGGGAAAAGATCCTCACACGGGGCTGGGCGCGGGTCTTGACCAACGTGAAGCTTAGCTCGTAGTCGTCGTTGGCGCCGTCGCGGTTCGGCGTGAAGGTCGAGGTATGCGTGACGTTGCGAACCAGCGACCCGCCCTGGACCGCAGCCGGCACGAACACCTGGTCCGCGCCGAACTCCAGCGGCACCACGCCCTGGGCGTTGTCCTCATTTGAGGAGTTGGCGACTAGCGTGCCAAATACCGTTGGACTTTGGAACAGACGCGTCATGAAGTTGATTTCCACCGAGTCGCGGCGCACTGCCGGCGGCGGCAACTGCACGATCAGGGAATCTCCTCTGACTACGGCCGTGGCATCGACGAGACGCCCGCGCACCGTAGCGCTGACGAGCTCGGTATCGTCGCTTCCCGGGGGCAGGGAGATCAGCACCTGATCGAAACCCGGATCGCGACCACTGAAGCCGGCGGGTTTGATGGTGTAGCGGAACGTCTGCAGCGAATCCAGGGGCGCCTCGCGCGGGAAAATCTGACCGCTCAGCCCGGCGGAGATCAGCGGAGCTTTGGCTACAAAGGTCAAGGAGCGCAGCGTCGGCATCGCCTCGGGGTCGCTGCTGAGCAAGCGCACACGCACGCGCAGCCAGGTGCGCGGCGACGGCGACTGGAATTCCTGTCCGGAGAAGAAGTGCGGCAGACTCCAGCTGCTCCACGTCGCATCGCGCACCTCCTCCGTGACAATGTCGCCCCGGTTGCGGGACTTGGCCGAGTCGTAGGCCGACTTGGTGACTTCCTTGCCGTTCTTCAGGAAGTATCTCCTCACGGTCTGGAACCCGTTCCCGGTCTGGGTCTCCACCTCGATGCTGGTGCCGGGGGGCACATCGGCGTCCCATTCGACGCGGCGGATACTGCGCGCGCCACCGAGCGAAAGGTCCGCGGATTCCAGTTCGACCTGGGCGGGGTAGCCCTCGCTGTGGTAGACGAAGAGCTGTACGGCACGGGAGAATTGCGGCGCCTCTACCACACGCCACATGAGCAGTCGCAGAGCGCGCGACGCGAACTGGAAATCGAAGAGATAGCGGCCGCTATTCTCGATCTCGGAGACCAGATCGTATTCGAAGGGCCCCTCGACCACCGGATCGGCACTGGTGCTGGGCGTACCGTCGGAGACGAGGATATCGAAATTGCCCCAGGAGCCCTGCTTGTCTCGCTGGAAGCCGTACAGAAACGGCCCTCTACCACCGACGATCGGCATCCAGATCACCCGGTCGACGCGGTAGACATTGCCAAAATCGACCACCGACCAGGTGCCCGAGTCACGCCAGTCAGGTCTGGACACCGACTCGATATTCCAGGCGCGAAAACCCAGATCTTCGTCGAGCAGGGCGTCAGAGCCGCTGCCCTTGCCGCAGCCGTCGCAGTCGCGATCTTTCGAAGTCCACGTGCGCCCACCCCAGTGCGCCTCCCCCTTTTCTATCCGGCTCACCGTCCCCACCTTGGCGGACAGGTTGAAACCCACGGCATCCACCTCGATTTCGGCCAGGGCCGCGTCGGGCGTCATGCCGTCAGCCGCAAAGCGCACGAAGCGCACGATGTCGAAGTTCAGCGTACCACCGGTGACCATATTCTGACCCGAGGCAGACGAAATGTTGGTCGTCTTGAGATCGAATTCGACCACCCTCTCGGTGTTGTTGTTTACCGGGCGCCCCAGGCGGTTGAAGACGATGCGCTTTTCGCGACCGCCAAACACCGGTATGCCAGGGCTGACGAAAACCGAGAAGAAGCTGAACGGTTTGGCGTCGGTCGTGTCTGGAAATATCACCCTGACCTTGTCGGCTACCACCGCTCGCCCCAGATCGATTTCCACCCACCACTGCTGCAGAGCGTCGTCGGGATCTGGTTTCCACCAGGTGCCGCTGTTCTGATCGGCCACCCGACCGGATAGAAACTGATTGGAGGCGGCGCGCACCGGCCGGATCCCCCAGTCGCCGATGACGCTGGAAGAGAGCTTGTCGGCATTGGTGACGGCGTTGAACGTCCTGTCGAAGCGTTTAACCTCGACGCGATCCGGCAGCACGTTGATCAGACCCTTCGCATGATCCCACGAAGCGAAATCTGAGGCATCGTAAACCAGATTCTGTGCCCTCGACTCCGGGTGCGACACTAGAACCAATGCGGTCCACGTCAGGATCAGCTTGGGACTCAGTGAGCGCATCATGACCTCTCCTCTATCAGGTAGCTCAGTAGACCACCGCAACTGGTTCCATCCGGGTAAATGCACCCTCGTCCACCTCTACTTCGACTCGGATCAGATACAGACCGGGCGGCACCAGAGCTCCGCTCTCGGTGTGGCCACCCCAGGATGGACCGTGGGGTCCGGCGGCGGATCGGGTATCCAGGAGAGCGTTGACGCGGCGACCCGCCAGGTCGTAGACCGTCACCTTCAAATCGGCACCTTCGACACCGAAAAGGTCGAAACCAATGACGGTCTGCTCATTGGCGCCGTCGCCGTTGGGCGTGATGACGCGGGTAGACAGGTCGAGAGGACCGAGTACGGTCAGTTTTTCTTCTCCGGCCACGACCTGGATGCTGTTGCTGCCGACGTCCGCCCTGGCATCACCCGCCTCGATGGACTGGGGTAAGCTGGCTACGGCTGAATCGCTGTTGAAAATGCGGCCCTCCAGAAAGATCGACGACTGGAAGACAGCGCTGTGGAACCGCACCCGGAAGGCGGTATCCTGCGTGAATGGCTCAGCAAAAAGGAACCGTAGCCGTCCATCGCCCGATACCATGGAAAAAGTCGTGCCCTCGGTTGCCGCTACCCCGTCGATCTCCAGACTCAGGAAACGCGCGCCCGCCGGCAGGTCGAGTTCGAAGCCGTCAAACCCGGCTCTCCCGCCCGCGCCCGAAACGGTGCGCAGGTCGTACACGAAGAGCGTATCGACGCCGAGAGGCACCTCTATGGCGCCCGCTCTGGTCGCCGCCAGTCCCTCCAGCGAAATTTCCGCCAGCACACTGTCGGCCAACAGCGGAGAGACTTCAAAGGCGATGCTGTCCAGCACACCGAAAGCGAGCGGATCCTGCGTAATGATCTCGAAGCGAAACTGGAGAAACTGCCCGCCATCTGAGGAGCGGATCTCATCGCCTGACTCGGTGTAGGCGACGGACCAGTTGTTCCAATTTTCGATGTCGTCGCCCCTCTTGGCGCGGAATCCGGCGATCCCCTTGGAGAACTTCTCCACGATCCGCGGGGAATCGAAATACTGAGACTTTGGCACTTCCAGAAAACGTCCAAGCTCATCGAAAACAAAGTAGGTCTTTGGGTTTGGATCGGTTCCCGCACGGGTTCGCAGGACCAGCTCCACCGGCGCCGTCGGGTCTTCGAAGACCTCACCCGAACGCGTCTGTCGGTAGCGGGTAAATCTCCAGGTGACCCGGCCCAGGCTCACTGGCTCTCCGAAGGAGTGCGGTTCCGAAATGTACCGGGCCTCTTCCGGAAAACCGCGACCGAATACTTCTATCTCGGCCAGCAAGGTCGCGGGGATCACCTCACCGAACTTGAAGCGCAGAAAGCGCGTGAAGCGCAGCTCGGGTGTCAGGGAGACTATGCTTTTGTTGTTGGCGAAGGTGCTGCCCAGCACTTCCTCGAGAGGGTGATAGCCCGCCGATCCCGCGGACGTGTTCTCGTCTTCGAAGATCAGCCAGTCGATGGGCGTGTTCGTCCGAGTCACCTCGTAGCCTCTGGGAAACAGCTCGCGCTGACGCTGATTGTCATCCGTGAGGCCGCTCTGGGGCGGAAAAAACACGACGCTGTCTACGGGAACGGGTATGCCTAGATCCAACGTGAAGAATGTGACCCCATTGGGCCTCCCGTCGATACGAGCTTTGTGGGTGAACGCCGAGGCCAGCCCATCACCATCTACCAGCCCGCGCATGATCGAAAGGATACCGGCGTCAACGCCACCTGACCGCCACATGCGTGGATGCCAGTTGACCTCGAGTGTGTCCGCTTCAAGTTGAAGCGGGCCCTTGGTCCAGGCCCACCGGTAACCGAAGAAATTCCGCTGGCTCGAAGTTCCCCCCGTGCGCACCACCTCGCGCACGAGGCTGTGCCCCGGCGGAATTTCCCGTGGCTGCACCGCCCCCGGTATCACCGACTCATCCAGGGCAATCCACCGATCCACCGACTCGGACCAACTCGCTCCACTGACGCCTCCGACTACCCACGTAGAGGGTTGCGCCTGCGCCGCGGCAGCGCCGAATAGCGCGGCTAGCAGCACCACCCACTGTGCCGCTGTGCTTGGCGTTCTGCTTGGCGTTCTGGTAAGTGCGCTCAATACGTCACCCCTATGAGCTGGACATCGCCAAAAGTCTCTGCATCCGACTGGACGGCGACGCGGCAGATGTAGATTCCCGGAGGCACGAGATCGTCGCCCTGATCCCGGCCGCCCCAGACCTCTGTAATGGCACCGGCAGACCGCGAGGCCGAGACCAGCTCCCGCACCTGTTTGCCACTTAGGTCAAAGATCCCGATGTCGACTTCAACATCCGCCGAAAACTGCGTGAGAATCACCGAGATCGAGGCAAACTCGTTGGCGCCGTCTCCGTTGGGGGTGATGACGGGCGTGGATATGGTCGTTTCGACCGTGGGCACCGACTCTCTGGTAAATACGTTGACCACGCCGCTGCCCACTTCCTCACTGGCGTTACCTGGCGCCACCGGATGGGGCGGCACCGCTCCGGCGCCTAACAACCAGGCGTTCACGGGAGTGTTGTGCTCCACCAGACGCAGTTTGAATGTCACTCTCACGGGTTGGTTGGTCCGCTGGGTCACCGGCGCGAATAAGACATCGAATCCCCCCGCAGTCTCCTGAATTTCAAAATCCTGTATCTCCAGGAGCGGCTCACCCATCTCTATCTTTTCGAATATAGGCGGTGGAAAGGACTCCACCCTGATACCTCGAAATCCGTCCAGGGAGGCTTCATCGAATTCCGCTCGAATGTCGTAAATGAAGGAGGACTCGATGCCTCCTTCGACAGCCAATACACCGGTGGCGCCGGGATCTGACGCCAGGCCTATCTCTCCAACCGCGGCGCTGACGAGACCGGGCGAGAATTCGACCTGGAGGGTATCGAGGCGTATCGCGTTGTCGGCGTCCCCGTCGAAGAGCACACGCAGCTGCATGAACTCGCGGGGACTGGGCAAACCGACCGGAGTCTGAACGGAACCCGTCGAGTCGATCTTCAGGGGGACCGACCAGGAGCTCCAGTTGCCCACGTCAGCGCGGATGTCCCCCTGGACAAAGTCGCGCACGGCCCCCTGCTCGTTGACGGCCAGGGCCTGGTATGCGGAGCGGTCCGCCACCTCAGTCAAGGCGCCGGTCAGCGGATCCTTGCGAAACAGCGCCCGCCGCGGCAATTCGTTGGTGTACTCCCCCATCGAAATCTCCACCTGGGCCCCCGTGTCGCGGTCGCGTCGAAAGTAATTCAGCGGCGTCGGATCGGCGCCCGTGCGCATCTGCACGGCCGCAAAGGGAGCCGCTTCGGCTTCGCCGCCGCCCCGGCTCAAGCGCGTGGCGTGGACCAGGACGCGTCCGTAGTTAACGGCGCCGCCGAAGGAGTGCAACTCCGACAAGTAGCTGGCAAGCGGTACAAATCCCTGACCGTAAATCTCGAACTCGGCCAGATTGAAGGAGGATTTGGAGAGCACCTTGAGTTGAAGGAAGCGCCCTTGGAAAGGGGCGAATTCCAGATCGACAACCCCTTCTTTGTTTACTTCGACCCGTCGCAACAGGGAGTAATTTGGTCTGTTAATGTCGTTGAAGTCCTCGCCGTCGTTGACCAGCAGCTCGAAGGCCTTGATGAAGGCATCCTCGTCTTCGGGATCGGGAAAGAAGCGGATCCGCTCGATGGGAAAGGCCGCGCCCAGGTCAAAGTAAAACTGCGCTCCGGCCTGGCTTCTGGCCGACTTGAAGGTCCCCTTCGACGAGGTCCCCGGGTCGCCGTCTATGAGCTTGAGCGGCCCACTTATCTGATTGAAGAGGCCGTCATTCGACCACGTGCGGGGCTGACCGGGAATGGTGAAGTCGGTCGGTTGGCCGTTCAGCCACGGTTGCCCCGAGTTGACCAGTAACTCGATCAAGCTCTCGCCAGCGCCCAGTTCCAGCGGCTGAAGCGCACCGTCGATGTCGAGTGCGCCCGACTGGCTTTCGGCCTGGGACCCCCATGACAATCCGCCCTTGCCGATGTGCCACACCTCTAACTGCGCGACCGCGGGTGCGGGCAACAGACCGGCATACAGGCAGAGAAACCCCACCTGGAAGACGACCGCACATCGACGGAGAATGAGACGAGCAGTGGAATGTGTGCGCATACTCGTGTCGGTGAGTGGGCTCAGTTCCGGATGACCGCGTCCGTCGGGGTGTATCCTCGACGCACGTCGCGTTCGAACGAGAAGGTGAGATCGACGGTTTCCACTGGCAGGTCAGCGTAGTTGAAGCGCAAAGCAATGTCTTTCATGTGCACCTGGATACGCCTGACATCATCGTGCAGGGACGGAAATACCAAATAGCCCTCCCCATCCATGCCACTGAAGACCAGCGCATCACTGTACATAGTGCGCTTGAGCAGATCGGTGCGCGTCCTGAAATCCGCCCTGCCTTGTCCGGTGCGCCCCTGGAAATACGCCTGGTAATACTCGTACAGATTGGCGTAGCTCAGCGACCCATACCGCCTGTTGTTGGCGGTGGTCATGCTCGTCATTTTCGGATCGATCAGGACTTTGGGAAACTGATAGTTACCTACTTCGAGCCGGAACACCGTGAAGCGGGGTGGCGTCCAGTCCTCTCCCGGAGTTCTCCAATCGCCGAAGGTATAGGGATTTATCGACGAAGCTCCTCTGGTGGACTCAGGGGCAAACTGCCGATTGAGCTCGGCATCCGTCATCGGCCTGAGGGTGATGGCCAACCGGTCGAGCTCGTAGGTGATCGAGCCGTCGTCGTTGGCGGTCATGCCCTCGGCCTGCCCAGCGGCTGGCTGCAAGGCTGTCGGGAAGTAACGACCACATCCGCTAATGGCGAGAACGGCAGCCGCCAGAATCCATAACCCTCTCATATCGCCAAATCCTCGACTCATTTGATCTTAAAGATTCGCAAGACAAACGAAAGAATAACGAAAGTCGGGCCAACCAGAGAAAATCTCCAATCGGCCCGACTCGCTCGTGGCAGGGGCATGTATTCTCCTGAAATCAGGCGCCCCTGTAAACTGACGGCCTCTAAGGGCTGTTTACTGGAACGAGTTCTTGATCTGCCCCCAGGTCGAAGACTCCACGGCGGTCGCACCGCCGGCGAACTCACCCGCTCTCAACAGCAGCGCGTGCGAGTAATACTGCCGGCCAGAGGCTTCCGGGCCACGCGTGGTCCAGTCGCTGCTACCCGTAGAATTTCCGTCGTCGTCCACGCCAAAAGACGATCCCGGACCCTCGCCATCTTCGTACCAGAAGGCAAAAGGCAGGCCCGTGCCGTCGGCGCCGGAAACCGCGTCCAACTGCCATACTTCGCTGTCGGACGGACCGGAGTCCTCCTGGAAGGCAAGGACAGTCACGCGCCACTCGTAAAACGTGGTGCCGCCGTCACTCCACAGCTCGGCCGCGAAGGCCTCGGGCGGATCGACGCGCACGGCGAAATCCATCCAGGGCTCCTCGCCATACTCGAGCCAGGCTTCCTGCTCGGTGTAGCGGAAACGCACGTTCGTCGGGGGGCTGAGATCGCCCGGGGCCATCAGCCACTCCATGGTGTAGCCGGAGGCCGGGCTTCTCTCGCGACCGTGGTCCTGAGGATCGAGGCCAACCTGCAGCATGTCGCCGTTCCAGCGGTCGACGGCGGTGCCGTCGTGGACGAGCACGTCGTCAAAGGCCTCGAGGAAGACATACCACCTGTTCTCGCTGCCGCCCTTCCAAGCCATGAAAGTGGTGACATTCAGGTCAGAGCGATCGGGAGCGGGGCGATCTGCCTCTTCCCGCCACTCGTCCATGGTCAGGGTGAACTCGGGGTCGAACCAGCCCCAGTCGTCGGAAAATCCGTCCATCGTCATGCTGCCGGAATTTGGCACTTCCAGCATGAAGAACTCGAAGCCCTGACTACCATTGCGGTCGGCAAGCGCGGGAGGATCGAAAAACTGGGCGCCCGCTGTCCCGACAAGGGCCAGGCTGAAAGCACCAGCGATGATGAGTCGGCGCATCTTTACGCTCCTTCTCTGTGGGGTGAAATGAGCGAGGTGTCGAGATCGAAAAGTTCGAGGCGAAACGATCCTGAAATTAGTGATGGGGCTCGAGCCAAACGCCGAAAGCCGAAAGCCGATGCTTGAGCCCCACATCACGGACGACCCCTCCGAAGGGTAATGAAGATACGACAACCGTCTGCATAACTCAACCAAAAAAACCACCGCTGATCAAGAATGCCTATCATCCTGAAAAACAACAAGCTTACCAGACCTTTTCACCCTGAAGAAGCGGCGCTTGGTGGACGCCCTGGCCGGTGCCGTGGCGGGAGTAAGATCCGCGCCGATTCGATTCAATAGTTGGTGGGTGCGATCGCCAGCTCGCGGTTTTCCAGCGGCATGGGCACGCGCACCCCTCCCCGTCGGTGAGACTCTATGAACCCGAAGATCATCTCCTGGCTCCGGCATGCCAGACGGAGCCCCCCCTGGGTATCTCCATCTTCGTCCAGGGCCCGCACCAGGTCCTCCAGACCGCGGAGAGTGCCGCTCTCCATCGCAATCTCGGGAGCCGGTGCTTCCTGCAACTGCCCGTGCTCGTCAAGGCGCCGCCACGAGTACCCGACGCCGTTGGAGAGGGTCCTCAGCTTGCCGCCTGTGCCGCTCACTTCGAACTCGTAACCACCGGCCGCCACCAGATAGCCGTGGACGCCGTTGGCGAAACGGACGTACCCCATGGAGATAGGCGCATCCTGCCTGAGCGTATCTCCCTCCCAGGCCGCATCGTCAACCGCCGCTGCTCCCTGGACGAACTCCACCTCCCCGTCCCCCGACAGATAGAGCAACATGTCAGCCGCATGTGTATGCCCCCACTGCGCCGCGCTCGCGCCGCAGTGGGCGACCACGGCCTGTACCTCGCCGATGTCGCCGGCGTCCACCATCGCCCTCAAATTCCGGTAAAGGGCGACGTAGCGTCTCTGGGTACCGTAGTTGAATTTCACCCCGTGTGATTCCAGCGCTTCGAGCATGGCGTCTGCCTCGGCCATGGAATTGCACAACGGCTTCTCGCAGTAAATCCCCCTCACGCCATTCTCCGCAGCAAAGATCGAGACAGGTGCGTGAGGCGAGGGCCGGGTGGCGATGCAGACGATGTCGGGCGCCACTTCCCGGATCATCGCCTCGTAATCCGTGAATGACTGCCGCGCCCCGTACCTCTCCCGAGCGGCCTCCCCCTTCTCGGCGATCGGGTCGCATACCCCGGCGAACTCTACTCGCCCGCAGGCGGCGATGGCAGCCGCGTGGGAGTACGGCAGAAAAAGGTCGCTGTCGGGCCGGTCTCTCACTTCGTCGTCGATGGTAGCTCCCATCCGGCCACACCCGATCAGACAAACGCTGTATCGATTCTCCATATCACTCAAATCTCCTCTTTTCCTGCGCTGAACTTTCGCTGCGAACTCAATTGCGGCGGCGTCAACCCTTGACCAGCCCGGTAGCTGCCGCTTAGATTTATCGGTGCGCATTGGCACATTGTGTGATCGCGGGGGCGGGGCGCCAAGACAAGTTGGGCGATTAGCTCAGATGGTTAGAGTGCCTGCTTGACATGCAGGAAGTCACTGGTTCAATTCCAGTATCGCCCACCAT
>Ga0066376_10000142_pt1 | contig 60031 bp, 54 predicted proteins | sample Knorr_S15_td_Bot_FD_77009 | JGI IMG/M metagenome (GOLD analysis project Ga0066376, IMG submission 77009) | Marine microbial communities from Southern Atlantic Ocean transect - Knorr_S15_td_Bottom_ad_5009_LV_A | ecosystem: Environmental > Aquatic > Marine > Oceanic | place: Southern Atlantic...
AAATAGCCTCGATGGCAATCGCAATCGCTAGCCCCGCTGCTCCCAATCTCCGCCCACATCGTCATACCGGCGTTCCAGATCGGCAATCGCCGCGCCTGAAACCGTCATCCCATCGCCGATTATCTCCACGTTCGACGCCAGGTGCCCCGGGTTCAACGTGCCGGAAGAGAAGCTTGACCGATCCCCGGCCGTCTACGGCCCGCCAGAATCAGGGTCCGGTCCGATCGAGGAATTAGATCGTCCCTACGATCAGCCCCCGGTCAGGCTCTCCGGCGGTGGGGGAATGGTTGGGACGGCGGCCGATTACTCCAACTTCTGCCAGATGATGGTCAACGGCGGGAACCTGAACGGCACACGCATACTCGGGCCGAAGACGGTCGATCTCATGACAAAGAGCCACCTGCCGGACGAGGTGAAAACCTTCACGCTGAGTGAAGGCCGCAGCGACTACATGAGGGGCTGCGGCTTCGGCCTTGGCTTCCGGATCATCGAGGATGTGGCAAAGAACGGCATAGCCGGCTCGGCGGGCTCCTACTCATGGGGCGGAGCCGCCAGCACCTACTTTTGGATCGACCCGGTGGAGGACATGTACGCCATCTTCATGACACAGTTCATGCCGTCAGGCCACTACCCGATTCGCGCCGAGTTCCAGACGATGGTGTACCAGGCGCTGGTGGATTGACGGCGGGACTACCGCACAAGTAAACCGACACATTTATCGATCAGCTCGTCGATTGACGGGGCGGCTCCGGTGTCGATGCTGTTCAGGCCGTGTCTGGTCACCGCGTCCGTCATAAGCTGGGCGAAACTCTGGTTGCGCTGCACAAACATCTGAATCAACGCCTTCCCGTCCGGCTTCACGCGATCGAAATCGCTCGACGCGTGAATCCGTCCTTCAAGCACCTCGTCGTCGGCTGTCAACCAGCAGGCGGCCACGTCCTCCATGCCCGCGGTTGCTATTCGTCCGGGCAACACCGGCGAACCCTCAAGCACCAGTGAATCCGCGTCACGGTCTGTGACATGCGTTCGTACGAGGCTCTCGATATCGGGCCACATGCTGTTGTAGTGACGCATCACGTCTTCAACGAGGTCGTCTACCGACAGCGATGAATAGTGGTGGACAATATGGTCCGGCACCGGGCCTGCGTCGGTCCGCCAGGGCCGACCGGGATGGCGAGCCATCGAGTCGGTAGAAACGTGGTTCCAACCAAGTTCTGCGGCCAGGGTTTCGGCAAGCGTCGACTTTCCGGTGTGGGACGGTCCGCCTATCAGCAATACCCGGATAAGGGACATGCAGGAAGTTTTACACGTTCAAGACAAGGACGAGCTGCAAGCGCAACCCGAATCCGTAAACAAAAACAGCCGTCCCAATAAGCCCCCCAGCAAGGGGTTAGCGGGTGTTGGCGGCCTCTCGGGCTTCCTTCGCCTCTCGCCGCTGACGGGCCGTCTTCGGCCCATCGTCGCCGATCGAGTCGATCTTGCGCATCGAGAGGATCTCCGTCGCCTCGCCGTCCTTGACCTCAAACACGTGCGTGGCGATGCCGTCCACAATGCCCGGGTCGTGACTGGCGCAAATGATCGTGCCGTCGTACCCGGCAAGTGCCTCGATCAACCGGACACGTGTTGCACGGTCCAGGTGGTTCGTCGGCTCGTCGAGCAGAAGAACGTTCGTCGGCTGAATCAGGAACTTGGCCAGCGCGACCCTGGAACGCTCTCCGCCGGACAATACCTTCACGGGCTTGAACACATCGTCCCCGCTGAACAGGAACTGCCCGAGGATCGAGCGAAGCCTCACGTCCGGGGCGCCGTTTGAGCCCTCTCGGACCTCTTCGATAACCGTTCGGTCCGGGTCCAGGGCCTCGTCCTGGTGCTGATCGTAGTAACCGGGCCGTGCGCGCTCCGCCCACTCGACAGTTCCCTGGTCTGCCTTCAGCGCGCCGATGGCGATGCGCAGCAACGTGCTCTTGCCACCTCCGTTCTCCCCCACCAGGCACACTTTGTGTCCGCGTTCGACATCCAGATTTACATCCACCAGCACAACTTCATCGCCGAACGATTTAGCGACGCCACGCATCTTGAGGGCTTCTCGCTCGGTCCGGCCGTTGGCCTGGAGGGCGAACCGCACCTCCGGGGCCTTCCGGACCGTCTCGATGATGTCCATTCGTTCCAGCGCGGCTTCACGGCTGCGGACCTGTGCGGCCTTCGTCGCCTTGGAACGGAACCGCTCGATAAATCGGCGCTGGCGGGCGATCTCACGTCGCTGTCGCAGGCGGGCACGCTCACGTGCCTCGGCCCGGGCCTTCTTCTCAGCGAGGTACGCCGTGAAATTACCGGCGTAAGGCGTAACCTCCCCGCGGTCGATCTCAATTATCTTGGTGACGACCTTGTCCATGAACTCACCATCGTGAGTCACGATCACCACCGCACCCGGGTAGTCCTTCAAATACGTCGCCAGCCAGTCGCGTGCCGCGGCGTCCAGGTGGTTTGTCGGCTCGTCCAGCAGGGCGTGCTTCGGTACAGACGCCAGGATCTTTGCCAGCGCAACACGCATCTGCCACCCACCGGAGAAATCAGCGCAAAGCTTTTCCCAGTCCGATCGCTCAAACCCGAGGCCGTCCAGCACCCTGCCGATACGGGCCTCGATGCGGTACCCGTCGAGCATTTCGTATCGGTCGTACAACGAGGTCTGCTCGTCGACCAGCTCCATCACGTCGCCTTCGCCCGTCTCAAGCATCCGGCCAACTTCGTCGAGACGATGTCGAATCTGAAGCGCTTCTGGGAACGCCTTCCAGAGCTCGTCCACCAGCGTAAAGTCAGGTGTGAGGTCAGCTTCCTGCTTCAGGAACCCGATCTCACCGTTGCGGTGCCCGACGGTTCCCGCCTCGGGAATCTCCTGCCCCGAGATGAGCCGGAGGAGGGTGGACTTACCGGCGCCGTTCGGCCCGACGATGCCAACGCGATCGGATTCTCCGATGACAAAAGTCACGTCGGAGAACAGGTCCTGAGTCCCGTAGGACATTGCTAATTTATTGGCGAAGAGCATCTATCTGTTCTCAGTGGCTGCGCATGTCCCAGTCGAATAAGGCGAGTCAGGCACGCGTTCAGGTCTGGCGCGGACGATCCGCGGAAATGGTCGATTAATTAATTTGGTGTTGGGTCCGGTTTTCTTAACGCGCCGTCTGGCGATTTGTGCCCGGCATCTCCGTTGGCGAATCCATCGGCAGAACGGACCCCGGCCGAGCGGCGCAGATCACGCCACGATTAACAATCATACCGCGACCCCCGGTCGACGGGTACGTACAGAACACGCGATTATTCCCCAGATTTCGTCCGATTTCAGCAAGGGACCGATGAACTTGCATCTGAGGTAACCAGGTGAGGCGATAACACCGTACGGGCGAATGACTATCCGCCCTCGGGTCGATTCCAATCGACCCCTACGGCCGTATGCTAAACGTGATGACCAACGCGGGAGCCCGTCTTGCTCGCGAGCAGGCGTCAGTGTGGCAATCGGCGGATCCTGAATCAAGTTCAGGATGACAGAACGTTGGAAGGCGTCACGATCGCGAGCGGACGTGAGCGTTTGCCTTACATCCCTACGATGCAACTACCGCCTAAGGACCTCCGCCATCTTTGCCCCGATCACCGCCGAAGACTCTGCGATATGCACGTCGGCTTCCCGGAGCACCCGGATCTTCTCAGACGCGAGCGCCGCCACCCCCGTTATGATCGCTCCGGCGTGTCCCATGCGTTTGCCGGGAGGCGCCGTCTGGCCGACGATCGCACCCACCACCGGCTTCGTGACGTGATTCTTGATGAACTCGGCGGCCTGCTGCTCCTTGGTTCCGCCGATCTCGCCGATCATCACGATCGCGTCCGTCTCGTCATCGTTCTCGAACATCTCAAGCACGTCCACAAACGTCGTGCCGTGCAGTGGGTCGCCACCGATGCCAACACATGTCGACTGGCCGATGCCGAGCTCAGTCAGCTGCACCACCGCCTCGTACGTCAGCGTTCCGCTGCGGGACACCACGCCGACCCGGCCCTCGCTCAAGATGCTGCCGGGGATGATGCCGACCTTCGCCCTGGTTCCGGGATGAATCAGGCCTGGGCAGTTGGGGCCGAGCAAGCGTGACGACTTGCCCTCCATGTATGCCAGTGTTTTGACCATGTCCTGGACCGGCACGCCCTCGCTGATGCACACCACAAGTGGCAGACCCGCGTCCACCTGCTCAATGATGGCGTCCGCCGCGCCCGGAGCAGGAACGAAAATCAGACCAACGTTCGCGCCGGTTGCTTCAACGGCTTCCGTGACCGTCTCAAAAATCGGGACCTCGTCCTCAAACTTCGTCCCACCGCGGCGCGGGTGTACTCCGGCCACCATGTTCGTCCCGTACGCCCGGCAACTGCTCGCCTGGAACGTACCGTCACGGCCGAGGCCCTGCACCAGCAGTCTAGTGTTCTCGTCAACAAGGATGCCCATCTAAGAGGTTTCTCCGTTAGAGCTGGCGGCGCCTGCTGCCTTGTTCAGCCCGGCATTGGCGCCAAGCACCTGTGTAAGCGCGATTGCGGCCTCACCGAGATTACCGACAGTCGTGACGTTCAGGCTGGCGTCGGCCAGAATTTGAAGCCCTTCTTCAGCATTCGTGCCGCGCATGGCGACCACCAGCGGCATCTGCGTCCCGGTACTTTTAGCGCCCATCACGATGCCTCGGGCGGCTACGTCGCACCTGAGGATCCCGCCGAACAGGTTCACCAGGATCGCCTCAACATCGCCATCCGAAACGATGATCTCGAACGCTTCAGCGATCTTGTCTTCCGCCGCACCGCCTCCTACGTCGAGGAAGTTGGCGGGAGCCGCGCCCGCGGTCTTTGTGATGTCCATCGTCGCCATCGCAAGCCCTGCGCCGTTCACCATGCAACCGACACGCCCACCATCGAGCTTCACGTATGCCAGACCGGCATCGTGAGCCTTCTGCTCAAGCTCGTCGTTCTGCCCCGGGTCCTCCAGCTCGGCGACCTCTTTGTGGCGGAACAGGGCGTCATCCTCAAAGGCGATCTTGGCGTCGAGCGCCATCACCCGGCCGTCTGTCGTTACTACCAGAGGGTTGATCTCTACCAGCGAAGCGTCAAGTTCCTGAAATACCCGGCAGAGATTGGTTATCAGTCCGGTCGCCTGCCGCACAAGATCGATAGGTATGCCGATCTCGATTGCGATGTCCCGGGCGTGATATGCAGTAAGACCTATTAGCGGGTCCGCCGCTACCCGTACGATCTTCTCCGGCGTGTTGGCTGCGACCTCTTCGATCTCGACGCCGCCCTCGGAGCTTGCCATCACCATCGGCGCACGTGCATCGGCGTCCATCGTGATCGCCACGTACAGTTCGTCTGCGATATCGGTCAGTTCGGCAACAAGAACCTTGCGGACCGGAACGCCACCGGCCTTTGTCTGGTGTGTGACCAGGTTTGTGCCCAGCATCCCGGCGGCGGCTTCAGCAGCCTCGTCCGGGGAGTTGACGAGCTTGACCCCGCCCGCCTTCCCACGTCCACCGGCATGGACCTGCGCTTTGACGACCACGCGGCCGCCCAACTCAACGGCGAGTTGCCGTGCCTCGTCGGGCGTCGATGCGACGCCGGCACGTGGAACTGCGATCCCGTAGGATTCGAGGATCTTGCGTGCCTGGTACTCATGTATGTTCATATTTGAATTCGGATCTTCATTTCGTGAGGAGCCGCCGAAAAACGAAATTATTCGGTCTCAGCGTCCTCAACATTGGCCTTGAGTCTGTCCAGTTCCTTGAGAAGTCGTTTTCGGGTGAACATCATGCCCGCTACACCGGATGCGTCCAGCTCAGCGGTGAGCCTCGTGCCCCCGTTTTCCGGGGTGAACGTGAAGTGCTGCAACACGCGCCCCCCGATGGGCAGGTTGGTCTCGAATCCCAGTTCCTTGTCCCGGTCGTAGGTGGTGACGGCGCCATCAAGGTCCATCCCCATCACACGACATGACATCGGCCCGTTCACCGTCCAGCCGTCCGGAAGTCTGACGTTCTGTATCTGCGGCCACCAGTCAGCCCAGCGATCAAGATCCGTCATCGCGGCAAACACCGATTTCACGGGCGCATTGATGGCTATGGATTCCTTGTGTCGCGTCAACGTAACCTCTTGGTCCAGCGCCTGCCCGGCTGCGTCGTTCTAGACGTTCGGACGGCGACGAATATCGTAGTCACCCGTCAGGTGAGTGTCCACTTGCAGTATCGGGTGAAATGAGTTCTTCCGGGCTGGCTGTTTAGACGAACCGTGCAGAGGCGACGCCCAGGCCGTCGATCACTATCTCGACCAGGTCGCCCCGTTCAAGCCATTTTGTCTCGACGATACTCCCCAGGAATACGAACTCGCCTGCCCGCAGCGGTATGTCGTGCAGGGCAGCCGTATTCGCCAACCACGCCAGGGCCTCAAGCGGGTGACCCATTATGTCGCCGCCAACCCCGGAACCGACCTCGTCGCCGTTGATAGACATCGAGCCATTCAGCGATGCGAGATCAAGTTCACGCCACGCCGTAATCGGCTCGCCGAGAACGCAGCCGGCGCCAAAGAAGTCGTCCGCGATGAGAGTTGCCACGTCCATCGACGTGTAGTCGATCCAGCGATCATCCACGATCTCAATCCCGCACATCACAGCTTCAACAGCGGGGGCCACCGTGGATCGTGTGTAGGGCACATCGGAATCCGGCAAATCACCGCCCAGCCGGACAACGATCTCGCATTCGACACCGACATGCAGAAAAGACGAGAAATCGAATTCACCGTCGCGTTCACGCACCGTTGGTGCGTACACAAGCCCTGCGCAAGGGTTTGGAATATTGAGATATTCCTGCATCACGGTCGTGGTGCAGCCGATCTTTCGTCCAACTGGCTCGCCGTATCCGCCGGATGACAGTTGTTTTTGCACGGAGGCCTGTAGGCGGTACGCTTCGGCCTCGTTGGAGGGGCGATCAGGCTCTGGTAGGTGACCGAGCCTTGTGTGCTCCAACCGGCCGCCGGCGAGAACCGTCGCGGCCCTGTCGAGCGCATCGGAGTCCATGGTGTTGCCTTACTACGGTGATCCGTTAAGCGTCGACGCCCGCAAGCATACAGCCCGTAAAATAGACGCCCAGCCGGGCCAAAAGAAAACCGCCCCGATGACCGAAGTCACCGAGGCGGTTTGTTTAACTAGAGCTATCGGGCGCTAACGCCTACCAGCTGCGGGACTGCCGCTGCTGCGAGAAGCAAGAGTTGCAGTACACCGGTCGGTCACCGCGCGGCTGGAAAGGCACCTGGGCCTCCTGTCCGCACTGTGCGCAGGTGGTGGTGAACATCGGTCGGTCAGACCGGAATCCGCCGCCGCCGCCGCCGCCGCCGCCGCCACCGCCACCGCCACCGAAGCCGCCCCCACCGCCGCCACCACCCTGGGCTCGACGGGCTGCCCGACATGACGGGCAACGCTTGGGGTCGGAGTAGCCACGCTCTGAGTGGTACTGCTGATCATCTGCGCTAAACACGAACTCTTGTCCGCACTCCACACAACCTATATTTCGATCCTGGAACACTTAATCCATCTCCATGGTCTCGTTCGGGGCATCTCGGACTGGTCTTCACGGATCCGAGCATTGCCGGTTAACCATGGGACGAGCTTTCTTACATGCCTGCAGCAACAATAACATACCTAAAACGCTATAGCCCGACGTTTTCAGGGCCTCAAAACGAATGAATTCGTAACGAGAGCTTGTTTGAGTAGTCCGCTGTGGCACGAATTCGGTGCATATGCTTACCGGATCGCCGAGATCGAAACTCGCTTGCGTGCCGTAGTTTGGTGTACGGAACCAGATCGCTTGCCCCTGCCGGCGCGGTAAGATTTAGTCCCGCTGTCCCTCGGCTGCGCTGACCCATTGATAACCCTGGCGGATCCGAACTTCGAGTAATAAAAAGGCCACCCCAACGTGACCACCGGTTATAGAAACCTGATGCCCTTCTCCGCAGCACTTCTCGCTGCGCTGCTCGTCGCGTGTTCCGGCGGGGACGGCGAAAGTGTTGTCCTTGACCTTTCAGGCATTCAGCCGCTCAGCGATGGTTTTCTCTACGAAGTCTGGGTGACGATAGACGGGGAGTACCTGTCCCTCGGCAAGTTCAACGCCTCGACCGATGGCCTGCTTTTGACGCCCGACGGGCGGACGATCAAAGACGGTGAATTTGCGATCAGCACCGATAATGATTTCGGGGTCGACGATGTGACCGCAGTGATGGTGTCGATCGAGCCGTCTGGAGACACGGACGGGGTGCCATCAGATACCCGCCTCCTTGCCGGAGCCATCTCAAATGGCGTCGCCTCTCTGGTAGTTGGCGATGCCGAAGCTATCGGGAACACGTTTGAGAGCGCCAACGGCTTCTACATACTCGCCACCCCCACCGACGGCCACCTGCGCACGAACGAGAAAAGCGGTATCTGGTTCAGGCGGGCGGTCGACCAACTAGAGCCGGACCCACGCGGCCTGTACATTCCCGAGCTGCCCGATGGCTGGCTTTACGAGGGCTTTGTAGATATCGAGGGTATTCCCGTCACCTCCGGCAAGTTCTGGGATCCGTGGGCCATCGATATGTCCGCTCCTTATAGCGGCCCGGCGGACATGAACACCACTGATATCTTCGACGTGATGTTTGACGAGTACGTATCTGTGGTGGTCCAGGGAGAGAACGGCCCGGAACTGTTCACGGGACCCGAGGGGTGGAGGATGTTCCAGAAGGACGGCCTCGGACTTGATCTGTTCTTCCATGGTCCCCCGGAACCGGGCGAGGATTACCTGCTCAACGCGCCGCCCGGCCTCACGTTCCCGGTCGATCTGTCCGGCCTGCCTCTTTATGTGACGATCGAGCCGGACCCGGACGACTCTCCGGAGCCTTTCGGCCTGAAGACGCTGGTCGGCACCGTGCCAGTCAACGCCGTGTCCCACCACACATACATCCTCACCCCCGGCTTCATGGACTTCCCAACAGGAACAGCAACGCTGAACTAAGCGTCTGGCAGGCAGGCTTGCACCTTATTCTGGCGGGCTTTCCCGATCCCACCCTGAGTCTCTTCGAAGGGCGATCCGCGTCAACGCCGTAGGGGCGAATGACGATGATGCGGGAATCACGCGCAAGAAGGGTCGTCCGCGTCCCAGCGATTGAACGATGGCTGCTCACCCCTGGCGAGCGAATCACGGGTGTCTCTCCACATCTCGTACCAGGTATGAGCGTCGTGCAGCTCGGAATCGGGACTGGACGCACTGCGGGCCACAAAACCGGGGAACACACTTCGTCCCGTCGCCTCGCCAGTCGGCTGATATCGCAGGTCGAAACTCCAGCGGATGCGGTTGCTCACGTTTGGGAGAGAAGAGTGAACCGTCTTTTTGGTGAGCAGCAACGCTCCACCCTTCTTCACCGGGACCGGCATCGAATCGCCTATGTTGAACAGGTGCTCCGGAATCTGGAGGCCGGGTCGCTCTTTGTATCCGGGGCAGTGGGTCAATAACTCACCCTTGTGTGATCCGGGAACGACGGTGAGACATCCGTTTTCGACATCGGCGTCCATCAACGGGAACCACACTGTCAGGATGTTCGTCTCATCGGCTTCAGGATTCACAACACCGGCATCCTGATGCCACGGGGTGACGCCAAACAAAACGTTGCCATGCTCATCACGAGGTGCGACCGATTCTGGCACCTTGATTCGCACGTGCTGGACCGGGTTTGAGTACACCTCGTCGCCGACGATAGATTCGGCCACATCAAGCACGCTGGACGCCGTTAGCGCGTTGAAAACGGCCGGCCCGGCCCAAAAAGGGGTGTCGCTCAGGACGTCGTTCTGCGGGAGTGAAAAATCGAAGTACTGGTTGTGAACCTCGCCCGATTCACTGTAGATCCTCGTGACCCGGTCGCCAAACTCTAGTTCCGAGTACGTGGACGAGATTTTGCCTTTGCTATGAAGCTTCTTCGCGAGGGAATCCAGCACACCCGCGTATTCGTCGATTATGGGATCGATAATCCCTTCAGGGTCGAAAACGTCCGGGACGTGGACGAAGCCGTACTCCTCAAAGTGCTCTTTTTGCTCGACGGTTAGCGCAGGCAAAGCGGTAGATCCCTGATCGTATTCAAGTGATTACGAGTTGTTGCGGTACGTACGTTGGTGCAGAATCTTACTCGCTCCCTGCGGAAAGCGCCCTTCATATCGAGTAGCGAGTCCCGGGCGGTATAACCCGTTGATGAGCCAACAACACCGTAGGGCCGGGGCTTGCTCCGCCCGACGCGCGCTCCTACTCCGCCCGACGCACTCGCAAACGGCGTCTGCAGGAAATCTGGCGGAGGGGACAGGATTCGAACCTGCGATGCCCTCACGGACATACCTGTTTTCAAGACAGGCGCCTTAAGCCACTCGGCCACCCCTCCGTGCCGACTTAAATTCTAACGGCATGGCGTGAGCAATCGGACATTTCAGGTCACCGAATTTGAAGAAATCGGTGGACTATAGACGCCCGTGCCGTTGCGGATTACGATCATCGAAGGTTCGATGCGCGACACAACTAGGCCTGTCGCATCGAAAATATCACTCCCCGCTCACAAACGGCCCTCGCCGGTTCACGTGATCCTCATCGGTCATCCACGATGATTGATATGTCGAAGGTACCGACCGTCAACGACACGATGCTGATGAGAGGTCACAGCCGTAATTCTGGCGGTCAGAGATCGGATGATGTGCCATGACCGCGAGCATTGCGATTCTTTATGCGACATTCATCGCCGGCGTAGGCGTGCTCGTAGCAGCCTGGGCCTGGGGTGATATGCCAGAGACCGGATACCTCGGTGAGTCGCCACTTCAGCCAGACAAGAGGAATGTCCTGGCGCTCGAAGAAGCGAGAGTTGAGGTCCGTCACACCCCCGAAGCGCCACTCGGGCGATACGCCTGAAGCGCAGACCGGCTCCGGCGGCGGTACAAAGTCGCCGGAGCATTGGTCAGTGCTGGCAGGACGGGCAGTAGTAAGCCGTTCGTCCGCCGAACTTTCTCGACTTGAGCGCCGTCTCGCACTGGGGGCATGGCGCGCCCTCTTTACGGGGGATCTGCATGCGATCGTCTTGGGCGTCGATCACGTATGGACGGCCCTGATCGTCCGGGTGCGATTCTATGAACGCCAACGCATTCTCAAGCACGCCGACGATAGTGACGTGTAGCGATTCCAGCCGCCCGGCCGATATCTTGTCGGCCCGCCGCGACGGCGCAATGCCAACTATCAGCAGAACCTCGTCGGCGTAGATGTTGCCGACGCCGGCGAGGACCTTCTGGTCCAGCAGCACCGACTTGATGGGCGAGCGTCTAGCCGATACGCGCTCGATGAACTGAGCCGCTGTGAAATCAGGATCCAGCGCATCCGGCCCCATCCCGGCCGTAAAAGCATCCGCGCTTTCCTCGAGCCGGACCATCGCCCACCGCCTCACGTCGTCCAACTCCAACCGACGCTCATCGTCCAGATAAAGGGCCAACCGGCGATACCGAAACGACTCGTCCTCAGGAGCCATAACCCCAAGCCGCCCCGTCATCCCCATATGCAGACCAAGGACTCCGCGATCAAGCCCCGCGATCAACTGTTTACCCCGACGCGCAATCCCCTCAACCCGACGACCAACGAGCCCCGACAACCCACCCATGCCATCGACCGTGTCCTCAACACCCGGCCAATCAGCATCCACCTCAACAACAGTCCGGCCAACCAGACCCTCCCGAAGGAGGTACCGGCGTAAGGCTTCGATCTCAGGTAACTCAGGCATTAATGATCACGGCCACTTTCGTACAACTCGTCCTGAAAGCAAGAAGTCATCCTGGAAGTTAAAAGGCCGACCCGAACCCCCAAACCTGCCTATCCGAACGCCAGACGGTCAACCAAAATCCAGGACCTGCCATTCGGCTCCTCCCAAATTGTCATCCTGAACTTGATTTAGGATCCGCCAATCCCCACTCCTGCGCCAGATCCCACCACCAATGGCGTGTCATACATTCCGTTCTGCGATATCACGCTGTCAGGTCACAATATCGGATCCTGAATCGAGTTCAGGATGACACTTTTACGTGTCTGGCCAGCTTTTAGGTACCTTGAATCGCCGCGTTCCACAGGCCGCCCGAAACCCACGACCTGCCCTCCAAAACCCATAACCTGTCGTCCTGGGCATAATTCAGGATCCGCCAATCCCCACTCCGACACCAGAATCCGGCATCAACCGCGTGTCATATATCTGGTCCGGCGACATCATGCCGCCGCGGTACGAGATCGGATCCTGAATCGAGTTCAGGACGGGCATTTTGTGGATAGGGAGCTCAGCCGCCCATTCCGATCACTCCATATCGCCCCATGTCGGCCCGGTCTTGATCTCTACCTCTAGCGGCACCGACAGCTCCATTGCTGCTGGCATCAGTTCCGACACCAACGCCTGGACCTCCATCAGCTCGCCCGGCGCAACCTCGAAAATTAGCTCGTCGTGCACCTGGATGATCATTCGTGACTTCAGGCCGCGGTCTCGAATCTCGCGATCAATATTCACCATTGCGATCTTAATGATGTCCGCCGACGTCCCCTGGATTGGCATGTTTACCGCCATCCGCTCCGAGGCCGCCCGAGCCATCTGGTTGCCGGCCGTGATGTCCGGTAATCGCCGTCGCCGCCCGGAGATCGTCTCCACGTAGCCCTTCACGCGGGCACTCTCTTTCACGCTCTCGATGTAGTCCTTCAGCCCCGGGTACTTTGAGAAGTACGTAGCGATGAAGTCGGCGCCCTGCGCCCGGGTCAGGTCCGTCTGGCGGGCCACGCCCACCGGGCCGAGTCCGTATATCACGCCGAAGTTCAGGATCTTGGCCATTCGTCGCTGGCCTTCAGGGTCGTCCGAGTTCTCGCCGTACATCGCTCGTGCAGTCGCCGCGTGAATGTCCTCGCCGTTCTTGAACGCCTCAATCAGCGCCGGCTCCTGCGACAGGTGGGCGAGGATTCGAAGCTCGATCTGCGAGTAGTCGGCGGCCAGCAGCGTCCAACCGTTCTCGCCGTCCGCCTTGAATGCCTGCCGGACTCGCTTGCCGAGATCTGTGCGTACCGGGATGTTCTGCACATTGGGGTCAGAGCTGGACAGCCGCCCGGTGGCCGACCCGACCTGGTTGAAGCTGGTGTGGACCCGCCCCGTGCTCTGCACGATCAGCCGGGGTAGTGCATCGACATAGGTCGACTTCAACTTGCCCAGCTCACGGAAACGCAAAACGTTCTTGATCAGCTCGAACGCGTTCGGATTCAGGTCTTCTTTGTCCATCAGCCCTTCAAGCGTCGCCGCGTCCATCGAGTAGCCGGTCTTCGTGCGACGCGTCTTTGGGACGTTGTACTCGTCGAAAAGCACTGTCGCCAGTTGTTGGCTGGAGTTCATATTGATCTCGGTGCCGCCCAGGAGATTGGCTGTATCTAACTTGAGGCGATCCAGTTCCACGCCCAGTTCTTCCGAGAAGCGATCGAGCTGCTCGGCATCCACCATCACGCCCTCCTGCTGCATCCGAACGATCACCGGCAGTAGTGGCATCTCAATGTCTTCGAACACCGGCCGGACCTCGTCTGTGTCCAGCCTCGGATTCAGGTCTCGCTTCAGTCGCCACGTGAAATCGGCATCTGCGGCGGCGTACGGCGCTGCCTTGTCGATCGGCACCGCTGCCATCGTGATCTGCTTGCGGCCGGTGCCTATTAACGCCGAAATCGGGGTCATCTCAACCTGGAAGAAGTCCAGAGCGAGCTGCTTCAGCCCGATCTGCCTCCGGCCGGTCAGGGCGGCCGCGATCATCGTGTCGAAGTCGACCCCGTTCACCTCCAGCCCGGCGTGGTTCATCACCATCACATCAAAATTGGCGTTGTGGGCGGTTTTGGGGATGTCCGGGTTCGCGAACATGGCCCGCATCGCGTCCAGCGCCTGCGCCAGCGGGATCTGCTCCTGTGGCGCAACTTCCTCACCATCTTCTTCCGAATCCGCATCTGGCTCAGGCGGAGGGAAGTGGCCGACCGGCACGTACCACGCACGGCCCTCTGCGTTGGAGAACGAAACGCCGACGAGGTCCGCTTCCATCGGGTTCACCCCGGAAGTCTCGGTGTCGAAGGCAAAACCGTCGGGTGTCGAAAGCTCCTTGACCAGCGCCTCAAGATCGGCGGTTGTGGTTACGGTGCTGTACTCCACGTCCACCGAGTCGCCCGTGATCGGTGGCGGCGTCTCCCCATTGCTGCCACTCGCCTCCCCATCGAATCCCAGGCCGAGCTGTCGGCCTGGCGCCGGCGTACCACTGGAGGGTGTATCAGCAGACTCACTCAGGAAAGTCGGGTCCGGGACCTGCCTCAGGACCGTCCTGAACTCAAGATCCAGCAAGGTTTTGACTACGTCCTCGCGGTCGTACTTCCAGAAGCGGGTGTCCTCCATCTCGAAGTCCATCGGCGCTTCTTTTGAGATCGTCGTCAGCCATCGGCCTTCAAAGGCAACGTCTTTGTTCTCCTCAAGCAGCCTTCGGACACGCTTCGCGCCCCGCAACTCGCTGGTAGGCATCGCCTCGATCTCGTCAAGTTCCTCGTACACCTTCTCCAGCCGGTCGCGGCCTCTGAGCACCGCAAACGCAGCCTTCTCTCCGACGCCGGGCACTCCCGGGATGTTGTCGGAAGGGTCGCCCTGTAGGGCCTTTACATCGGGGAGTGAATCCGGCATCAACCCGGCGTAGCGTTCCTTGAACTCCTCGATGCCGTAGACCTTGGTGTTGCCGTATCCCGAGTACATCAGGACGTTCACTGTCTCAGACACAAGCTGCAACTCGTCCCTGTCGCCGGTCACCACCAGCGTGTCCATATCGGCTTCCGTGGCAAGACGACACATCGTGCCGATAAGGTCATCCGCCTCCCACCCGTCCTGCTCAAACAACGGAATCTTGAACGAGTCCAGAACCTCTTTGACAAGTGGAAACTGCTGGCGTAACTCATCCGGCATGGGCGGCCGGCCGGCCTTGTACTCCGGATAGCGGTCGTCACGGAACGTAGGCGCGCTGGTATCGAATGCCACCGCGACATGCGTTGGCCGATGGTCACGAACAATCTTCAGGAAAGTCGTCAAAAATCCATACACCCCCCGCGTGTCCTGGCCCGTTGCCGTGCTTAGTCGCTCCGGGATGGAGAAGAACGCCCGGTACACCATGGCGTGGCCATCTATCACGAGAAGAAGAGGGCGGTCGTTGTCCGAGAAAGCAGGCTGGGTCATGGTGCGGTCCTTTATTGCACCTGGCAGGGCCGGGCAGAGGTGAGGATAGAAGTTGCCCGGGATTATAGCTGTGTGGCACGCAGAGGCCGGAAAGGTTGACACGGGGTCTTATATAAGTAACCTATGTATAGTGAACTGATATATAGAGAGCATTGGTATGACGGCCGCGATCAAGAAGACATCCGGTAGCGACCTGACCGACGAGAAGTACTGGGACATGCTGAATCGCAAAAGCGTGTCCCGATTTTTTTTGCTGGCTGCATTGAGTGATCGGCCGCAACACGGATACGAGTTGCGACGCTCGATAGGCCAGTGCTGCCCGGGAGCCGAGCCGACGGACGCTATGATCTACCCGACTCTGAAGATACTTCTTGAGGGCGGATATATCGCATGCGAAATCGATTCCAATGGCAGTCGTGACCGGAAGGTTTGCAGCCTTACGACCAAAGGAGAAGCCGCATACGCAGCCGCCGCCCGGGCATGGGCGCGGATGTTGCCGTGGCTCCAGCAGTGTGTGAAGAGCGCCGGTGCGCCTGAATCTGAACCAGTGCCAATGAATTTCGAGAACGAGCGACCGACCGGTCAGCCCGCAAACAAAATCTGGACTTAATGGGAATCAATATGGCCGAAAACAACAGCAGCACCCGACCCGGGATGCCAGAGCTTCTTTCCGACAACCCGGTCGACCTCAGGAGTGAAATTCAGCAGCGATACACGCTCGTTGCCGAGCGCGGTTTGCAGGCAATCCCGGACGATGGCGGCGCGTGTTGCGGCCCTGAAGGCGAGGTCTGCTGCTCTCCGAACGCCGAACGGCTCTACTCCGCGGATGAGATTGACTCGGTGACGGATGCCGCTGCGGCAGCAGCAGCGGGGTGCGGTAACCCGACCGCAATAGGGGAGTTGAAGCCCGGCGAGACGATCCTCGATCTCGGTTCAGGCGGCGGTATCGACTGCTTCCTGGCCGCAAAACAGGTCGGCCCCACCGGCCACGTGATCGGGATCGACATGACGCCGGCGATGATCGAACTGGCGCAGAAGAACGCGGTCACGCTTCAGGCGAACAACGTCGTTTTTAAGCTCTCTCAGATCGAATCGCTTCCCGAGCCGGACGACACGATTGACGCCATCATCTCGAACTGCGTGATCAACTTGGCTGCCGACAAAAACGCCGTTTTTGCCGAGGCGTTCCGCGTCTTGCGTGATGGCGGGAGGCTTTACGTCTCGGACATCGTTGTCACAGAGGAGCTCCCTCTCGAAGTACAGGCGGACGTCAACAATTGGACCGGTTGTATTGCCGGTGCGCAACTCCAGGACGTGTACCTGGGACAGATGGCCGATGCCGGATTTTCAGAGATCGAGATAGTGACGAGCGTTCCGACGTCATCTGGCGGCGAAGAACCCTGGTCTGACAGCGTGCGGAGCATTTCCGTAAAGGCCGTCAAGCGGGTTTAGAGGTGTGACCACGACAAGGGGGAGGCTAGCTGGCCTCCTCCGCCTCCTGAGGGCCGTTCATAATTCTGTATTAGACCCGATGCCGTCTAGCGGCGACGCTGAGTTCGACCATCCTCTCCAGTAATCCATCGGGTGGCTCTTTGCTCCAGTTATGAAGGGTCAACTCCTTGGCGAGAAGGAGATGGAAGTATTCGGCTCGGGTGGTCGCGGCTTTAGTTTCCTTAACGTAGTCAGGGTGGCCGATATTGATGCTGACCAGCCGTTGGACAGCATCGAAGCGACTTCGGACGTGGCTATCTTCTGGTGCGAACAGTTCTTCTTCAAAATTCACAACTGGCCCCGGAGAGGCACGGTCCACTTCGCCATCATCCGGTTCGACGGGACGCACTGCGAGCAGACGACTGGTGCTACTACGACCAGAATCGGCAAACGCGAACCCGCCCGGGCTGTTAAAGGCCCGGGCAGTTTCTAGGGATTCAGATCGTTCAGAGGGTTACTAACGGGCCGCCGAGTTATCTGATTTGGCTGGTGATTCAAGCAGGTCAAGACCGGCCCGAACTTTGCCAAGCACGCCTGAGACATGCTCTTCAAGGTTAAACAGCACCTCACTGGCGTAATGGTCTGCGCCATCACGCCGGTTCGCAGCGTCCGCCTCGGCGTCGTTCATCATCATGCCGATACGGCCGTCAGAGTCTTCAGATTTCTGGGCAGCGACCTTCTCCGTGTCCTCAATGATCCGGGCCGCACGTCCTTCCGCCTCGGCGATGATCTTTTCGGCTCTCCGTGTTGCTTCAGCTGTGACTTCCGTCTGCTGAACCATCTTGGCGGCTTTCTCCGTGGCGGTATCCAGGACTATGGTCGCCTTCTCTTCCGCCGTCTCCCGGATCGTCGTCGCCTCTTCATCAGCGTAACCGCGGATGCGTCTGGCCTCGATCTCCGCCTGCTTTATCACGCTTTCTTTCTGGCGAATGATGGCCTGAGATTCGTTCATCTCTTCCGGGAGATCGGCACGAATCTCTGCGATGGCCGCGTTGAACCGATCCAGGTTCACGAGGGTCCGTGAGGTGGCCGGTACGCGGCCACCTGCGACGAGTGATTCAAGTTCTTCCAGGCGTTGTTCCAAAGACATATTTGCCCCCTGTTTTGCCCTGCCGGTGGCGCTTGAGTGCGTTTCCGGTCACTACAGCCGTTCAACGGCCCTGCTGTTTTAGTTCCTACTGTTTGCCTATTCGAGCGGCCACGGCCGCCGACACGTGGGGAGGGACGAAGTTATCTATCTCTGCCCCCAATTTTGCGATTTCTTTGATTCGGCTAGAGCTGATGAACTGCTGCTCAAGACTGCTCATGAGACAGACCGTTTCTACATTTGGCTGCATCGCCCGGTTCATCAGCGCCATTTCGCGTTCGTATTCATAATCGGCGCCAATTCGGAGACCTCTGACGAGGACATGAGCGCCAATCTCGGCCGCATACTTCACGGTCAATCCGGAGTACGCCTTGATTTCAACCTGTGGGACGTCAGACAGAGCGCGTTTGAAAAGGTCTACACGCTCTTGCGTGTTGAACATCAACGACTTTTGCGGCAGGTCGTAGACCCCCACAATTACCTCGTCGAACAGCTCAACGGTCCGCCGGACGATATCCAGATGACCATCTGTGACCGGATCAAATGTCCCGGCGTAGAGCGCTTTGACCTTGTTGTTCGCTATGTCCCTGATCCCTCGTTATTCATCCTGGTATTCATCAGGCGGTATGTGGATATCGCTGTGTCCCCGTACCGTCTGCTGTCTGTCCTCTCAAGACGACCGTATCGGTCCTCAAGTTCGGTCCTTGACGAGTGCTCCGCAAAGATGGTGGCGCCCGGGTTGAGGATCTCTGCCTCATCCAGGTTGCCGATCACCTCCGCAAACGGATTGTCTGCATAGGGCGGATCGATGAATACGATGTCGAAATTGTTCGTCAACGTTTTCGTGACCCGTTCACACCGGCCTCTTCGGACCGTTGAACGGTCGCTAAAGCCGAGTTCTTCCGCAGCGGTTTTTATCTGTTTGCAACGCCTTTCGTTCAGTTCTACAAACTCTGCCGAATCAGCGCCCCTGCTGAGCGCTTCAAACCCCAGTGCACCAGTGCCCGCATATAGATCGAGCACATTCAGCCCGCTCAGGCCCCCCGGTCCAAGCATGGAAAAAATGGCCAACCGAACCCGTGATGAGGTTGGACGTAGTCCGGCCTCTCCACGACGTGTTCGCCGTCCTCTGACCCTTCGTCCTCCGGCGCTGCCGCCGCCGATCCTCATAGGAACCTCCGGCGGTGTTTACCGATGACAAAGAGAGTGCGTCCGCCTCAAGTGACGGAAACCCGATTATGGGAATATGGTGAGGTCCGGCGCTACGTAAACGTGATGCGCGTTTGGGCCGATTTACACGCCATCGTGTCCCTCAACGTTTTTGATGAGGAGTCCGCGCATGGGTTATACCTATCGATTGTCACGGCGGAGCTCACCAGATTCACTTACACAACGACGCTGCCATCTCGGTAGACACTCATATGTCATTCCGAAGCCCGCGAGCGAGGAATCTCCCGACTAGCACTCCATCCCATCCGTGCTCCGTGAATCGACCATCCGTGTTCTGACATGTCCGCGATCCATGAGCCCCGCCGTTGGTTAGCGATCACAGGCAAGATCCCTGTGCAGTCTGCTAATGGGGAGATCCTTCGCCATGAACTCAGGATGACAATCAACCGAAGCCCCCTTTCGCGGGGCACTTAATGTGGAAGCACGGGGACAGCTTGCCCGTAGATAATTCCCGAATGCGGGCAAATAACGCTCTCTAAACGAACACTCCGCCGTGTGATAATGGTCCGATTCCGACCCAGCGAGGGGGCTTCTGCTCCTGTACGCGTAAGCGCGACGGTCTATTCGTCGTAGAGGCCCGCCCTGCATGCCCGGTCCAGAAGAATCTACTGATCAGTCCATATCCGAGGCGCGTCTCATTCAGGCGCGCATGGACAAACTTGAGCGACTTCGGGCGCGTGGTATCGACCCGTACCCGGCGCGATTCAAGCCGACATCGAACAGCGCCGCCGCCAGGGCCGCGCTGGATGTCGTCGAGAGTGAGCAGGGTGAGGGCGCCAGGTCTGAGACGCTCATTCTTGCCGGCCGGATGATGGCGCGTCGGGGCATGGGCAAGGCGGCGTTTATCGATCTCAAAGACTCGGCCGGGACGATACAACTTCACCTCCGTCAGGATGTGCTGGGTGATGAATACGCGCTGTTGGACGATCTTGATCTGGGTGACATCATCGGCGCGGAAGGACCGGTCTTCCGGACGCGACGCGGGGAGCCGAGCATCGAGGTCCAGTCGCTTACGGTCCTCACCAAGGCCATCCGTCCACTGCCAGATAAATGGGCCGGCCTCACAGACATCGAAAAGCGCTTCCGGCAACGCTATTTGGACCTGATCTCCAACGAGCGTTCCATGGAGATCGCCCGGATGCGGGCGGCAATCGTGGTTTCGATGCGGTCTTTTATGCACAAGTGGGGGTTCATGGAGGTCGAGACGCCGATGCTGGTGAGTGTGCCGGCGGGCGCAGCCGCGCGGCCTTTCGGGACGCACCACAACGCTCTCGACCGGGATCTGTATCTGCGGATCGCCACCGAACTTCATCTGAAGAAGTTGATAGTTGGTGGGTTTGAAAAAGTGTTCGAGATCGGCCGTATTTTCCGGAATGAGGGCTTTGACCTCGATCACAATCCAGAGTTCACGACGATCGAGAGTTACGAGGCGTACGCCGATTACAACGACGTCATGGAGATGGTTGAGAAGATGGTCTCGAGCATCGCCCAGGAAGTCACTGGTTCGATGATCGTTCCGACAGCCGAAGAGGGCGGGGATCTGATAGACCTGACGCCTCCGTGGCCGCGTTTGGACTTGCGTCAGGAAATAATCAAGCGCACCACCATGGGTAATTCCCCGGGTATCGACTTTGTTGAATGTAACGATGTCGAGTCACTCTCGGAGGCGATGCGTGAGCGCAATATCCACGTCGAGCCGGGCGCCAACTGGGGCAGACTGCTGGATAAGGTCATCTCGGACCACGTCGAGCAACACCTCGTTCAGCCGGCGTTCCTGGTTGACTATCCGATCGAAATGTCACCGCTGGCCAAACGCAAACCCGGGAGTGATGACATCGTCGAGCGATTCGAGGGTTTTGTTGGCGGGCACGAGTTGTGCAACGCCTTCACGGAGCTGAACGATCCGGTGGACCAGCGAGAGCGGTTTGAGGAACAAGAGCGTCTCCGGCGTGAGCATGACGATGACGAGATGGACCGGCTTGATGAGGATTTCCTGGTCGCTGTGGAGCATGGAATGCCCCCTACGGGTGGGGTAGGCCTGGGCATCGACCGGCTCGTCATGTTGATCTCAGGTGAGCGGTCTATCAGGGAGGTAATCCTCTATCCCCAACTCAGGGACTAGTGGAACGCCTCCGAAACCGCCTTAGAAACACCCTGATCTCCAGAGAACGAAATGCTTTCAATTGAACAGATAGTCAACGATCCGGAATTCGTGCGTCAGAAACTCGTCGATCGGGGCGAAGACCCGCCGATCGACGAGATTATCCAACTGGACACACAGCGGCGTGCGCTGGTCCATGAGGGCGACGAGCTGCGTGCGAAGCGCAACGAGGTGAGCCGGGGTGGTAAGCCGTCCCCTGAGCAGATCGCCGAGATGCGTGCGGTTGGCGAGCGCATCAAGACCATCGAGGCGGAGCAGGAGGAGATCCAGGGCAAGTTGCATGAACTTCTGATCGTGCTGCCTAATCTCCCGAAAGACGCTGTTCCGGTTGGCGCCGACGAGGAGTCCAATATCGTCGTCCGGGAGGGATCGGCCCCGGAGGAACGTGACTTCGAGGTGGAGCCGAACTGGGACTTCGCCGAACGCACCGGGATCTTCGATCTCCCGGCCGGGGCCAATATGTCAGGGGCACGTTTTTATGTCCTGAAGGGCAAGGGCGCTGCGCTGCAACGGGCGCTGTCTGACTGGATGCTGGATGTGCACACTCGAGAGCACGGTTACATCGAGATCGCACCGCCCTTCATGATTCGATCTGAGGCGATGACAGCTTCCGGAAATCTGCCGAAGTTCGCAGACACCATGTTTCATGATGATGAGGACGATCTCTGGCTGATTCCGACGGCGGAGGTGACGCTCAACTACCTGCACGCCGGGGAGATCATTGAACCGGGTCGTTTGCCGCTTAAGTACGTCGCACACACGCCATGTTTCCGCAGGGAGCGCACCGCAGCGGGGCGGGACACGCGGGGGATTAAGCGCGTGCGGCAGTTCGAAAAAGTGGAGATGTTCCAGTTCGTAGACCCGAAGTATTCCGACGGCGTGCTGGACGAGATGATCGCCGATGCGATCGACCTGTGTGAGCGGCTCGGGCTACCCTGGCGGTTGCTGGCACTGGCGACGGGAGACATCAGCTTCCAGTCGGCGCAGACATTTGATCTGGAGGTGTGGGCGCCGGGTTCGCAGGAGTGGCTGGAGGTCAGTTCGCTATCGGACTGTACAGACTTCCAGGGCCGACGTTCCAACACGCGGTTCAGGCCTGAAGACGGTGGAGGGCCGGGATTCGTTCACTCGTTGAACGGCTCAGGGCTGGCCTTGCCACGCATAGTGATAGCGATTCTGGAGAACTATCAGCAGGCAGACGGCACGGTGTCTATCCCCGAGGTGCTCCGGCCGTACACGGGCTTTGACTTGATAGGGTAGGGGACGGGTTAACGTGCGACTGACACTTTGAGAGCCTCAGGATGGGATTTTGCCGGGTAGTTCCGCGACCACCAACTCCGCCCCTTACGCCGGTCGGTTGTAGGTCTCCATTGCCCGCTCGAGTCCCTCACGCTGGATGGCCTCTATGGCGTCGGCGGCCCTGTTCACGGCGCTCTCGATGAGCTCCCTTTCGTCGGGTCGGAATCGGCCAAGGACGTGCTGGATCGGGTCGCTGCCTGCTGGAGGTCTGCCGACTCCGATTCGCAGTCGCGGAAAATCGTCGGTGCCCGTCGCTTGCCGTACGGACTTGAGGCCGTTGTGGCCGCCGGAACTTCCGCCCGCCCGCAGGCGAAGACGGCCGATCTTTAGATCCATGTCATCCACAACTAGCAGCAGTCGGTCCGGCCCTGCATTGAACTTACGCAGGATGTTTCGGACCGATTTTCCGCTCTCGTTCACATAGGTTATCGGCCGGGCGATGATCGCCGGTGCTTCGCCGATCTCCGTCTCCGCAAGCTCGGTATCGCGCACCTTATTTTCGAGGCGCGCACCGGTGCGGCGAGCGAGTTCGTCCACACACATCGCGCCTACGTTGTGGCGCGTGCCGCGGTACTTCGCTCCCGGGTTGGCGAGGCCGATCACGATGAGCGGTTTGCGGGCGTTCGCGCGTTCGTGACGCTCCCGTTCTTCACCCCTGAGCAGCCGGAACGGGCCTAGAAACTTCTTGAGCACTAATGATTATCCCCGTGAGCTGGAAGCAGCGAGAAACTCCTGGAGGAAATCAATAACATCGCTGCCGAGGTGGTCCGAAAGTGCGGACAAGTCTGCTGCGTCTCGTAGTTTAAGTAGTCTCGTCAATCGGTCAGATTGACGATTGGCCAGGGTCTCTTGCACTGCAACAGAACTCAGACGCCGGTTATACGACCGTAACACCGATTCCAACTCGAACAAAAAACCATCGATGTCCTGTCGCTCCTGTGGGGAGCTCAAAGTCATCCCGCACGTGTCACAGGATGGCTGATTTATGAGCGACATGTCGTGTTCGAGTTTGGCGCACGGCACGAGTCCGAGCGCCAGCTCTTCGTAGCGCTGTTTCAGGTCGATGTCCTGCGGCGGCCCCAACTCTTCCAACTGAGAGAACCCCTCTACCGCGGCGAGCTGGACAATCGCCCGCGCCATCCTTTGTTGTCGGTCCTCGTCCTGTGCCCGTCGCTTTGCGTGAATGGCGATGTAGACACGCCGGTAATCTGAGCGCCAGCGATCGAAATCAAAGCTGAGAGATGCCCATAGCCCGTCCGAATCGTTCAACAGGCCGGCACTGAATCGTGCGCGCAGGGTCCGGGCTTCCAACTCCAGAGGACGGTGTTCGGTCCCGAACTCGGCGGCTTCCAGGAACGCCGCTGATTGCTCAATATCGCTCGCTCGCACAGATAGTCCACGGGCGGTGCGCTCGCGAGCCAAGGCAAGCCTGAAGCCGCGGGCATTATCAAACGTATCCCGGGCGAGGAGTGTGAACTCGGACCATGATTCGGCGCCCAGAACATTGACCAGGCGATCCAGCTCCCAGTTCGATCTCGCGCCGATCGAGAGCTCAAGGCGGGCAACGACAGACGCCGTGAACGAGACCCTGGATTCGTACGACCGCAGCTCGTCCATGAAGCCCGTGGCGGTGTCCTCCTGTGTCCGTTCTCCCGGCGTATCTGACCCGGATATATCGTCACTGGTTCGCGCCTGGTCTACGCCCGGATAAATGGCAGACATGTAAGGGAGCGCTGCGTTCCAGTCGGCAGGAGCGGCTGCACGCAGTACGAAGAGTCGCTGAAGGAACCTCGGATCCCACGTCATGTCGGGCAGGGTGTCGCGGTTGATGCGTTCAGGGAATCCAGCATCGATGACCGGGACGAGCACCGCCTCTGAATCCTGACGACGAACGTAATCCACCAGGTAAAGAGCGCCGAATTCCAGCGGCATCCTGAGGGTGGTGATAATAAATGCGCGTACCGCGAATCCAGACGCCGTCCCTCTGGTGGTCGAAACCGCGGTGCCGTCCGATTCTCCGTCAGACTCAAGGAGTTCGTCGAGCCCGGATCTGAATCGGCTGATCTGGCTTGAGACCACACCGCCAAGACCAAGTGCCACTGCGGCTGTTTTCGCCTGCTGGCCCGGATCGATATTTCGGTCGGCAATCACGTCAAATACGTCGGCGATAAGCTCGTCCGTCAGGGGCTCTGTGGACTGCGGCAGCTCTGTCGTCGCGTCGCGCTCGATCACCCATGTACCGAGCGCTTCAATCCATGTATCGGGACCTGAGCGTTCAAGGGTGGGGAGTAACGCGGAAAGGTCGGGACGTTCGCCCCGGGCGATGATGTCGCCGTTGGCCCATCTTCGGCCCATCGAGTCTGCGACCTGTGTCGCCCGCTCTCTCTTAACTCGATGGCGTGCGCGAGCCTGCTGAGGGCCGGATCCGACGATACCGCGTATCCAGCGCGTGTCTCCCGTAGTGCAGCCGCTTCTCTTGCCACCGGCCTGAGTTCAGGCGGCATATCTCCAGATGGCGCAATGACGATGATCCTGTCGTCTTCGATTTCGTCTGGCGACACCGGGTTGGAAGAACCCAGGAACACGACGCGGAACATTGCGTCCTGCCCCGGCAGGCTGCCCCATCTGGCGTCCCAGAATTCGGTGAAGACCGCTTCGCCGGGATATCGGACACCACTCAGGTAGATATCTACCGGCACGGCGCTCGGGTCTTCGGCGAACGCGCCGACCCACCCGGTAGTGAGTGCCGCTGGCCTTGACGGCGATGTCATGTTTCCTCCTCCGCCTCTACTACGTCGTTGCTGGGTTACTCAATGTTTTTGCTGAACCTTGATTCGCCCACCGGTGCGGTGATGTTAAGTCATTGGCTCATGGATCAATCGAGTAACGATTTTTGTGCATCCTCGGGCTCATCGGCCGCATTTTTGGTGGACTTGTCAACGTCCGGTACCTCACCGTCCAGGAATTTGAGGAACTGGACTTCTTCCAGAACAGGAACGTTCAGGCGGATCGCAGAGTCGTATTTCGATCCGGGATCCGCTCCGACCACGACATAGTCGGTCTTGCCAGACACGGAGGACGACACGGCGCCGCCAAGCCCTTTGATCCTGCCCTGGGCCTCCTGTCTTGAAAGTGATTCAAGCCGGCCGGTCACGACGAAGCGTAGTCCGACAAAACGAAGATTGGTGTCATCCCGTATTTCGACCTCAGGCGGTTTTACGCCGCGTGCCTCAAGGTTCCTCAGAATCCGCAAGTTTGAGTAGAGCTGCATCCAGCCCCGGACGCTTTCGGCGATGGTCGGGCCAATTCCTTCAATGCCGATAAGGCTCTTGACCAGGTCTGGATGCCCTTCGTCATCGACCGGGATGTGACGCCAGATGTTGGCCCTCAGGGACGAGTTAATCAGGGCATTTAGAGAACGAAAGTGGTCAGCGATCAGTTCCGCGTTTTCCGAGCCGAGGTGCGAGATGCCGAGGCCGGTGATCAGCCGCGCAAGGGATTGTGTTTTTGAGCCGTCGATGGCTTTTAGAAGGTTGTCGACGCTGGTTTCACCCATCCTGTCGATGGCGATCAGGCCCTCGAGCCTGTTCTCCAGGTTGTATATATCGGACACATCGGCCACGAAATCGCCTCGGTACAGCACCGCGACGAGCTTCTCCCCGAGGCCCTCAATGTCCATCGCTCCACGCGATGCGAAATGCTCCAGCAATCGAACCGCCTGCGCCGGACAGCGGCCATTAACGCAGCGGATCACCACGTCCTCTTCATCCGGGACAACGGCGCTGTCGCACGCCGGACAACGGTCCGGCATCTCGAACGGTTTCGAGTCCGCTCCACGTTTGTTTTCCGGCGCTATCCCGACAACTTGAGGAATCACGTCGCCGGCGCGCTGGACGATCACGAGATCGCCCGCCCTGAGGTCTTTCTCGGCGATCACGTCTGCGTTGTGCAGTGTCGCCTGGCTTACGGTTACGCCGCCCACGAAAACCGGGTCCAGGATGGCGTATGGGGTCAGACTGCCGGTGCGCCCGACGTTGATGGCGATCTCTTTCAGAGTGGTGGTCACCTGTTCGGCCGGGAACTTCCACGCCGTGGCCCAGCGGGGATCACGTCCGACGGTCCCGAGACGGGCCTGTAACGCCAGATCGTCGACCTTGATCACGACGCCATCAATCCCGTAGTCGAGGCCCGGCCGGTCCGTAGAGGCGGTGTTGAACGCTTCGGCCACTCCATCAAGGTCTGATACTACGCGTGACCATGGATTGGTCTTGAAGCCCCACCGTTTAAGGGCGTCAAGAACGCCCGATTGCGTCTTGAGCGTATCGCCGCCGGGACCTGAGATTGAATAGATAAAAGCTTCAAGCGGTCGCTCCGCGGTCTCGGCAGAATCGAGCTGACGCAGAGAGCCTGATGCCGAGTTTCGTGGGTTCACATACGTCTGGAGGCCCTGTTCGGCACGTTCGGCGTTGAACTGCTCAAATGCGGAGATGGGGAAGAACACTTCCCCCCGCACATCAAGGGCCGGGGGCACATCGTCGTCCGCCAGCCTGAGCGGGATCGACTTGATGGTCCGAATGTTCGCCGTCACATCCTCGCCGCGAATTCCGTCGCCGCGTGTTGCGGCCTGGACCAGAACGCCGTTCTCGTAGTGTATGGCGATCGCTAATCCATCTATCTTCAGCTCACAGTTCATGTCGAATTGATCGACCTCGACGTACTCGCTCACGCGGCCGTGCCACGCTTCAAGTTCTTCACGGTCAAACACATTGCCTAGCGAGAGCATAGGCGACGGGTGTACCACCTCTGCGAATCCGTCCGAAGGCGGCGCTCCGACGCGTTGCGTTGGCGAGTCAGGCGTCAGAAGTTCCGGGTGCTCGGCCTCGAGAGAGTGCAATTCCCGGAGCATGGCGTCCCACTCGGCGTCGGACATATCCGGTGCCTGCTCGACGTAGTACAGCCGGTTGGCCCGGTTGAGTGTGTCGCGCAGCTCGGCAGCTCGCTTAGCGGCGGATTTTGAGGTCATGGCGATCATTTTATGCCCGCGCCTGACGGAAGTTCAGCCCCGGGTCGGGGAACGTGCTGATCATTTGTGCGCAGGGTCGTCTGGAGTGCGTCCCGGTCCAGGTACGACCCGGGTATCTTCGGGGCAGAATATGGGTTCCTCGCGATAGCTCCAAATCCCGCTGTCAGTCGCAGATGTGCGAGCCGGTCGCTTGACGTTAATCGCACGTAAATCGGCCATAGGCACGCATATACTCATTGCTTCCCGGGTTCACCCGGCGCGGTTGAGCCCTGAGATGAAACTTATCCCTCACACGAAGCATGTGTGCCTTTCCCGACGGGTGAGGAATTATTTGACATGATAAGGAGGCACGGAGCGTTGGCAGATGTAAGACCCTTCCGTGGAGTTAGATACAACACCCGGTCAGCGGGCGATCTTTCGACGCTCCTATGTCCGCCTTTTGACGTGATTTCGGAAGCGGAACGGGAGCGGCTTTATGCCGGTTCACCGTTCAACGTCATCCGCCTTGAATGGGGAAGGGCTGAACCGGGGGACACGCCGGGCAACGATTGGTACGCCCGGGCGGCCGCGCTTCAGTCCGAGTGGCTAGCCTCAGGCGTCCTGCAAGAAGCCGATTCGCCATCGATGTACGTCATCGAGGAGACGTTTTCGTTTGCCGACAATGACTATGTCAGACAGGGGCTAATATCCGCCGTACGGCTGGTGGATTTTGATAGCGGCGTTGTGCTCCCGCACGAGTTCACACGTCTAGGCCCCAAGGTTGACCGACTTGAGTTGATGCGGTCAGCGAAGGCGAACTACAGCCCGCTGATGGTGCTGTATCGGGACCCGGATTCCGCCGTCGCTATGGTGATGAAACGGGCAATGGCCGGCGAGTCGGTCGCTGACGCCGCGCCGGATGGACTTCCCTCGATGCGGCTCTGGCGAATTTCTGACTCGTCTGATATCGAGAGCATAACGTCGGCGCTGGCGGACACGCAGCTTTACATGGCGGACGGCCACCACCGGTACGAGACGGCCCTGACCTATCTTGAAGAGGTTCGTGCGGAGCGCACCGTTGGGCCGGATGAGGCCGTCAATTTCCGCTTGATGACGCTCATATCCGTAGAAGATCCGGGATTGCTCCTGCTTGGCTACCACCGCATGTTGGAGAACGCCACGGACGATGAATTAACTCGGTTCAGAGAGTACGTTACCGGAGCGTTCGACCTAGAAGACAGGGGACCGATAGACCCCTCGTCGGCGGCAGACCTTGAGAAGGCGTTGAACGCAATGCCGCAGGATCAGGTGGCGATAGGGTTCGCCGGGATCGAGCCGGGTCGACTCCAGATAGGCGTCAAGCGCTCTCCAGCAGACGCCGTGGATGAACTTCAGGCTTCCGATTACGTCCGGCTGCATGGCGAGGTGATACGATCAACTTTCGCCCCGGATCGCGAGCAGGCCGTTATCGCTTTCGAGCACAACGCCGCTGCCGTATTGCGATCTGTGGCAGGTGGCGCGTCGCAGGTAGGGTTCGTGATGCGTGCGGTGCCGATCGGACCGTTTGAGACGATCGTGAAACGCGGCCAGCGGCTGCCGTCTAAATCGACTTACTTCCACCCGAAGCTGCACACCGGCGCCGTGATCCAGAGTCTTGTGGGCGAACTCTAGGTCAAACGCCGGTCCGCCATGGGCCTCTCTTTCAGCAGAATAGGCGGCCCCTGAGCCTTGCTTCAGGGACAACACACAGCAGTGATGACGATGGCGTTACGCACTCTTTCATGTCTGCACAAGACGGTCTATTGATTGCTGGATCAGCGCGTAAACGGTTGGAGCCCTCTGAGCGTATTCAGGGTTCCAAGAGCTAACACCAGTGTTGGGTTGAAATACCGTAACTTTCAGGTCGTGGATTTCACGATGGCGTGAAGGCGATTACAACCCTAGCCTCAGACACATGGTTGACGCCACATCGCGATTCGATGCGCGTCCGATGCTCGTTACCGAGACTATTGAACGTTACCGAATCACTATCATATTTATCCTCGTCAGCATCGCAGCGCTGGGGCTTACATCGATTGCTGTCGAACGCGTCGCGGAGCGTATTGGAGAAAAAGCGACACTGCGTGCGGGAACTGCGATCGCGTCACTTGAAGCCGGGATCGTGGGTACTGCGTTTTCGCAGGTGACTTCCAATATCGGACTGACCCAGGATCGGTCGAGTTTGCTGGTTACCGATACGATCATGTCCGTATATGAGGCCGGCGAGATCGACTCGACCACCGCCATTCTTTTGCTGACAGGCGCCGGCGATGTCGATCAACTCTTGTCATCCAGTAATGTGCGCCACATGTCCCTGTACATCCCGGAATTCGACCTGATCTGGGAATCGGGTGAAGCGGTTGGATTGCCCGTGGGTGACGAGGCGGTTGAAGCGATCAGGAGCGGTGTGCCGATATCCACCCTGCGCCGCGGCTTACCTCTGGGGTCAGATCGCGATACGGTGAATCAGAAGACGTTTGATGCTGTAGACGCTTGGATGCCGTTATCAATCGCCGCCGGCGACAGCCAGGTTCTACTGGTCCACATTGTTCTCGACGTGTCTGACATTCTGGCGGCGGAGATCAGCGGTACGCAGTCCGCTATCACGAAATGGACACTGGCCGTGATTAGCTCGTTACTTGCAGTGATGTCTGTTGTCGCGTTCATGGGCGAGCATCTCATGTCAAAGAAAAACGATCGGCTTATCTTTAGCGAGCGTCTGGTCGCGAAACGACTCGACGAAGAGAATCGCAAGTTACAGCGGTTGGATAAAGCTAAAAACGAGTTTCTTTCAAGCGTCTCGCATGAACTCAAAACGCCCCTGGCGGCAGTATTAGCGTTCACCAGGATTCTCAAGGGCAATAAGAAAAACAATCTTGATGACTCCAATCTGAAATCCCTGACGCCAATTGAGCGCAATGGATGGCGATTGAATGCGCTGATCGACGATCTACTCGACCTATCCCGAATTGAGTCAAAACGTATCCGCTTGCAGAAAGAGGCGGTGAACGTTCAGGGCATGGTTGAAGAGGTAGCGCGTTCGTTTGAGCCGACCCTTGCGGGCCGCTACCAGACGCTAACGCTGAATCTAGACAAGCGCGTAGCGTGGATTGATGCCGACAGGGGAAGGATGATCCAGGTGCTGACAAATATCGTCAGCAACGCCGTGAAATATTCCGCCCCGGGGACTGAGATAGTTCTAACAACGCTGACGAGCGACCATGAAGTGAAGATGTCCGTGATAGACCATGGCCGCGGGATGAAAGTGGAGGATATCGAGCAACTGTTCTCTCTGTTCTTCAGGGCACCCGAGGCCGAACAGTCATCGACACCCGGAACCGGAATTGGTCTCTACATATCCAAGAAGATTGTCGAGCTTCATAAAGGAGAGATCGAGGTCGAGAGTGAATACGGAATTGGCACGACGGTAACAGTCACTATGAGCCGCGTTCTGGGATCGATCGTGACAGGAGAAAAGACTCAACCCGTTTACAAAAGCGGATTCGACTCACTGCCAGGTTCCGTCCAAAGGAGGAACGCGACGTGAGTGTCCGGGTACTGGTCGTTGATGATGAGGAAGACATCCGTGACGCTCTCGTGGCGGAACTGGAAGGTGTTGATTACGAGACGGTTGTGCTGGAGAACGGCGAAAATATCGTGAATACCGTCCTGGAAACCCGGCCCGATGTGATCGTGCTAGACCTGATGATGCCGAAGGTGAACGGCAACGAAGCGATCTCTGCACTTAAGGATGATCCAGTAACGCAGAGGATTCCGGTGATCGTAGCGAGCGCCGCGACCCGCAGCGGAATATTGACGGCGGTCAGGGAGCTGGGCGCAGCCGATTTCTTGCAGAAGCCGTGGAGAGACGGAGAACTTGTCTGGCGTATTGATCAGGCCATAGGTACGGGGGCTGCCTGAAAATCGCGGTCCTGCATTCGACTTCATACGCACTCCCCTCACATCGGGAGATGGCCGGGTCACAATTTGAACGCCGCAGTGTGAACGGCGGGTGGCGGGCTACAGATCGGGCAATCCCGAAACGCGGTCAGCGTGATATCTCGCACATCTGGTATTTGTCCGGGTTACGCGATACGCACAGATGAATTTCGGACGAGATGTCGAATTGTTCAATCGAGCGGACTGTCCGACTAGCGGTACCCGCAGTCGGCCCGTCAGCGTTGCCGCAGTTGCCGTGAGCGGTTCTCACAGATGTGTGACTGTAACTTTTGTCGACACTTGGAGACATGGACATAAAGAAATCCAAGAACGAAACATTGGTGATCTCCGTTCCGGGTATATATCGGCATTCGGTGAACTCCTCCGTGCAGGTCCTGCCCTGGTCAAGTGACACGGATCTGGCGCGGCCAATGTTTCGAACCCATCCCGATCAACCCCATGCTTCAGATTCCGCAGATTTCCGAAGATGACCGAAATCATTCTTGTTGCGGATGATGATGAAGACGTTCGAGAAGCCATCGTTTTGGAGTTACAAAACGCTGGTTACGAAACGATGGAGCTGAACACCGGCGAGCGCGTACTCACGACCGCCATTGAGATCCAGCCTGCCGCCATCGTGTTGGACCTGGCGATGCCTGTCGTAACCGGTTACGAAGCGCTTCTGGCACTCAAGGAAAATCCTGCGACCGCCGGGATTCCGGTAATCATCGCAAGCGCACAGCGGGGAAGTGGCGTGGTGAATACGGTTCGTGATCTTGGGGCGATAAATTTTCTGTTAAAGCCCTGGCAAGAGGACGAACTGGTAACGCTGGTTCAACAGGCGATAGATTCGGCGGCTGAATGAACCGCTCTACTGGCGGGAGAGCCCTTCAGCCGTCTATCGACTCAAGTTGCTCGATGATCTCGTCCGCTTTCACATAGTGCTGGTAGTTGTCGCCGATCGACTCCCACACCAGCACCCCGTCCTTATCGATTACGTATATCGCGGCGTCCGCTAGCTCGGTATCGAAGTTGTCGAACCGTTCCCACTGCCGCGGGACTGCGGTCGTGACGTCGTAGGCGAGAGGAAATGAGATGCCTACGGATTCGATTGACCCCGATGCGGCGCTCAGGTCCTGTGTGGTCACGGCGATGACCTCGGCGTTTAGTGCTGTGATTTCGTCGTAATTTTTTTGCAACTGCACGAGTTGCTGGCGGCAGAACACTCACCACCAGGCGCGGAAGAACACCAGCACGACGTTACCCTCGCCCAGGTTTTCGCTGAGAGAGACGGATTCACCGTTCGCCGTTGGCAGGTCGAAGTTTGGTACCAGCTGGCCGACCTCAGGCACCCCTGTCATCGGCAAGATGACCTCACCGGCGTCGCTGGCATCGTCGCCGGTGTCCGTCATCGCCGCCCGGTCCATACCCGCAAGCGAGGCGAGCACGTCGAGTATCGAGTCAGGTGTCGGGCGCTCACCGATCGTTGTGCCGATTAGCGCGGACTCTATCGTGCCGTCTGTTCTGATGATGAAGGTCGCGGGCGCTGAAACTCCATCTCCAAGAAGATCGTACAGGCCGTACGTGGTGGCGACGGCCGTATCGGTGTCGTACAGCACTGGGAACTCGAGTCCGAACGCGTCCTTCATTTCGACGGCGCTTTCGGCGTCATCCACACTCAGCGCTACCACCTCACCGCCAATTTTTTTGAGTTCCGAGTAGATCTCTTGCAGCTCGCCGAGCTGGTTACGGCAGATACCTCAGAAGTAGCCCCGGTAGAACACGAGTACGGTGTTGGCACGGGAGTAAACGTCTGAGAGTCTGACCGTCCCGCCGCCCGCCTGCGGCAACTCGAAATCGGGTGCAAACACGATCTCGGTGGTGGAACTGGGGTTTGGCGTGGCTAATTTGATGGCGGACGTGTCGGATGGAGCCGCAGTGGCATCCGGCGCGGCTGCTGCAGATGAGGAAGAAATGGTGGGCTGCGTCGTGGGCGAGGCATCATTCACCGTGTCACCGGGGCTGCTGGAGTCGCCGGGACTCGCGCTACTTCCGCACGCCACCACCAGCGCTGCTAAAAGTGCCACAAAAAGTAGGCCGGATCGAGCGATCAGGATGTTTCGGTATCCGGTTTGTTTGACCCGCCCCAACTGGAGCCGCCTTTCGCCGTTGCCCGACACGAATCTACGGCTGAATTCGCGCTGGAGATAAGAAGAACGCCCGCCAAATAACTCCCCACTGGTGGTTACGCTCGCAGGTCCGCCAGCGTTTTCTCCACGGCGGTGATGCTCTCGTCGATGTGTTCCGGCAGTACCCATCCCATGTGACCGATTCGGATAATCTTCCCGGCCAGTTTTTCCTGACCGCCACCCAGCTCAACGTTGTAGACGTCTCGTGCGTGGGACACCAGCGCCTTGCCATCGATGTCATCTGGCACACGAATGGCGGTTACCGTGTCTGAAGCTACCGATTCATCAGGGAACAGCTCCAGGCCAATTCGCTTTGCGCCATCACGCGTCTGCTGCGCCCGTGCGGCGTGTCGGATAAGAACCTCTTCGATGCCCTCGTCGATGATCGCTTGCAGCGAATAGTCCAGGGCATAGATAGTGGAGAGCGCCGGGGTGAACGGCGGCTGGCCCATCTGCAGGAACTTCTCGTACTGATCGATGTCGAAGTAGTAACTCGGGATCGTGGAAGCCTCGTGCGCCTTCCATGCGCGGTCGCTCATTGCGACCATTGCGATGCCGGGCGGGGCCACCCACGATTTCTGGGAAGCGGTGCCGACCACGTCGAGACCCCAGTCGTCCATCGGCAGCGGGACGCCGGCGGCGCTGCTCACTGCGTCCACAAGCACGAGAGCGTTGGACTCTTCGTGGATCACCTTCGAAAGGGCTTCGATCGGGTTCATCACGCCGGTGGAACTCTCGTTGTGCGTGACCACGACGGCAGCGCAGTCTTGCATCGAGCGAATTTCTTCACGGACACGTTCGGGGTCGGCTGCCTTGCCCCACTCGAACTCGATCCGTGTGACCTCAACTCCGTACGCTTCTGCGATGTCGCCGAAGCGGTTGCCGAAGGATCCGATGCTGATCGAGAGTATCCGGTCGTCCGGGGACAGCGTATTTACGATCGCCGCCTCCATCGAACCCGTGCCGGATGCGGTCAGGAAGTATGCGCGCCCCTGAGTGCCAAGTATCGTTTTGAAGTTTCTCGTCATCCGGTCGATGATGTCTGCGAACTCCGGTCCGCGATGGTTGATCATCTGTCTGCCGACCAGTTCGAGGACTTCCTCGGGTAGAGGCACCGGGCCGGGGATTCTCAGGTTCAAATCGGACATTTCTTCCCGTTGTGTTGCCAGTAAATCTGGAGGTCGATATGTGGGTGACGTTAGGACGCGCCACGACGCGACCCTTAATGGACTACTTCGCCAGGAGGGCGCCGAAGTACAAGTTTAGCCACACTCAGGCCGATATGGCGTGATGTGGATGTGAACTTCAGGTTGGGTTCACACAATCCGAACTACAAAGTAGTTCCGGGCGCCTCGCCGTATCACAAGAACCTCGCCGTCAATTCCGTTGTCCCGGGTCACACGTGTATTTACGTCATCAACTCGCAGGTTGTTCAGGTATATGCCCCCCCCTTCGATCAATCGACGTGCTTCACCGTTGGATTTAGCTGCTCCAGCCGCCGTGAGAACGACCGGTAACGGCGTTCCCTCGTCCTGGAACTCTTGTCGCAGCATCTTGACTGATGGCACGTCCGCAAAGATGTCCAGCAACTCACTCGCCGTGAAGCCACCCATCTCGCCGCCAAAAAGCACATCTGTGGCACGCTGCGCAGTCGCCACGCCGTTCGGTCCGTGCACCATCTCCGTCACCGTGCGAGCCAGGGCGCGCTGCCCCTCCCGTTTTTGCGGTTCTGAAGCCACCCCTTCTTCGTATCCATCGATCTCGTCCGGCTCAAGCAGTGTGAACAGCTTCATGTACGGAATCACGTCCGCGTCATCGACATTGATCCAGTACTGGTAGAACCGGTACGGAGAGGTCTCTTCCGGGTCCAGCGTTGGCGCTCCGCCGACGGACTTGCCGAACTTTGCCCCGGATGCCGTGGTGATGAGCGGGTACGATAGCGCGTACGCCTGATGCCCGCGTGCCCGCCGGATCAGCTCAACGCCGGCCAGAATGTTGCCCCACTGGTCGGAACCACCCATCTGCAAATTGCAACCGTAGTCGTCATGCAGAACGAGGTAGTCGTACGCTTGGAGCAGCATGTAACTGAACTCCGTGTACGAGATGCCTTGCTCGCGGGTCATGCGGGCCTCCACGGACTCCTTGGACAGCATGTAGTTGACCGTGAAGTGCTTGCCGACGTCACGGAGGAAGTCTGTCATTCCGATCTTGCGCAGCCAGTCAGCATTGTTGATGACGCGCGCCGGGTTGGACTTGACGTCAAAATCAAGGAAATGGGCGAGCTGGAGTTTGATGTTCTCGACGTTGTCGTCGATCTGTTCCACAGTCAGAAGCGGTCGCTCGTCGTCCCGTCCAGACGGGTCTCCGATCATCCCCGTGCCCGCTCCTGCTATGGCGATTGGGGAGTGGCCGTGCCGCTGCATTCGCACAAGTCCCATGATCGGAACAAGGTTGCCGACGTGAAGGCTGCGCGCGGTCGGATCAAAACCGACGTACACGGTGGTCTTCTCACTGCCCAGCATCTCCTCCACGCCGGGCGTCGAATCAAATATCGCCCCGCGCCAGCGCAGCTCTTCGATGATGTCCATGGCGCTAACGGGATCCTGTCTGCTGGTGTGCTGTGCCGAGTAGTTGGCGAGTTTCACTGACGTCGTTATTCATCTGTACGATCAGCGCGTCGACACTGTCGAATCGCTCCTCCCCGCGCAGGCGCTTCACGAACTCCACGGTGATCTGCTGGCCGTACAGATCGTCATTGAAATCCAGCAAGAACGGCTCGATGATCCGCGGTCCGTTATCGAAGGTTGGCCGGACGCCGATACTCGTCGCTGCGAGGTAGGCGCCGCTACTGGTCGTCACGTAGCAGGCGTATATACCGTCAGCTGGGATCACGCCCGAGGGGTCAGGTTTGATGTTCGCCGTCGGGAAGCCCAGCGTTCGACCCCTGCGATCGCCCTCCGTCACAATGCCGGTGATGCTGAATGTGCGTCCCAGCAACTCTGATACGGTCGCCATATCGCCAGAGCTGAGGGCGGCCCGAATGGTAGAGCTACGCGCCACGACCCCGTTCACCTTTGCCGGCTGGACGACACGTAGCTCAAATCCCAGATCTTCGCCCAGCGCCTTCATGCGAGCCTCGTCGCCGCCGCGATCGTGACCGACGGTCGCTCCGGGTCCAAGGACAAGTCCCTTCATGTCCAGCTCCGCCATCAGAATGTGCACGAAGTCGTCCGCGCCGATGTTGCGAATCTGGTCGTCGAAATCGACCTCGATCACGTGGTCTATTCCAAGACCTTTTATCAGCACAACTCGCTCATTTAGAGGTCCCAGATGGGGTACGGACCTGGCAGGGTCAAGTAGTTCACGCGGCGGGTACTTGAACGTGATCGCGATGCTGTCAGCGCCGGTCGCACGTGCCAGTTCGATGGTCGCCTCAAACAGACGCGCGTGTCCGATGTGGACGCCATCGAACGTGCCGACGGTTACCACGCCCGGCCGGCCCGGAGACGCTGCCTTGAGCTGGGACTGGAGGCTCATTGTCCTGACATTCTGAAAGCTGAGGAGAAGGCGGACTATACGCCCAGCGCCTGCGCACGGAGCGGAACCCGATTGTCCGATCCCACACCGGTGACGCTGCGGACTCCATCCATGAGGTGTCTGAAGTTTTCAAAGGTTACAGACTGCGGCCCGTCAGACATAGCTTGATCCGGGTTCGGGTGGACCTCGATGAGTAGCCCATCTGCGCCGGCTGCCACCGCGGCAACGCCCAACGGCAGCACCATGTGCCACCGACCGGTGCCGTGACTCGGGTCGGCGACGACGGGCAGGTGGCTCAATCGGTGGATCACCGGTATAGCTGCGATGTCCAGGGTGTTGCGGGTGTACGTCTCAAAGGTTCGTATGCCGCGCTCGCAGAGGATCACGTTGCGGTTGCCACCGGCGAGGATGTACTCCGCCGCGTTCAACCAGTCGTCGTAAGAATTCGCCATGCCGCGTTTCAGCAGCACCGGCGTGTCCAGCTCACCAACGGCGTCCAGCAGCATGAAGTTCTGGGCGTTGCGGGTGCCGATCTGGATGATGTCTGTGTACTTCGCCACCAGTTCGACGTCCGATTCGGACATCAACTCGGTAATGATCGGAAGCCCGGTCTCATCGCTGGCGGCCCTGAGTAGCTTGAGGCCCTCTTCCTTCAACCCGCGGAACGAATATGGAGTCGTGCGAGGCTTGAACGCGCCGCCACGGAGGACGGTCGCGCCTGCCGCCTTCACGGCGATGGCTGTCGCCATGAGTTGCTCTTCGGACTCGACGGAACAGGGACCGGCCATCACGACGGGTGCGTTGCCGCCGCCTATCTTGACCCCCTTCACGTTGACCACGGTATCGGTCGGGTGGAACTCACGGCTGCCGAGTTTGTACGACCTTGTGATGCGGACTACAGCTTCTACACCCGGCAGCGCTTCCAGCCGGGAGCGAAGATCCTCGTTAATGTGATCCCCTACGACCCCGATCACGGTGCGCTCAACGCCGCGGATCAGTTCGGTAGCGTTCTGGGTCTCGGCGACGTTTGAGACGACGGCCTGGATCTGCTCCTCGGTGGCCAGCCGTTCCATTGTGACAATCATCGAATTTCAACTTCCTGGCGACGTGTAGTCGCCAACTTTCCCCGATGCCCTGATGGTATTGGAATTGACCCCGGGTCAGGCCGTCGCTCCGACCTTCCCGGAAAGCGCCCCGTGTGCCTCCAGAAGCAGCTCTTCCGTCGTGGACCAGTCGATGCACGCATCGGTGATCGAGACGCCGTACTTGAGGCCCTCAAGACCGTTGACGAGCTTCTGTGCGCCGGGGTTTAGGTGGCTTTCGAGCATGATGCCGGCGACGGAACTGTTGCCGTCCACCCGCTGTTTGATAACGTCACGGAACACGATCGGCTGACGGTTGTGGTCCTTATTGCTGTTGGCGTGGGAGCAGTCGATGACAAGTCGCTCGGACACACCGCTCGCGCCAAGAAGTTTGGCGGCTTTTGCTACCGAATCAGCGTCGTAGTTCGGGCCGTCTGCCCCGCCCCTCAAGATCAGGTGAACGCCGACATTGCCGGACGTGTGTACGACGCTGGCACGGCCGCCACCGTCTATCCCTAGAAATGCGTGCGGGGACTCGGCTGCAACCATGGCGTCGACGGCGATCTGGAGCGTGCCGCCGGTACCGTTTTTGAAGCCTATCGGCATGCTCAATCCGCTGGCCATCTGCCGGTGCGTCTGGCTCTCGGTGGTGCGTGCGCCGATCGCTCCCCAGGACACGAGGTCCGCCATGTACTGCGGCGTGAACGGGTCAAGAAACTCGGTGCCCGCCGGCAACCCAAGCTCTGCGACCTGCAGTAGGAATTTGCGGCCGCGTCGCAGCCCCGTCGCCACGTCGAACGTGCCGTTCAGGTTGGGGTCGTTGATGAGACCCTTCCAGCCGACCGTTGTCCGCGGTTTTTCGAAGTACACCCGCATCACGACGAGTATGTGATCGCTCACACGCTTGGCGAGTTTCGCCAGTTTCTGGGCGTACTCAAGCCCGGCCTTCTCGTCGTGGATGGAGCAGGGGCCAACTAGCATCGCCATGCGGTCATCCTTACCGGCCATTATGTCTTCCAGTTCCTGGCGGGCACGCGCAACAAGGGCCGTCGCCTCGGGCGTGATCGGGAGCTCCAGGAGGTAGTCGTCCGGGGTGCCAAGACGATCCATACGTTCCACATTTACGTTAGAGGTAGTCATATCGTTTCAGGTTCTTTCCGTAATCGGTGTGAATGGTGTGTGAGTGGAGGTTCGGGCTACTGGCGGCCTGGATAAAGGAACCGTAGATGGTGGCATACCGGACGGTCGCCGATGGAGAAAATGCCTGGATGAGTCATGTAAACCTGTGACCTTTTAGGAGGGATGTGCGGAATACGCGCGCAAGTAACGTGGGGCAGCAAGAAATTGGAATTTACGGGCGCCCGGGCGGAAAGTTAGCCGCTATAGGTATAGGGACGCCCGCTCGTAAACAACGGGACCAGGGTGAAACGCGTAAAGGCACTGCACACCAATGTGTGTGCCGAAGACGCGCCTTCAAATGTCACCGGTCGACCGATCATTTACTTGATTTCTCTTGTTCTGTTCAGGTCAGGTCGCTCTGTTTCGTGCGCAAGTTTACCGCGTCTCGCAGGTAAATGTGTTTTACATCTTGCGGTGCTCGATCTGTGTTCCACATCATCAGCACTCGGATGCAGCGTGGGAATCCATGCTGCACGGCCATCTCGTGGCTATTGAGCAGCGGCACGTGCGCCCATCCCAGTATCCGGGCTGCGACGGCCGGGAACTCAGATACGAGGTCGATGGTGGTCGTGAACTGGACCGAGGCGAGATCGTCTTTGTCTATCCCGTTGGCTGAAACGATCTCGGTAATCAACTCTGTGGTCGCGTCGAGAATCGCTTCTCTTGTATCCTCGGTCACCGTCGTGGCCCCGCGTACGCCTCTAACTGTCATCGTGCTCCCAAAGATTTAAGCCAGATATTGTCGTGACGCCGCAGGCCGAGTTTGGTCGACTGCGCGGCGAGCAGTTTAGCCCGCGCGGGTCCCCTCGGCCAGTTCGCGTACAAACGCTCCCGCGCGCTCTGCGGATGTCTCTTCAGGCCCGGCCCCGATGACATCCACCAGAGCGCTCCCCACTATGGCCGCGTCAGCAAATCCTGACACCTTTCGTACATCGTCCGGCGTCCGGATTCCGAAGCCGACACCTACCGGCAGGCTCGTGTGCTGCCGGACCTCGTCCACCAGTCCGTGGACCCGGTCAAAGGCCGTCTCAGCCACGCCGGTAACGCCAAGTACGCCGACGCAGTAGATGAAGCCGGAGGCGTCGGCACACGCCTCCTCGACCCTCCGAGTGGGGCTGGTGAGCGCCACCAGCGGGATCAAGCTCAGGCCGTACTTTTCCGTCAGCCCTCTCAGCTCCGCGTTCTCTTCAGCCGGGAGGTCTGGGACGATCAACCCGTCAATACCCGCTTCCGCTGCGTCCTTGCAGTAGCGCTCTGTGCCGTACGACAGGATCGGGTTGTAGTAGCCCATGAACACCATTGGCGCCTTCACGCCAGCGTTCCGCAGATCGCGCGCGACCGCCATCGCCGTTCCAGAAGAGACGCCCTGTTCAAGCGCGTGCTGGCTGGATTTCTGGATCGTCGGCCCCTCGGCCAGCGGATCGCTGAACGGGACCCCGAGCTCGATCACATCTGCACCGGCGGCTTCAAGCTCCGGAACGATCTTGAGCGTGGCCTCAACGGATGGATAGCCAACGGTGACGAACGGCACTAAGGCGGCGCGACCTTCATCTCTGGCTCGTCGAAACGCGGCGCTCAGTCTTTCTGACATCTCAGAGAAGTTAACTTTCTTGCTTATGGGCCGCGAAACCGTCAACTGACCAGAAGTGTCGCCACTATGTTTTGAACTGCGTGGGCGACCATACTCGGATAGATCGACCCGGTGCGCACGTAAAGCCACGCCAGAACGATACCAAATATAAAGATCGGGACCAGCGCCCCGATGCTGAAATGGAACGCCGAAAACAGGGCGGCGCTAATGATTATGCCGCCCCAGAGTCCGTAACGCCTGGCAAAAACGGGCAGGGCGAACCCGCGGAAAAAGACCTCTTCGCAGAACGGACCAAATAGACCGATGATGATTAGAGAAAATGCCAGTTGGATGCCGGAGTAGTCCACCAGCTCGTCGGCAGGTTCTGGGATCTTCAGCAGATCGATGCCGATGATCTGGGTAAGCAGGTTCCAGACAATCAGGGCGGCGAGACCGGCCAGCCACGCGCCGAGTGTCAGGAGGTAGGGCTTTCTGCCTGCGGGCGCTAAAAACCCCAACTGCCGGATTGTGGCCGCGCGTTTTACGCCGGCGTAAAAATAGACGGCGCCCAGGAAGAACGCTTCCAGTAAGAGCGCCAGTGCCAATGGCGCCGGAAATCCAAGTAGTTCGCCATCAGCGAGCCAGTCGCCGTCCTCGCCGGCCAGTCTGAGCAACAGCGATGCGACGACGATCGTGACGATCACGACGCAGATCACGACGCCGGACGCCAGGAGCACATCTCTTATCGACCACGGGACGTTGATCTGACGGTCTTCACCGCCGGAACGGATGACGCCGGGTATCTGCACTAATCCTCCAGCCAGGTCACATTGCCGTGCAGATCATCCTCATGGGTCTTGGAGGCGAAGACGCCGTATTCATCTTTTGATTTACCGATGGTCGTGTCCGCGCCGTGACCGGGGAGCACTACCGTGCTGTCCGGAAGTGTGTACAGGCGGCCGGTGATGCTCTTTATTTCCTGACGGCAAAGCTCCGGACTTATCGTCCGTCCGGGCCCTCCCGGGAACAGCGTGTCTCCTGACAGGAGCAGGGTGTGATTGCCGGACTCTGTGGTGATGGCGTAACAGGTTGATCCGGGGGTGTGGCCCGGTGTGTGAATAGACCTGATCTTCAGTTCCCCGACGTTATTGATATTGCCCTCGGGGATCCACTCAGTGACGCCCTTGCCGTCAAGAGATTCGCCATCCATCGTCCCGATGTGGACCGGAACATTATGGGTGCCAAAGACGGTGTCGAACCCGGCGAGGTGATCGTTGTGGTTGTGGGTGATCAGAATTGCCTTGACGGTGGTATCGCGCGCCTGCTTGATCACGGGCTCCGGATCCTCCGGAGTGTCCACGATGGCGCTCTGACCTGTCTTACGACAAACCAGTAAGTAACAGTTGTTATCGAAAGGCCCGCACGATGTCTTGTAAACGACAATGTCACGGTCCTGGTAGTGGATGCCCATAGGCGTCTCCTGATTGGTCTCTATAAGACCCTGTTAACCAGGCAACTCTGGTCGACACAAGGCTACTCTAATATGAGCCGACATCGTTCTGGACATCGGGGCGGTTCCTGCTCCATCCGGTGACGGTCAAAACTAGTAGTGCTCGAAATACCGGTCAGCGGAGCGACATTTGTATGCTCCACCACGAACCTCCAGTGAGATTAACCGGCGCTACCGCCCGGTACGAGGAGAGATATGAACGCCCAAGAAACGCCGTCCAGTGGCCCCGCGATGAAGGGCGGCGGGTTCACGCTGAAGACCGGGCAGGGGAGCGCATCCATGGAGATGGAGTGCCCCCACCAGAACGGACTTCTCTATATGGTCCCCGGGGATCGAAGCTGGGTGTGCGAGGACAATGTCCGTCCGGCGCACGTGCTAGCCGGGTTCTTCAATGAGATTGCAGAGTTGGATGACGCGCGAATCCGGGAAGCGATGAACCGATGGGGGCTGTACTACCGATCGCGCGCCTTGAAGCCACAGGATCAGACACAGACCGGATCTGGTACCGAATAAGTGTCGGGAAGTGGGGCCTTGCGGCCCCAGAATTCCAGGGTATTTCAGCTGCTAGTCGAGGCCCGGTTGAGGGTTGGCATCCCTGATGTCAGGAGTTCGGCCCTGATCCACGGATTCCGGAGACGACGACGGGTTTTCCGACTCTTCCGATTCACCAGTCTCGGTGGACGCCTCTGGCTTGGGAGCCAGAGTTACGAGCGGGTCTCTTCCCTCTACGATCTCGACCATCTGCTTCCCGTCGATAGTCTCATGCTCGATCAGGAAGTTGGATATAGCATCCAGGAGATCTCGTTTCTCCGTGATGATACGAATCGCATTCTGCCGACCGTCCTCGAGTAGACGGTCGACCTCTGCGTCGATTAACTCCTCGGTCTTCGGACCGTAGTCGCGGTGTTCGCCGAGGTCTCTTCCAAGGAACACCATTTCCTCTCGTTTGCCGAAAAGCCGCGGACCGAGTTTGTCACTCATGCCGTACTGCGTGACCATCGCTCTTGCGATCTGCGTCGCCTTTTCGATATCGTTTGACGCTCCGGTTGTTATCTCGTCGAAGACCAGTTTTTCGGCGACGCGTCCGCCCATTGATGTGGCTATTAACGCCTCAAACTGGCTCCGCGTCTGGAGCGTTCGCTCCTCGTCCGGGAGGTAGCGTGTGTACCCGCCCATGCGGCCCCGGGCGACGATAGAAATCTTGTGGACTTTGTCGGCGTGGGGCATGAAGTAGCCCACGATCGCGTGTCCGGATTCGTGGAATGCGGTGACCTTCTTTTCGTGCACGGAAATGACCTTGCTCTTTCGGGCAGGTCCGGCGATAAGTCGGTCGATCGCCTCGAGCATCTCGTCCTGGCCGACCTCTTTCTTATTGCGACGGGCGGCGAGAATAGCCGCTTCGTTGATCAAGTTCGCGAGGTCCGCGCCGCTGAAACCGGGGGTCTGCTGGGCGAGGTTCTGAAGGTCAACGTCGTCGGCAAGGGGCTTGCCCTTGGCGTGAACGTCGAGGATGGCGGTGCGGCCCCGGATGTCCGGAGAGTCAAGCGTCACCCTGCGGTCGAATCGACCGGGGCGGAGGAGCGCCGGGTCCAGGATATCCGGCCGGTTGGTGGCGGCGATAACAATTACGTTGGTGCTGGATTCAAACCCGTCCATCTCCACAAGGATCTGGTTCAGGGTCTGCTCCCGCTCGTCGTGCCCGCCGCCAAGTCCAGCGCCGCGGTGACGACCGACGGCGTCGATCTCGTCGACAAAGATGATCGCGGGAGCGTGCCGCTTGGCCTGTTCAAACAGGTCACGTACACGGGAAGCGCCGACTCCGACGAACATCTCGACGAATTCGGAACCGGAGATAGAGAAGAAAGGAACACCGGCCTCGCCCGCAACCGCTTTCGCAAGCAGCGTCTTGCCCGTGCCGGGAGGTCCTACAAGAAGGATGCCACGCGGGATCCGTGCGCCGAGCGCGACGAAGCGTTCCGGGAACTTGAGGAACTCAACGACTTCTTCAAGTTCCTGTTTGGCCTCAGGCACCCCGGCCACATCAAAGAAGGTCACGGTCGCTTTGGTGCCGACGAACATGCGTGCGCGGCTTTTTCCGAAGCCCATCGCCTGATTAGAGCTGCCCTGCGCCTGACGCATCATGAACAGCAGGATCCCGCCGAACAGGATCAGGGGCAGGAAGTTTATAAGTAGACCGACGAAGCTTCCGAGTCCACTGGCGGAGTCTTTGACCTCGATCGAGACGTTGCCCTGGCCCCCAACCTGGTCCAGGAGTTCGACGATGCTTGAGCCCGGTTCTTTGCGGGACACAAACGTGTTAGCGCCGACTCTGATAGTCAGATCGTCGCCATCGACCTCGATCATGGTGCGTTCGTTTCCGGGGTTTTCAGCGAGCTCAACAACCTCACTGATCGGAATTTCTTGCGCGCCATCAAGAGGATCGGTGTCGAAGAACAGGAAGAACACCATTATCACGGCGACGACGATCAGAAGGTAGATCAGGCTGTTACGCATCCAGCGCCGGCTCACAGTCACCTCCTAAGGTGACCGGACGACCTGACAATCCCGGTTTCGCCAGATGTGGTCGCCCCGTACAAGTTTTGAAGTTCGTCCGTTAGATGTCGACGATCTTCATCCCGATTTCGTTAACAATTGTGACATCGGGCGGTAATCTAAGGATTACGACCAATTTATCCTATCATAAGACCCCGTTTCAACTCCCGTGCCAGCATGGATTTTTACCGGGTAAAGATGGCGGGAATCCAGATAGTTGATCAAAAGTACATACGGCGTACGTTCCAGTACAGATCTTGTGAGCCCCGGCAACCAGCCGAGTTTCGAACAGTCATACGTAGACCTGTGACCGTTCGCCGTGGTATTCTTCAAAGTGGTCAATCAGTGTACAAAAAATCATTATTCCTGAGGCTTTACGGCCGATGGGCAGAGGATCCCGCATATAGCCCGCGATTACCGAATTAACCGCCAGATCCGAGTTCCGGAAGTGCGGATTATTGAAGAAGATGGCTCTGGAATCGTACTGGATTTACAGGCCGCGGTTGAGAGGGCGGAGGAGGAGGGACTTGACCTCGTTGAGGTCGCTCCAAACCAGACGCCGCCGGTGTGCAAACTGCTTGACTATGGTCGCTTCAAGTTTGTGCAACAGAAACGCGAGCGCGATGCAAAAAAGGGTCAAGCTCGAAACGAACTTCGTGAAGTACGGTTGAGCATGAAGATCGGCGAGCACGACTTCCTCTCGAAGATCAGGCGTGCCCGTGACCTGCTGGCCGGTGGGGCCAAGGTCAAAGTGACGGTACGGTTCAGGGGACGAGAAATCGCCCACCCTGACCTGGCTGTCAAGCTCTTGAGACGAGCCGCGGAGGCACTTGCAGATGGAGCAAAACTGGAACGAGCGCCCATGATGGAGGCGCGTTCACTCAGCATTATCCTGGCGCCGGACGAGGTGGCCGTTGCGGCCAGCGCCCGGGCCAGCGCAGCAAGCGAAAGCACCAAATAACTAAATGCCCAAAATCAAGACCCACAAAGGCGCAAAACGCCGGTTTCACGTAACCAGCACCGGAAAGGTTCTCAGGACAAAAGGTCCTAAGAGCCACCTGCGCCGGAACAAATCGTCACGGGTCCGTCGTTTGTTCGACAAGAAGATCGGCACCTCGCCCGCGAACGCGAAGCGAATCAAACGGCTGCTCGGCCGATAGACACTCCCGATGCTTGCGGCGAAACGCCGGAAGCGTCATCCTTAGTAACTTCCTGAAACTCATTTTCTTCAGATCGACGCGTGTCGTCGCCCTGATTACGTTAACGAAGTGACAGGTAGATCGCACCGATCATCCGGACGATCGCCGTCACAATTAGTCACCGGAGAAGCCTCAGTTGGCACGAGTCAAGCGCGGCACCACAAAACACCGAAGGCATCGAGCCGTACTAAAGGCCGTTCGCGGCCACCGCGGATCGCGTAATCGACGTTACAAGGTCGCGCGGGAGTCGTTGCTTCACGCAATGGCTTACCAGACGGCACACCGCAAATTGCGCAAGCGTGAGATGCGGGCTCTCTGGATCCTTCGCATCAATGCAGCGGCACGAATCCACGGCCTGAGCTACTCACGGCTGGTCCACGGCCTGACGCTGGCCAGCGTGGAGATCGACCGCAAGCAGCTCGCCGACCTCTCGGTTCGTGAGCCAGATGCATTTGCTGAGGTCGCCCGCGTGGCGAGCGAGGCGCTCGCCGCCTGATAGCGTCCCCGTCACAGGGGATTTACTGGAGCGGATCTAGCGTATAGAAACGCCGTCGGCCGAAAAGACGAATATATAAAGGACGCCACATGAAATGGGCGTCCTTTTAATTTATGCGCTGGTCTTGACGATGCCGCTCGCTAACCTAGCCGATCGTGCCGTCCACCATCACGACCACGAACAGTAACGAGAGGTATAGCAGCGAGTACTTGTAGAGTCCGAGTATGACCGGCCGGGTTTCGTCCCGGAAAAGGCGTGCGGTCAGGAAGATATATATGGCCCCGAGCACGACCGCGGGCACGAAGTAGATCAGCCCGAGCTTATCGGTAGCCGCCACGAACGCCAGGGTCAGGGCTACCAGTAGCACGGTGTACAACATGATCGAGATGTTGGTCGTCGAGCGAGGCGCGACCACAGGCAACATCGGAATTCCGGCCGCCTTGTATTCGTCCTTGATGAGGAGCGCGAGCGCCCAGAAGTGTGGCGGAGTCCAGAAGAAGATGATGGCGAACAGGTACCAGGCCTCAAGGCCGATGCTGTTCTCCACGCCGGCCCAACCGACCATGGGCGGGATAGCCCCGGCTGCACCGCCGATGACGATGTTCTGGACGGATGAGCGTTTCAGCCAGATGGTGTAGATAATGACGTAGATAAGCGTGCCCAACATCGCGAGCAGCGCCGCCAGTAGATTGGCCCACGCAAACAGCACACCAAAGCTGATTACGTTCAGGACGACGCCGAAGGCGAACGCGCTCATCGGGCGGATTCGACCGCTTGCGACGGGGCGGGTGGCCGTCCGTTTCATCTCGAGATCTATGTCGCGGTCCAGCCAGTGGTTCAGGGCGCTTGCACCGCCGGACGCACAGATCCCGCCGACAAGAACGGCGACGAATACGACGCCGTCCGGAAATCCACCGGCGGCGAGGATCATTCCGGTTACCGAGGTCAGCAGCAGAAGTGTCATGACCCGCGGTTTGGTCAGAGATACATAATCTCTAAGCACGGCCGTCATGCCCATAAAGCCTGATTTGACGCCGTAGAGATCAGGCGCCGACATTTTGTTGTGATCCCACACCTGACTCTCGTGTGACTTTGCCGCTATAAGGTTGCATGACAAGCACCGCTACCAGTAGGGCGAGGTCTGTCCACATGATCGTCGCCATGGACAGGTGTATGGCCTGTGCCCATTCCGAGAAATCCGTCCAGGGGTTCGCCGCTCCAACCAGAACCTGGACCACCACGACCACCATAGCGCCAATTGAAAGTAATCGGACTAATTTGGAGGCCCCGGGGAGCCGGAACGCCTTGTGAGCTGCGTACAGGGCTACGAGAGTGGCGGCGGCGGCGATCAATCTGTGTGCGGCGTGGATCCATACAAGTTCCGACTCTGGGATGATCGATCCGCCGCAAAGTGGCCAACTTGGGCACACGGCCCCGGCGCCCCGCCAAACGGCGTAAGAACCGGACAATAGTGTTGCAAGTACGAGCACTGTTGCCAGGATGGTGATCCGTCGAATCGTGACGAGATTCCGCAGGTTCTGGGCAGATTCTACTGCCGCTCCCGCCACTCCGCTTGAAACGCCCGAAATCTGGCCCGGGGTCCATCCGGTCACCGCAGATGCGAGTGCCAGCAAGGCCAGCAAAACCACGAGCTCGGCGAGACCGAGGTGTAGTGTCCTTAGTGCCGGTTCAACCTCGGACAGCACAACAGCGCCGCCGATGCCTCCGACGATGCCGATCAGGATCAGGGCTCCGGTCGTAACCGCAACAAGGAAAGTGTTCTGACGATGGGATACCCATACGCGCACCACCGCCGCGATGAAAAAGAGTCCAACTATGGATCCGGCCGTGCGGTGACTCCACTCGATCATCGTGTGGTATTCCCATTTCGGGATGATCGATCCGTGACATAACGGCCAGTCGGGGCATCCCAGCCCGGACTCGGTGACCCTTACGACACCGCCCAGCGTGATCTGGATGATTGCTCCGACGACCATCACGGCAAGTACAACGATCAGGAAATTATCGTTGATTACGCCAGGGATGCCGTTCATCCGGCCATCAGGCTGGGCGTCACTTTGAAGGGTAGCCACTTGGTTGTGGAAGCCTCATATCAGGTCATTGCGCTCTGTTTCACAAAGTACTGTGAATTATAGCCGCGCCGCCCCGTTAAATCAGTGTGAGATCGCCCGTGGCTTGTTCGGCGCGGGAGCCCGGCATGTTTAGCCGGGAGGACGGAAGGCCAGGAGTTCTCCGGTTACGAGGAGCCGGTGGTCGTACACAAGCTTCGGATAGGAGACGACCAGCGTGACCGTAGAGGCGGAGGTCTGGTCAAGGACGAGGTCATCCCTGTGGATGAACCCGGTCTTGGTCACCCTGTAAAGGAATTCGCCCTTGGTACTGCCAATGATGATATCCACCGGATCATGTTTGATTAGCTCCACCACGTCCGGAAGATCATGAAACACGTTGCCCTCGCCGCGTACCGGACTCTGCAGGTGGCCGAAGTACCAGCCGGCCCCGGTTTCCCCGGGGAGCGCCGTCCCGGGTATGTGACCAACGATATCGACCGGGCTCTCCCAGAGTTGATCGCCACCCCCGTCGTAGACGGCGAGTCCATAGACGGACGTGCTGAGCCGTATGGCCGGTATCTCAAGAGTGTCGGCAGCCGAAAGGACGCCTGAATCCCTGATGATCTCCGCCGAATTCAGGTACACAAACCCGTCCGGAAGATCTGCGCTCCCGTACGGCAATGATCCCGCCCACTCCGGCTCAGACCAGTATCTGGGATTGGTCCACCGTGCGGGGAATAGTAGTGTGGCCTCCAGGGACTCGGAAGTTACGGAACCAGTCGTAACCTCGTCAGGCTCGAGATCTTGCGAAGGGTCGCTCGACGCCGGGGTGTCCGAGGACCGGCCAGCTGGAAGGGGAGCGGTGACCCAACCCTCACGCTCAACGGGCGACACCTCGTAAACAAGATCGCCAAGCCTTGAGCGCGCGATCTCTGCGTAGACCAGGTAGCCAATCCCGGCGAGGGCAAACAGAGAACCCAGGCCGATTACGGCGATAGCGAACCGGCCGCGTTTATTAGATGGCGGCCGGGGTGGCCGCGAAAACTCCCTGGAGTCCGGTCGTGCGACTGTTGAACTCAAAGCCGGCTCATTTCCTCGCAAGCCGTCCTCTGAGGATACGTAACTAACGCCCAAAGTTCTCCGGGGGTTAGTTACGTTACTGGCGGGCTGCCTGGCGCCGGTGGCGGTCCGCTTCGGTGAGGATCGGCTCGTTCAAGTATACGTCGCCGTTCCTGATTTTCAGGTTGAAGCCACAAGTGGGATTTGTGCAGATCCATGCTTTGTAGTGCACTGCGGATCCCTGGCCGCCAAAGTCGGACAGCGGTACCAGATCTCCCTCTCCACACGCCTTGCAGTCCGGGAAATTTGCATTAGCCACGTCATCCTCCGAGTAGTCGTCATCAACATCCCCCAAGCCACGTTGGTCCGGGGCTGAAGGACAGTATAGCCGTTTACAATCAAAACTAACGTAAATATTTGGTAATCGAGTCCGGGTAATTGTACGCTCGGAACCCGGTGGCACCACTGGGATTAGGATGAAAAACGACCTGAATGATCGTTCTTGGCATTGAATCATCGTGTGACGACACCGCAGCCGCTGTGGTGGTTGATGGTCGCGAAATACGGTCCAACGTCGCTTCGTCGCAGACCGAACTTCACGCGCGCTATGGCGGAATCGTCCCGGAATTAGCGTCCCGAAGTCATATCCAGCAGATCGTGCCGGTGGTGCGCGCTGCACTTTCAGAAGCGGACATGACACTCGGGGACGTCGACGCCATTGCCGTGACGAGCGGCCCGGGTCTCGCCGGATCCCTCATCGTTGGACTCAATATGGCGAAAGGATTGGCGGCCACTTCAGGTAAGCCGTTGATCGGCGTAAATCACCTTCAGGGTCATGCATACGCCGCGTGGTTGCATGACCCATCCGGCGGGAACCCGCCGCCCCCCCCGCCGGAAGATCGATGCGGCTTCCCCTTGCTTTGCCTTGTTGTCTCTGGAGGCCATACGGACCTCGCGCTGCTAAAGGCGCACGGCGAGTTCGAACGTATCGGCCGCACACGAGACGATGCCGCGGGAGAGGCGTTCGACAAGGCTGCGCGTTTGATGGGCCTGGGCTATCCGGGCGGGCCGGTCATCCAGAAGATCGCCGAGAGCGGCGGGCCGTCCGATCCTCTGCCGCGGGCCTGGATACCCGGCACCTGGGATTTCAGTTTCAGCGGACTCAAGACGGCCGTGCTGCACCGCGCTCGTGCCGATGGGATATACCCGGCTCCCGAAGGCGGGCCAGACGCAGATGCCGTGGCCGCGTTAGCGCGGTCGTTCCAGGAAGCCGTCGCTGACGTGATCGCCACCAAGACGGCCCGGGCTGCCGATGAGTTTGGCGTTCAGGGGATCGTGATCGGTGGCGGAGTCGCCGCGAATGCAGCACTCCGGGAGGCGTTGAATGATCGATCAAGCGTCCCCGTGATATCGCCGCCGCCGGCGTTGTGCACGGACAACGGGGCGATGATCGCAGCAGCCGCGTTTCACTACCTGAAACGCGGCGAGCGGTCCGGTCTGGACCTGGATGTGACGCCGGGCCTGACTATTGACGAGGCGCCATCTGCGCCGACGCCGACGCCTGTCTAGACGTCATCGGTTAGATCCCCGGGTATCAAGATCCGGGGTAGCGGTATCGCCTTGTGGTCCCGGCCGGTTTCGCCGTGGCGGACCCTTCAGAGTTCGCGGCGTTCCGGGCCTTGAGTTCGAACAGCCTGTCTCCGAACGACCGCGCCCCATCCTCTGATGAGCGGTTGAGCGGCCCGCCGATGTCTCTGCCATCAACGTGAAACAAGAGGCGTGAAGGTGGAGTTCTCAGGTAGTAGTCCCAGAGAAGGACCGCGCCCAGCGCCGCCATTACGACGCCGCCTATGATCCCGACTCGCTCGTTTGTCGCCACTTGCCAGATCCCTATAGAAGCGATCAGACCGAGCACGCCCCAGATCAGCGAGGAGCGTTCTCTTGCGACCCGCGTGACCCTTACAGAACTGATCTCGCTGATGGCGGCGAATGACCAGTTCCGGTGGTCCTCGTCGCCGCCGATGTAGATCACACGACGGTCGGTGAGTACGAACCGATCCGTGCCGCCAACCTCTAGCGATTCGACCACCGATTCGCCGTCGATAAGCCGAAATCCATCTATGACCAAATCCGGGCTGGCGGTGGGCGCGGCTTCATCCGCTTCAAAGGCCGATGGCTGCTGGGATTGATCTTCGACTGCCAAAGGGGCTCCCGATCTGATCTAGGCTCAATCACTTGATGATATCAGTGCCCTGCGGTGAGCAGCGCGTGGAACAGCTCACAGAAACTGGAGGTTTTCTTGTCTCTGAATCTGCCCGCAAGTGTCCTGATGTGATCACGCCAGCATCCCGATGCTGCGAAGGATCTGATCGTGCGAAGACACGCTGTACCGACCGGCGTGGGCGGATATAGATCCGCCCCTACGACGCTACCCCGGATCGGCCCACTCGCGATCGTGTAGGTCTGTCCCTCTAATTCCAAGACGAAGAACCTGTCCTGAACTTGATTCAGGAATCTCCCGGCTTGCACTCCGGCACGTTTTTATCTGTCAAAACGCCCCTACTCGAACGCGTCGTTCGCGTGTTCCGCTGCGAACTCGCGCCCCGCGCCGATTAGCAGCGCCTTCATGTCCAGCGTCACGCCGTAGTCAGACCACAGGTGCTTGCCGGCCGCTCTTACCTTTGATTCGACCTCATCATGAATGGCGAGAACTTCGGGATGGTCCGGCTCTCCGGGGTGTCCAAGTGACGCCGCCATGTCGTGCGGGCCCCATGCGATCGCCATCAGGCCGGGCACGGCGAGGATCTCGTCCGCACGCGCCGCCGCTTCCTTGGATTCGATCTGCCCGCCGACGAGCATGTTGGCGTTGGCGAACTGTGCGAACCCCAGCTTGCCGCCGTACTTGTCGTCTAGAACGTGCTGATCGCCGTGCTCCGTGCCGCGGCCTCCGCCCCATGACCGCCAGCCATCCGGCGGGAACAAGCAGGCGTCGGAAAGCGCCTGGGCCTCTTCGGCATTTTCGATGTGCGGGCCCATGATCCCCTGCAACCCGCGGTCCAGCCAGCGGTTGATCTCGTTGGCGTTGATATTGGGCACACGCGCCGTGACGCTCATTCCGAACGCGTGCGCGATGGCGACGATGTCGTCGACGGCCACCGGGTTGAACGCGCCGTGTTCGCCGTCCAGGTGGATAGCGTGAAAACCGGCCCGGGCGGCCAGCTCGACGGCGCTCGTGACCGGGTACTGCATGGCGAACACGAGCGCCTGCTTGCCCTGTTTGTTCCTGGCGAACATGGAGTTCTCGATCATGGTCTTGTCCTTTCAATACTGCAGCGTTGTCTGTCGGATCGCCGTAGGGGCGGGCGCCGGCCCACCCGAGGGCGGATCGCTATCCGCCCCTGCGCGTTTCGTGCTGATACGTCTTATATTCGTCTGTTCGTACCCACCCCTACGCGATTGGATTCCCGGAGCCCGTTAAGCGGTAGGCGTATCGCCAAACGGCCCTATATGTCCTCGAAGAGCAATCACCCTACACATTTCGTAGAAAATGCCCCATTGGGGCTAAATCCGTCGGCTCGTTCCTGCACGTGCCGTCACCGTCGTGTCGTATCCATGTGCCGCTAATACCTCTTCGTTAATCGTCAGCCCCAATCCGGGGGTGTCCGGCACCGTCAGGTAGCCATCCACCTGCCGAGGGAAGCCGTCAAACGCGTCGAAGTAATGAGGAGTGTAGAACTCTGCGTGGTACTCCTGTATGAGGAAATTGGTCATCGTCAGATCCAGGTGGCACTCGGCCATCGTGCCAACGGGCGAGCACGTGTTGTGCGGCGCCATGTTTACGTGCCGTGCCTCTGCGATGGCCGCGATCTTCTTGAGCTCCGTAATGCCGCCCGCGTTTGCGATATCCGGCTGCAACACGTCCACGGCGTCCGCCGCCACCAGCTCGTAGAACGGGAACTTCGTGTAGAGACGCTCGCCCGTTGCGATCGGGATGTTCACCCGGTCACGGACGAACTTCATCTCCGCCACGTTCTCCTGTGAAGTCGGCTCCTCGAACCAGAGCGGCCGGTACTTCTCGAGCCGCTGCCCCAGTGATATCGCCGTTCCGGTCGAGAACTTTGCGTGGACCTCGATCAGTATGTCGACGTTTGGTCCGACGGCCTCACGCACCGCCGCCACGCGGTCTTCGGCGATATCCGCCTCTTCCAGGGAGATGTTGTAGTAGTTGTTCTGGGCGAACGGGTCGAACTTCATGGCCGTGTAGCCCATCGCCACGACCTTCTTCGCCTCCTCGGCGTTCAATTCAGGCGAGCCAGGATTGGTGTACCAGCCGTTGGCGTACACGCGCACCTTCTCCCGCTGTGCCCCGCCCAGCAACTTGTACACCGGCAGACCGAGCGCCTTGCCCTTGAGGTCCCATAACGCGATGTCTATGCCGGACAGCGCCGTGGTGTCTATCCGGCCGCCCCGTGACTGGTTGTTGTAGTAGATCTGCGTCCAGATTGCCTCGGAGTCCATCGGGTCCCGGCCGATCAGGAACGCCTCGGCCATCTCGTCAATGAGTGAGATCACCTGATGATCGTTGCCAAGTCCGCTGGCATCTCCGAGCCCGTAAAGGCCGTCGTCGGTGTTGATCTTGACTATCACCCAGTTCCGGTTGGCGTTGTGGTGGGCGGCGGAGAAGATGAACGTCTCGACATCAGTGATTTTCATGTGCGGGACCCTTCGTGAATTCGGGGTTCGTGATGACTAAATTCGACGACCGGGGTTGCGACCTGATTTCGGCGGCACGTAGCCGTGGGCGGCGATCAACTCGTCGTTCGGGATGATCCCCAGTCCCGGCCCGTCCGGGAGTGTGATGTAGCCGTCCTTCTGCATCGGGAAGCCCTCAAAAGCGTCGATGTACCAGGGCGAGTAGAACTGGGCGTGGTACTCCTGGATCAGGAAGTTGGTCATCGTCACGTCAAGCTGGCATTCGGCCATCGTGCCGACCGCGCTACATGTGTTGTGCGGAGCTATGCTGACGTGCCGCGCCTCTGCGATGGCCGCGATCTTCTTGAGCTCCGTGATGCCGCCGGCATTGGCGATGTCCGGCTGAAGCACGTCCACGGCGTCCGCCTTGACCAGTTCGTAGAACGGGAACTTCGTGTAGAGCCGTTCGCCGGTTGCGATCGGGATGTTCACCCGGTCACGGACGAACTTCATCTCCGCCACGTTCTCCTGTGAAGTCGGCTCCTCGAACCAGAGCGGACGGTACTTCTCGAGCCGCTGGCCCAGGGAGATCGCTGCTCCGGTAGAGAACTTGGCGTGAACCTCGATGATGATGTCCACGTCCGACCCGACAGCCTCACGCACCGCCGCTACGCGATCCTCGGCGGCCTGGGCTTCTTCCAGCGAGATGTTGTAGTAGTTGGCCGTTGCGAAGGGGTCAAACTTCATCGCCGTGTAGCCCATCTCGACCGTCTTCTTCGCTTCTTCGGCGTTCAGCTTCGGGTCGGCCGCCACGGTGTACCAGCCGTTTGCGTAGACCCGAATCTTTTCCTGCTGCGCGCCGCCCAGAAGTTTGTAAATCGGCTGGTTCAGGATCTTGCCCTTGAGGTCCCAGAGGGCGATGTCGATGCCGGACAGCGCGGTGGTCTCGATGCGTCCGCCGCGGGCGTTGTTGTTGTAGTAGATCTCGGTCCAGATCGCCTCCGTGTCGAGCGGGTCTTTGCCGACCAGGAATTTGTCAGCCCACTCCTCGATCAACGACGCCGTCTGCTTTTCGTTGCCGAGCGGGCTGGCGTCGCCGATGCCGAACAACCCCTCATCGGTCTGAATCCGCACGAGCAGCCAGTTTCGATCGGCCGTGTATATGCGAGCGGAGAAGTAGAGGGTCTCGACACCGGTGATTTTCATATGAAGTCCTTTACCTGCCTGGATGGTCGTAAAAAATAACGGGGTTCAGCACGCTGAACCCCGTCGTGTAGATTTATTTTCTGGAGGGGTGGGGCTCGCTCCGCCCTGCCCCCTCCCCCGGCAAGAGAGGCCAGAAGCACAACGGGTGAGGGAGAAGTTCTTCCAACTGTTAACGTTCCTGTGCAATCCCGCCTTTCGAGAGCCTCAGGGTGGGTTAATTCGCCTCATGGCGAGACCCAAAATAAAGGCCCCACGGGGCCTAGTCCCGCAGGTTGAACGGGATGTTCAGCTCGCTTGTAATGCCTTCGAACCAGTCGACGACCTCCGGGTGCAGCGGGATGCCGATCTCGCGGCGTTCCTTTTCGGTCTCAACCTCCATCAATCCGGCGTAAACAACACGGTCGTGACCCGGCGCAGGCTTCGTCTCGCGCAGCCCCTTCATCATGCCGTCCATGTCGGCCTTGAACTCGTCCAGCGGGACGAAGGCTTCTACGTCGTATGCGGCGACGAAGTGGGCGCGGCGTTCCCGTGTGGCTGCGCCGAATCCGGCGGCGCCCGAGAGCGGGCCGCACATGATGTCCACCATCACGCCGAGGCTGTAGCCCTTGTGTGAGCCCAACTCACGGGTGGAGCCCAGTGGGAGCTGCATCCGAACACCGCCGGCCTCGAATTCGGAAGATGCCGCTCCCTCCATGTCTGGGGAGCCATCGTCGTTTGCGACCCAGCCCGGCTGAAGGCCATGGCCGAGACGGTTTGCGAGCCCGATCTTATTCCCGGCGATCGACGTGGTGGCCGCATCAAAACTGAACGGCTCTTCGGTGCCCGTTGGGGCTGCGAATGCGATCGGGTTCGTGCCCAGCTTTGGCTCTGCGCCCCAGGTCGGCACCATCGAGTTGCCGCCTGCGGTGTACGCCGTGCCGATCATGCCTTCTTTCACGGCCATCAACGCGTGATAGGCCATCATGCCGGCGTGGCCCGAGTTCTTGATCGTGACCATGCCTACGCCGGTGTTCTTGGCCTTGGCGATGGCGATCTCCATGGCGTGCGGGGTGGTGATAATTCCGAGTCCGTTGTCGCCGTCATACACGGCGGTGGAAGCGGTTTCCCGGACGATCTTCTCTTTCGGAGTCGGGTTTGTCCGGCCGTCTCCGTAAGAGGCGACGTAGGCACGAAGCATGTTGGAGACGCCATGCGTATCCGCTCCACGCAGGTCTGCCTGCATCAGAACGTCCGTTGCAAGGTCCGCGTCAGTGTCCGGAACGCCCATTTTGAGGAAGATCGCATTTGTCGCTGTGGTCAGGTTTTCGATTTTCACGCGGACAGCGATGTCATCCGGGACCTGGAAATGCTTCAGCAATTCGTGCTACCTCTTTGCGACTCTTCGATGGTGAAATCAGGAATGAGCATCCCCGTTTCCTGATGGTTTGTTTCAGGTGACCTTGAATACGGGCACCAAACGGGCGGGATTGTAGCACCCGCGTGCGGGGATTATTTGGTTGGTGTTTTTGCGGGACTATCGTCGACGCGTTGTAGGGGCGGACAGCGGCCCGTCCACGTCGGTCTTTCGAGAACCTCGGGACATCACCGGGGCGCACCAATACCGCGCGGGCGTATTGCCCCATACGCCACTACAACCTGGCCTATGGCCGCCGCTCCACCAAACCTCGCAGGTAGGACACCTGGCCCACGTGTTGCGCTGTCTCGTTGACGACACTTGTGAGGCGCACGGCTCGGGTCACGGGCGGGTCCCATGCCCGGTCGATAATCTCGTCGAATTGCTCATCGGTCAGCCCTCGGACATACGCCTCTGTGCGTTGTGCAACAGCGGCCTGGTACTCGGCAAGCACGGTCGGATTCGGGGGAACCAGCGCGCCCACCTGTTCCGATGTGTGACCGTATCCATGATCTTCCAGGTCTGACGACATCCCCAATTTCCTGTCCCATCCGTCATCAATCCAGAGCTGGTTTCCGCCCTCCAGATGCGCGATGTGGTGATCCTGGACCCGGGTCAGATGCCATGCGAGCCATGCAATGGTGTTGGCCTCTGGGTCGGGTCGGTAGCATTGCTGTTCCACTGATAGACCGTCCAGGCCCGCGATCAGCCTGTCTGACATGTGACTCAAAGCGTCTGCGGCGAAATCTGCGATTTTCATTGGATGTTCCCTTTCCGGTTGGTTCGGAGCTGATTCGAGCAGTATGAGGTGAGGCATGGATTATCTTGCTGTCGTGAGTTTTTTGCATCTCGGTCCAGCGCACTCCAGTTTTCGATCCGTATCTGCGGCATCGGTGTCGTATCTCGTGCTGGTTGCGGTGGCCTGCGGTGGGGGCGACGGAAACGGTGATGTAACGCCCACAACTGACGTTCAAGAGACGGCGACGGCGACGGCCACCCCGATCGTGGCTACGCCGGTGATCACCCCAACTCCCACGGCCGAAGCGTCACCGACCGCGACTCCCGCCGCGATCCCGACCTCCACCGCGATCGTACGCGATCCATCCATACCGACTTCGACCGATGTCGGCTGGTCGAACGGGGACGTGTTCGTGGGAGGCACGTTCACCGTGCCAGAACTAGACCCGGGTGTAATTCGCGCTCCGACTGTGTTGCTGATAGCGGACGGCGGTGGCGCAGACCGTGACTGGTTGTCCACATCGATACCCGGCATCAGCGGCTCTGGACGGTTGCTGGCATCTGCGCTCACGGACGCCGGATACATAACGCTTCGGTACGACCGACGGGGCACGGGACGTCGCATTGGAGAGACGACGCCAGCGGACGGCGAAAACAGGCTGAGCGACTCGGTAGATGAGGTCTCCAGTGCACTCCAGTTCTTGAAATCACGCCCGGAGGTCGATCCCGAGCGTATCTACGTCGTTGCCCACGACGAGGGCGCGCTGCATGTTTTGCTGCGAGAAGCACAGGTCGTGGATTCCGGCTTGGCCGGGATAGCGCTTCTCGCTCCGAGCGCCCTGACGCTCAGGCAGCAGGTCATCCGCAGGCTCGGAGAGCTGACGCTCCAGCCGGAAGATGAGCTTACCCTGGCGAGTTTCGATGCGGCGATGGCGTTATTCATCGAGGACGCTCTGCCGGAAGGCGATCTCGGCCTATCGCCGTCAATGCAGGGGTTGTTCGAAAACCTGACCCACCCGTCGAGACTGCCCTACAACATTGAAATCTGGAACCTTGACGTTGTGTCACTTCTGCCTGAGGCCGCGCCCCCCCTGCTGGTGCTGATCGGCCAGTCGGATACCGAGGTGGACTGGAGCCTTGAGGGGCAGATGTGGGGCGAAGCTGCGTCCGATGGGCAAGACGTGGAATTTGTTTACCCGCAGAACGCTGACCATGTACTTAAATCGACTTCACCCGACGCGGTCGAGACCGGGTTCTCAACCTACAACACGTTTGGCCGGACACTGGATGCTGAAGGATTAACGGCGCTTATCGATTGGCTCAACCGACACTCTGGACTCTGAGCTAAGGCCTGATCTTTTGGATGGGATCAGCAAGTACGCGACCTAACCGGATGGGTGATGCGGGATCGTGTGCGAAATGGAACTCTGGTCGCACGAACTGAACTCAGAAAACGGCATGGCGCCGTGACAGCACACGGAGGCATACGAATGCCAGACAAAACACCAGACACCAACCCCCTGACTCAACTTTCCGACGAACTGGCCGCAGCCGTAGAGGTCGCGTCACGGTCTACCGTCCTCGTGAGCGCCCGCAGGCGATTTCCAGCGAGCGGTGTGGCATGGTCGTCAGACGGACTCATAGTGACGGCCAACCACGTGGTCGAGCGTGATGACGAGATCGGCATCCTGCTCCCGGACGGCACCGAGACATCGGCCACCGTGGTCGGTCGTGACCCGAGATCTGACCTGGCGCTACTGCGTGTAGAGAATGTCGAGCTTGTTCCTGCTGAGCGGGTCGCTGCCGATTCCGTCAAAGTCGGACAGTTCGTTCTTGCGGTCGGCCGGCCTGGGCCGGGCTCTCCACAGGCGTCGTTCGGCGTTATTAGTGCTTTTGTGAGCCGCCGCCGCCGGCGTCGCGGTGGTGCGCCACTGATTCGACCTGACCTGACGATGTATCCGGGTTTTTCCGGCGGTCCTTTAATGAACGCGTC
>Ga0066376_10000143_pt1 | contig 59770 bp, 52 predicted proteins | sample Knorr_S15_td_Bot_FD_77009 | JGI IMG/M metagenome (GOLD analysis project Ga0066376, IMG submission 77009) | Marine microbial communities from Southern Atlantic Ocean transect - Knorr_S15_td_Bottom_ad_5009_LV_A | ecosystem: Environmental > Aquatic > Marine > Oceanic | place: Southern Atlantic...
ACATCGGTGCTGCGCAGAACAGGATCAGCTATGCGATGCAGAACACGGATTCGTCGGCGGAGAACCTGGCCGCTGCCGAGTCGGTGATCCGCGACGTGGACATGGCTGCAGAGGGAACGAACATGACGAAGTACCAGATCCTACAGCAGGCTGGTACCTCCATGCTCGCGCAGGCGAACTCCGCTCCGCAGGGAGTGCCCTCCCTCCTCCGAGGGTAAGCTCGGACGAAGTAGGCGCTTATTGCCACACCCGGGGGTCCGCGAGGGCCCCGGGTTTTTTTGTAGCTGGGCTTTCCGTTGAGCCGGCGTTTCTGGACCGGTGGCGTTCCGCGAGCCTGACCGTCCCTCGATGCAGGCTGGAGCGAAGTGCGGATCGGTGCATGTCGTCGTCCCAAGGACGGGGCGACGTTTTGTCCATGTCCCGCGGATACAGCCTCGTCGAAGCGATCATGGTCGTCGCCATTCTGGCGATGACGGCGGCGTCCTTCGCGCCCGCCGCACGCAGGTACCACGACTCGGCGCTCGTCGTTGCCGCCCGCGAATCCGTCGTGGGGCTCATCGCCGCAGCGCGGCTTCGAGCACTTGGGAAGGGCAACGTGGCGGTGCATTTGGGTGGAGATCCTTTCCGAGTCTGGGTGGTCGAAGACGACTCGGTCCTGCTGGTGCGGCCCCTCGGCAATGAACTGGGCGTTTCCCTCGAGCTGAGCCGCGGGCGGAACGAGACTCGACTCGCATACGACGCGCTGGCGTTGGGGCGGGTCGCGAGCGAGACCCTCACCTTCGTCCGGGGCAACACGCGGCGCTCACTGATCGTCTCCGGGTACGGGCGGGTTCGACGGCCATGAAGTCGGGATCCTCTCTGGCGGAGGTCATCGTCGCGCTGGTCGTGCTCGAGATCGCGATCTTGGGGTCCCTGGGAATCGTCGTCCTCGCGTCGCGCACTCTGACGGATGCCGAGACGACGGAGCGGGCTGTCGCGGCGCTCGAGGGCACCGCCGACTCGCTGTCGCGCGCAGCCACCCCCGGCGAGGGCTACCGCGACGTCGACGGGGGCCGGATCCGCTGGAGCGTCGAGTCCGACGGCGGCTTCCTCGTTTGGTTCGAACGCGAGGGACAGGTGTCCATTCGTGTCGCCGGCGTCGCGGTTCTGGGGGGGGCGTGAAGCGAGGGGCGTCACTGGCCGAGGTGGTGGTCGCACTGATCTGTGGGCTGTTGGTGGTGCAACTCTCGCTCTCCGGACTCGCAAATGTCCGCACAGTCGAGCAAGGCATGATTCGGCGCTCGGAACGTCTCACGGCGCTGCGCGTCGCACGGGTGGTGCTCCGGCGGGAGCTCCGTTTCGGAGCCTGGGGAGCCGATTGGATGGACTTTCCTCCCGATTCAGTACAGCTCCGGGCGTTTCGCGGTGTGGCCCTCGTGTGTTCAGACGGAGGCCGATCGGAGGACCTGCTCGTGGCGTGGTCGGGCGCTCGGGAGCCCGCCCCGGAAAAGGACTCGGTGCTGCTGCTCACCGAGCGCGGTACCTGGCTCGCGGCGGATTTGCTGACCTCTGGGTCGACGCGGGACCGATGTCTTGCCGACCGGGCCATGCAGCTGAAATCGTGGAGACTCTCGGTCACGCCCGATGAGCCGGTCGTGCTCGCTCGCCTATTCGAGCGAGGCTCGTATCACATTTCCGGCGGCGCGCTCCGCTACCGTCGCGGTGGCGCAGGTCGGCAGCCGCTGACCCCTGAGGTGCTGGACACCCCGCCGAGCGGCTTCGTGCGGAGCGGGGAGTCCTTGGGGCTCGAGTGGGTCCAAGCGCGGGACGGGCGACTGTGGCACTGGGTCGGCTTCCTCGCGGGCAGAGAGCCGTGATCGCGCGCCGGGAATCGGGCGCGGCGCTGATCATCGTCGTATTGCTCATGATGGCGATCACCGCGATCGGGCACGGCCTCCTGCTTCTGGCCCGCTTCGAGTTTGTCGCGGCGCGCGCAGGAGCCGACCAGCTAGGCGCGAGATTGGCCGCGGAGGCCGCTGTCAGCACCCTGCTCATGTCGGAGGCCGGCCCGGAGCTGGCTTTGACGGCGCTCTGGCGGTCCACGGGCTCCACCAGCGGCACCTTGCTCGACGCGAGCTTTTCGGGGTCCATCCGCCGCCTCTCGCGGGAGCTATGGATGGCCGAAGGCTGGGGAATGCGGGGCCGAGTCGCGCCCGCGCAGGCGTCCCGCGCCCTGTGGATCCTCGATCCGGTGGCGCGGGTCGCGGCGAGCACCGCCGTGCTGCTGCATGGAGAAGGCACGGTGGCGCAACACGATGGCACGATCGACGGAAGCCGGGTGAATGAGATTCCTACGCCTGGGCCGCCGGAGGGCTGCCAGCGAATGAGCGAGGCGCTCGACTCGTTGCTACCGGGGGGCGCGCTTCCTGCTACCAGCGTGCAACCGATGCACGCTGTGGCGACCCTGGGCGCGCTCGACCTCGACTCGATGCGCGCCCGCATCCAGGCTCGTGTCGAGGGGGTAGGCACGCCGGAGCCCCGGCAACGAGCGGGTGTCTGCCTGACTGAATACGTGTGGAACTGGGGAGATCCGGGCCGGCCGTCCCAGCCCTGCGGTCGCCACCTCGTGACGATCTTGGCCGAAGGTGACCTCGCTGTTGCCGGAGGCGTGGGCCAGGGTCTGCTGGTCGTCATCGGGGACGCGGACCTGCTCGACACCCGGTTCAGCGGGCTCCTGATCGTAGGCGGTCGTCTCACTCTTCGCGGCTCCGCCACGGTACTAGGGCTGGTCCGGGCCGCCCGAGGCGCGAGCCTAGAGCAAGGGGCGTCGATCGTCGGCTCGACCTGCTGGGCCACCGCCTCCCTCACATCCCCGATTCTCGCCAGACCGGTTCCGGTGCGAGGACCTCGCTTCCTGGGACCCCGCTAGGCTCCCTTCGAGCGAAGAGAGAGAGCCTTCTCGCGGGCTTTGCGTGAGATGTTTTTCATCAAATGTTTACTAAAACTTGGGTGACACCCGATCGGCATATGTTCTTGACAACACTCAACTTTCGGTGGTAATGTGATATCGACATTCGCGGGAAAATCTGTTCCCCATCTCCCCCGATGAAGGCATCGAATGGCGCTGTTCGGCAGAAAGCGGTCTTCCATCGGCCTGGACATCGGCTCCGGCTTCGTGAAGATGGTGGAGGTCGATCACTCGGGTGACCAACCCGAAGTGACGCGCGTGGCAATGTGCCCGCTGCTCCCCGACGCGATCGTCGAGGGGGAGATCATGGACTACGGATTGGTCTCCGATGCCGTGATGGGCCTCTTCCAGGAAATCGGCCTCAAGGGTGCCGAAGTCGTGACCGCCGTCGGCGGCCACGACGTCATCATCAAGAAGATCCAGATGGATCGCATGAAGGAGTCCGATGCCCGCGAGGTGATCCGCTGGGAGGCCGAACAACACGTGCCGTTCGACATCAAGAGCGTCGAGCTCGACTTCCAGATTCTGAACCCCCACGACGATGGGCTTCAGATGGAGGTCCTGCTCGTTGCGGCCAAGCGTGAGCTCGTCGACAACAAGGTGGGCCTGCTTCAGGATGCGGGCGTCAACCCGGTGATCATCGATATCGATGCGTTTGCGCTGCACAACGCCTTCGAGCACAACTATCCGGACGCCCTGGAAGGGATCATCGCCCTCGTCAACGTCGGCCATGAAACCACCAACGTGAACATGCTCGAGAACGGCGTCCCGATCCTGACGCGAGACATCCCGTTCGGCTCACGCAAGGTCCGGGAGGACCTCCAGCGGGAGCGCGGGCTGACCGCTGAACAGGCTGAGGACGTGGTACAGGGGAGAGATACGGTCGATAATCTCGAACAGATCGTCGAGGCATCCGCCGACGAAGTCGCGGTTGGCATCGAGCGTGCTAGTGCATTCCTCATGACGCGCGAAGACGGAGAGACCATCGGCAAGATCTTCTTGAGTGGCGGTGGTGCCCGCATTCCCGGCATGGTCGAAGCGCTGGGCACCCGCATGAATGTCGAAACCGAGTCCGTGAACCCGTTCGAGCGCGTACCGGTACAGCCGGACGCGGCTGGCGAGGTGAACATCGAAGAGGCCGCCCCGATGCTGCTGTTGTCGCTCGGGCTGGCCTTGCGCGTCTAGCATGAGGACGAGTTGAGCCGTGATTGAAGTCAATCTATTACCCGGCGGAAAGAAGGGGAGCGCGCGCAGCTTCAAGTTTTCGATGCCGGGTCTCGGGGGCGCCAAGCTCCCGGACCGATACGCGCTCTTTTTCGTGGGGGCGGCCATCGCCGCGCTCGGTTACATGGGCTACGCCTACCTCGGCGCGACCGGCGCTTCCGAGGAGATGGAGGCTCAAATCGCGGAGGCTCTGCAGGACTCGGCGCGCTACAGCGACCAGATCGCACGGGCCAACGAGCTCGTGGCCCGAGGCGACTCCATCGCGCAACGCGTGGCGATCATTCAGGAAATCGACGTCGACCGGTACGTGTGGCCCCACCTGCTCGACGAGGTGGCACGTGCCGTTCCGGACTACACCTGGCTGCGTGAAGTCCTCTATACGGGCCAAGACCCGCTCGAAGTCCGCATCAACGGGCGCGCCGGTAGCATCCCGGCGATCGCGGAGTTCGTGTCCCGCCTCGAGGCGTCTCCGTTCCTGCGGCTGGTGCACCCAGAGCTCACCCAACAGGCTCCGGCCGAGAACAATCCCTACGACATCATCTACACCTTCGCGTTGGTTGCCACGTACGAATCGCCGCCGCTCGACGAGGTCGAGACGGTTCCGCTCTTCGACGACGTGACGGGGCAGCAGCAGGAAGCCGTGCCGGATAGCACGGGGGGGAACTGACCATGGCTTGGTACAATCCGTCTGACCCGAAACAGCGCAACTGGATGCTCGGTGGCATTGGGCTCCTGGTGGCTGTCGTGCCGTTCCGGATGTACGTGCTCGCGCCCATCGAGACCCTGCTGGCCGAGAACCAGGTCCACTACGACACGCTCGACGGCCAGAACGTCCGCGCCCGGGTGCAGGCGGCCCGCGGTGGAGGTGAGCTCGAGGAGCGCAACCGGATCTACGAGCGTCATGTGCAGAAGTTGGAAGAGTTGATCCCGTCGGGTGAGGAAACGGGCCTACTCATGGTGAACATCAGCGATGAGGCCAGGCGTCACGGCGTCCGCATCGATCGCATGGACCCGGAGCCGACGGAGCCCGGCGAGTTCTACGACAAGACCTCGTATGACATGGCCGTCATCGGGGAGTACCACGATGTGGGTCGGTTTCTGACCGGCGTGGCCAGCGGGTCGCGCATCATCACTCCGGTCGAGGTGGACGTGCAGCTGCATGATCAACCCGAGACTTACCCCGAGATGGTCTCGCCCGTGATCGTGACGTTTCGAATCGAGACGTACGTCGTCCCAGATCGGCCCGCGGCGTTGCCCCCACCCGCCGGCCCCGGAGGCTGACGATGTCCCGATTCGTGTCCGCTTCGCTGTTCCTCGCAGTCGCACTGCTCGTATGGCCGCTGGGCTTGCGGGCGCAGGATCCTCCGAGTACGACGACCACCACCGTGGCCGAGCCTACGGAAGCGGAGTTGGCCTTCTTTCGCGAAGTCTTCAGCTACCCGGCGTTCCAGCGCACGAACCCGTTTCGCCCGTTGCTCGCGTCGGACAGCGGTGGCCCGCGGTACCAGCAGCTACGGCTCTCGAGCGTCATCTACGTGGAGGACTTCCCCGAGCGCAGCGTGGCCACCCTCAGCACGGCCGGCATCACCGTGAACGAGGACGGCTCGATTACGGCCGATGTAGGTGAGTCCTATTACGTGCGGGTCGGGCAAACGATCGGCAACGTCACGGTCGTCGAGATCAATGAGACGTCGATCGAAGTGGACGTCGAAGAGTTCGGGATAACGGATCGCTTCACGATGCGACAATTCACCCTCCTTGGAGGAAACCGATGACCTCGATGTTCGCCCTGTGGGCGGGCGCGCTCCTTTCCCTCGGCGGGCCCGTCACGGAAGTGGCGATCACTCCGATGGGGGAGCAGACGAGCGTCCTGATCGCGATTGAGGGAGATGTGGAGTATCGCGATTTTCTGATGGAGGGACCCCACCGCTTGATCGTGGATCTCATGGGGGCTCAGAACGCGCTGCCGCGAAACGAATTCTCCGAAGTGAATCGCGGGGGCATCCGTATCGTCACGGCACGCCAATACTCGGAAGACGTCGTCCGCGTCGTGCTCGAACTCACCGACAAAGTCCAGTACATGGTCACGCGGGAGTCGCGCGGCGTGCGCATCACGCTGGAGAACCCGCAGGTCGCGGGGTTCGAGCCTTGGTCGTCGGGCACCACGATGAGCGCCTTCGACCCGACGAACCTGACCATCGCTGACGCGCCGGAGGCGCCCCAGGAGAGCCAGGCCCTCCGCATCAACCTCTCCGTGGTCTCGGAGCCGATCCAGTCGGTGCTCCTTCAGTTCGCCGTCTTCTCGGGAAAATCGGTCATCGCCGGTGCGAATGTGGTCGGGCTCATCACCGCCGAGATCGCCGACCAACCCTGGGACGTCGCGTTGGATGCGATCATGTCCTCGAACGGCCTGGTCGCTCAAGAGGACAGCAACGGGATCATCAGGGTCGACAACCTGACGGACGTGGACGCGCGCGAGGCCGTCGAGTTGCTTTTGACGCAGGCGCACCGAATCAACTTTGCGATCGCCACGGAATTGCAGGCCGCCATCACTCCGCTGCTCTCCGCTCGGGGCCAGATCACCGTAAGTACTGGCACCAACACCCTCATCGTCACCGACATTCAGCGTGTCCAGACGGCTGTGACTCAGCTGCTGCGACAACTCGACATACAGACACCTCAGGTCCAGATCACCGCGAAGATCATCTTCGTGAATCGCACCGACTTGGCCGAGCTCGGTGTCACGTACGAGATCAAGGACTCACAGGGCAACCAGATCAACCAGTTGTCCTCGGGATTCGCCGACACCGATTTCGACGGGGTTCCCGAGACCGTCGGGCAAGGGACCGCGGTGGTATCGTTGGGTGGCAACTCGATCGCCGCCATCGGGAACGCCACAGCTCGAGTAGGTAGCCCCACGCTTCAGCTGCTCACTTCGTTGGTCGTGGGCCGACATCAGCTGATCAGCTTTCTCGACGCGCTCCAGACCGTGAACCTCAGCGACATCGAGGCCGAACCTCAGGTAACCACCCTCGACAACCAGTTGGCCAGGATCCACGTGGGCGAGATCACACCGATCCGCACGATCGATGCTGGCGCCGGCGGTGGGGCGGGTGGAACGTTTCCGACGGCCCGGGTGGCCGAGCAACAGACGGGGATCATCCTGGAAGCCACGCCCCACGTGACGGAAGGCGGCTTGATCCTGCTCGAGCTGGTCGCCGAACGCTCCGCGGCCGAGCTCGCCGAGGGCGACGTCGGCTACATCTTCCGCACACAACGTGCAGAGACGCGCGTGCTCGTCGCTGACGGCGAGTCCGTGGTCATCGCGGGACTCACGCAGCGGGAACGCACAGAGGCACGTTCAGGCATTCCCTTGCTGATGAATCTGCCGCTCATCGGACGGTTGTTTCGTTCGACCCGAGAGCAGGAGTTCCAGCGCGACCTGATCATCATCGTGACGCCGCACATCGTGCGCAGCGTCAACTAATCCGACCGATCGGGAGCGAAACCATGCGCCGGAAAGGATCGTTCGGACTGAGGCTCTTGGCCGTCACGGCCGCGATGGCTGGGGTCCTCATGGTTGCGGCATGCGACGGCAAAAACCTATTCAGCATCGATGGCGGCCTGGTCACGGACACCGGAGGAGACACGGACGCCGACACCGTGCCGCCAACGGTCAAGATCACTTCGCCGAGGGGCGACTCGCTGTCCGCCAAGCCGATCGGCGACTCGGTCTTCGTGTCCGCTCAGATCACGGACGACGTCGCGGTTCGTTCGGTGCGTTTCTACGGGGTGGCGTTTCGTGGGGACGTGGACCTCGGTACCGATGAGGTTGTCGAGCGCTTCGAGGAAAAGACGATCACATTGGCCGACGTCGCCGACACGACGCTCACCCGCTACCTGATCGCGACCGCGGACAGTGTGAAGGAGACGGTCCAGATTCTGGTCGAGGCGACCGACACCGCGGGCAACATCTCGACCGACACGGTGGCGCTCATCCTCGGCGGGCCCGACGTGCGCCTTCTCGACCTGGAAGACGGCCAGACGGTGCAGGCCGGTTTGAACCTGAGTGCGCGCATGGTAGCGCTGGACCCGCTCGGAATCATCCAGGTCAGGATCGACGTCACCGGCGCGTTCCAGGCGTCGATCGTAAGGGAAATCACACCTCCGACCGACTCCGTGGCCCTCGACACCGTGATCGCGATTCCCGCCGGCATCAGTGGCGAGATCCAGGTCTCTGCCTCGGCCCGAAACAATCTGGACGTATCAGGTGGAGACGGGCCGCTAAATCTGATCGTGGTCGCATCCGATGTCGGAGACACGATCGCGCCGGTGCTCAAGCACACCGCCGTCGCGGCTGAGCGTCTGGAACTGAAGGATCAGGTCTCGGTCACCGTCGCCGGCAGCGACGATACCCAAGGTGGTGGCGTGGCTGCGGCCGGCTATACCGCCCTCGGCATCTCGTCATCGCGGGGAGACACGATCATTCGTGCCGACTCGGTCTCCTTCAGCCCGCCGCGTATCGGTACCGTGACGACCGGCTTCGTCTTCTCCGTCTTCAACGTCGATTCGCTGTCGTTGCCCGACACGTTGATCTTCGAGGTCACGAGCTGGATGCGCGACTCCGACGGCAACTGCGGCACCGCGGTCGGAGCGGACTCCCTGGCGGCGTTCGCCTGCGAGACGCTGTCGGGCGGCCAGACCGTGGCGGACAACCGAGCCGGGGAACGCGTGCGTCGCGTCGTCGTGGCTGGTAACACGGTCAGCTTGCCCTCTGGGGGCCGGATCATGGACGCGGTGGTGGACACAATGCGCCGCAACCTGCTGCTGTCCAACATCGGGCGCGATCGCATCGAGGTCTTCCGCTTGCAGGACGAGGAGTTCCTCACCTCGATTCCGGTGGGCTCCGAGCCTTGGGGCATTACGTTGAACACCTGCTCGCCTCTCTCGCCGGCGGCTGGGTGCGGAGACACCTTGATCGTGGGCAATTCGGGCGGCACGAACCTCTCGATGGTGTACCTGGGCCCGTCGGACGGACTCGGGCCTGCAGCGGAAGATCCGTCACGACGCTTCCTGACGCCGGACGTGATCCTCTTCGTGGTCGAGCGTTCCTTCGACGATCTCGGCTTCGAGCGTTTCGCCGTCACCGTGCTGCCGGATCCGGACGGAACGAGCTTCTCCGACCGACCGCAATACATCGCTCGCGATTCCACCGGACGATCGCTCTTCTCCACCAAGGTCGTGCCGGCGCTGGACCAGGTCGGGACGATTCGCAAGGCCTTCCATCCCACCGCTGGTCTCCGTCCAGAGACTGTGCTGTTCGTGGAGCACGCTAGCTTGGAACAGGTGACGGGCTTCACGTCGGTGGCTCACGTGGATGAAATCTTCGTCACGAACGCGGGGGGCGACGACCAGGTGACGGTCCAGGATCATACTCCTGGGGACCTCACTTCCTTGATTACGAGCCTGACGGGCACGCTGGACGAGGCGCTCGCGGACCTACTCGCGGGAGGGGAGTCGGATGTCTACTCCGCCGGGGGCGCCTGGAGCATCGAGAATATCGGTTTCACCGATACGACCCTGGTGGCCGCCTCAGGTGATGGCGGATGGGTGGTATTCGGTGACGGGGCCATCGAGCCGGTCGGGCGCGTCATCATGTACCAAGTGGAAACGGACGAGATCAGCCGTTCGGTCGAGGTCAGTGACCTCATTACGAATGCCGGTGAGACCGTGAAGGGCATCGGCCTCAACTACGACGGGACGTTAGGGGTCGTGCGTGGCACGAATCAGGTGTCGTTCTTCACCTCCGACCTGAGGCTCCAGGGCGGACGGCGGCTGTCAGGCGGCACCGGTGCGGTGCTGCATCCGTTGCACGCGAACTCCGTCTCACTGACGACGGGCGAATATCGTCCGGACACGCATATCGCGCTGGTAGGCTCCGGAGAGCGGACGATCGACATCTACGACACGTTCCACTTCTTCCGGTCCGGGCGGGTCTACATCCGTGACGTCGTATCGGGTCCGCTGCGCGCGTCGCTTCCCTTCCCGGAAGACAACATGGATTCCTCGGGCGCGCCCTTCCAGTGTGCTGCGCTCACCGTCACGGATCAGACCGGTCGCACCATCGGCTCCACCGTCGAGATCTTCCAGGGCGGTGACTTCAACAATCCGTGGCCGGTGGACGGCGGCGCAGGTGGGACGGAAGACCGCTGTGTCGTGCTCAAGCTCTATGGCCTCACCGACGTGGGTGGGATCGTCGTGATCGACGTGCGCAAGAGTGACGTCCTTCGCGATCACCCGGCGAGGAACTGAGGACGACGCATCCAACCGGGCGCCCCGGCCAGTCTGCGGACTGCCGGGGCGCTTTCAGTTGTGGGCGCAACGGACCCACTTGCTCAGGCCGAGTACCTTATTGTAGGGAATCCCGAGGAATGAGCCGAGCCACATGAAACGCATTTCGTTCCATACTGCTGGAGAGTCTCACGGCAGGGGGCTCACGGCGCTGCTCGAGGGGATTCCGGCGGGCCTCGCGCTCGACATGTCCCGAGACGTGGACCCGGAGCTGAAGCGACGCCAGGGGGGCTACGGGCGGGGGCGGCGTATGCAGATCGAGTCGGACCGAGCGGACCTGCTCAGCGGAGTCCGCCTGGGCGAGACGCTCGGATCCCCGATCTCCATGATCGTGTGGAACCGAGACTGGGAGAACTGGACCACGGCGATGAGCCACGATCCCCCGGCCGAGGATGTAAACCCGAAAGCGCTCAGACCCCACTACTTGCCGCGGCCGGGACACGCGGATCTGGTCGGTGCGCTCAAGTACGACCGTAGGGACGTGCGCGACATCCTCGAACGGGCCAGCGCACGAGAGACCGCTGCGCGGGTCGCGTGCGGGGCGGTGGCGAGGCGTCTGCTGTCTGAGTTCGGCATCAGGATCGGAAGTCACATCGTCTCCATCGGCCCGGTGCAGGCAGACATCCAGGAACTGCCCGACGACATCAATGCGGCGACCGAAGCCAGCCCCGTCCGCTGTCTCGATGACGATGCCGCCGAGCGCATGATGGCCGAGATCGACTCGGCCAAGGAGCGGGGCGATACCCTGGGTGGGGTCTTCGAAGTCGTCGCGACCGGCCTGCCGGTGGGGCTCGGCAGTTACGTATCGTGGGACCAGAAGTTGGATGGCCGCCTGGCGGGTGCCGTAATGTCCGTGCAGGCCGTGAAGGGGGTCGAGCTGGGGCTGGGCTTCGAGGGGGCCGTGCGCCCTGGGTCCCAGGTCCACGACCCGATTGTGCTGGCGGAGCACAAGCCGCGCACCGGGGGGCTGGGCAGGGCCTCGAACCGGGCAGGGGGATTGGAAGGGGGCGTCACGACCGGTGAGCCACTCGTAGTGCGCGGGGCCATGAAGCCGATCTCCACGCTGAGAAAGAGGCTCCCTAGCGTCGATATGCGGGACGGCTCGGAGGGTGACGCGGCGGTCGAGCGCAGCGACGTATGCGCGGTGCCGGCGGCCGGAGTCGTCGCGGAGGCCATGGTGGCTTTGGTACTGGCGGACGCCTTCCTCGACAAGTTCGGCGGTGATTCGATCAGTGAAATCCGTCGCAATTTCGACGGCTATCTCGCATATCTGATCGAGCGCGGTTTCGGCGAGCGGTGACGGGGTCCGAGCCCGCCAGGATTTTGCTCGTGGGCTTCATGGGGTCGGGCAAGTCGACTGTTGGCTCGGTATTGGCGCGGCACCTGGGTTGGCGCTTCGCCGACGTCGACGCCAACGTCGAGCGGACCCAGAGTATGCCGGTATCGCAGGTGTTTTCTCGGCTCGGAGAAGCTCGATTTCGTGAACTCGAGGACGAGGCGACCCAGAGCCTCCTTCGAGAGGACCATGTCGTCGTCGCGAGCGGGGGGGGGTGGGCCGCTCGGGCCGGACGCCTCGATGAGCTACCGTCCGGCACCATCGCTGTGTGGCTCGTCGTCGGCGTCGAGGAGGCGGTTCGACGCGTCGGGGCTCAGCCAGGCAAGAGACCGCTCTTAGAGGGCGCAGACCCTCTCGCCGCGGCCCGAGAACTGCTGTCGATCCGCACTCCGATGTATGCCCGAGCGACGCATGAGGTGGACACGGAAGGCTTATCCGTAGAAGATGTGTCGATCCTTGTGATGCGGACTCTGGGCCTGAACGCAGCCGTAGCAGACACTAAAACGGACACTGAATGAGCGACAACGGTGGTAAGAAACTCGTCATCGTCGAGTCCCCGGCGAAGGCGCGCACGATCAGGAAATACCTTGGCAAGGGCTACGACGTCGCCGCGTCGGTGGGCCACGTCCGGGACCTGCCCACGAAGGAATTGGGCGTCGACATCGAGAACGGTTTCGAGCCGACATACGTGACGATTCGGGGCAAGGGCAAGGTCCTTAAAGAGCTCAAGAGGAAGGCCAAAGGCGCCGACGCGGTCATTCTCGCGACCGACCCCGACCGCGAAGGCGAAGCGATCGCCTACCACGTGGCGGAGCAGTTGGGATACCTGAAGGACCGGGACCGCTTCCAGCGCGTGACCTTCCGTGAGATTACTAAACGCGCGGTGCAAGCCGCTCTGGACGAGCCGGCGCCGCTCGACATGAAGAGGGTCGAGGCGCAGCAGGCGCGTCGGATTCTCGACCGGCTGGTGGGGTACCAAGTCAGCCCCATGCTTTGGAAGCCGATTCGTCCGGGGCTGTCCGCGGGCCGTGTCCAGACCGTGGCACTCCGTATCATCTGCGAGCGCGAGGACGAGGTCCGCGCGTTCGTCGAGCAGGAGTACTGGTCCATCACCGCGCACCTGATGCGTGACGAGCAGGGCTTCGAGGCGCGGCTCCACCAGATCGACGGAAAGAAGTTCACGCTCGGGGATGAGGACTCCGCCAGTGAAGTGGTGCGGGACGTGGCGGACGTGCCTTTCACGGTCACCGAGGTAAAACGACGGGCGCGACGGAAGAATCCCGCTGCTCCCTTCACCACGTCGACCCTGCAGCAGGAGGCGGCGAAGCGACTGCGGTTTTCCGCGCGCAGGACGATGTCCAACGCGCAACGACTGTACGAGGGTCAACCGATCGGCGGGCGTGGGCAGCTCGGTCTGATCACGTACATGAGAACGGACTCGACCAGGGTCTCTTCCGATGCGGTGGATCAAGCGCGGGCGTGGCTCACCTCGGAGTTCGGTGACTCCTACGTGCCCAAGGCCCCGCGCCTCTATGGGGGCAAACAGCAGCGGGCGGCGCAGGACGCGCACGAGGCGGTTCGCCCGACGGACGTCACGATCCACCCCTCGGAAGCCGCTCTTTATCTCGAGAAGGATCAGGCCAACCTGTACGAGCTGATCTGGCTGCGATTCGTCGCCAGCCAGATGTCGCCGGCCGTCTACGATACCACGACGGTGGACTTCGACCTGACGGGCGGCTCGGGCAAACACTTCCTTTTCCGGTCGACCGGCTCGATCGTGAAATTCCAGGGCTTCACGCGGCTCTATTTGGAGGCGACCGAAGCTGGGGAGCACCGGCGTCTGGACGACCTGGAGCCCCTTCCCGAACTGGGCGAAGGCGACGTGGCCGCGCTGCAACGCATCGAGCCCAACCAGCACTTCACCCAGCCTCCCCCGCGGTATTCTGAAGCCAGCTTGGTCAAGGAGATGGAAAAGCTCGGCATCGGGCGTCCTTCGACGTACGCGCAGACGATCTCGGTGATCGTCGACCGCGGCTACGTCGAACTCGAGCAGCGTCGATTCATCCCGACGGACCTGGGCGAGGTCGTCTCGAAGCTGCTCGTCCGGCTCTTCCCCGACTTGTTCGATGTAGAGTTCACCAGCCGAATGGAGACCGAGCTCGATCGGGTCGAGGACGGCGAAGTGGAGTGGCGAGCCCTGCTCCAGGACTTCTACCCCCGTCTTCGGGAGCGCATCGAGGCCGGCGAGGCGAACTCCGACGCCATCATTAGAGAAATCCTCGCCGCGGAGGGAGAGAACTGCGACAAGTGCGGTCGTCCCATGCTGGTGCGCTGGAATCGGTTCGGGCGCTTCCTCGGTTGCTCGGGATACCCCGAGTGCAAGAGCACGCGCTCGCTGGACGGCTTCAATCCCGAGGGTGATGAACTCGGCATGCACCCCGAGTTCGGCCGCATGGTCCGGCTCAAGTACGGTCCGTACGGACCGTACATCGAGCTGGAGAGCGAGGAGGAGGGCAAGAAACCGAAGCGCTCGAGTCTGCCCGAGGGCAAGCAACCGCAGGACGTCGATCTGGCGTATGCCCTCAAGATGCTCGAGCTGCCGCGCGCCATCGGTTTGGATCCCGAAACAGACGAGGAGATCGTCGCTGGTCTGGGCCGCTTCGGCCCGTTCGTACGGCGCGGCAAGACGTTCGCGAGCCTCAAGGATGACGACCACATGTGGTCGGTCACCTTGGAAGAAGCCGTCGAGTTGATCAAGGCCAAGCTCTCGGGGAAGTTGACAGCGCTCAAACAGCTGGGAAAACACCCTGACTCCGGTGAGGAGTTGGTGATACTCTCTGGCCGCTACGGCCCTTATGTGACCGACGGCAGCATCAACGCGACCTTGCCCAAGGGCACCGAGCCGGAGGACGTGGACCTCGAGACCGCAGTGGACCTGCTTGCCAAGAAGGCTGCCCGCAAGGGAACGGGCAGGGGCGGGAAGAAGGGCCGGGGGCGCGGCAAGAAGTGACGGTCACCGTGGTCGGAGGAGGGCTGGCCGGCTGCGAAGCTGCCCTCCAACTCGCCCAACGCGGACACCAAGTGCGCTTGATCGAGATGCGCCCGGTGCGCGGCACCGAGGCGCACCAGACGGACAACCTCGGTGAGCTCGTCTGCACGAATTCGTTCAAGAGTGAGGGACCGGCGAACGCGCACGGCCAACTCAAGCGAGAGATGAGAGCTCTCGGATCGCTCCTCCTGCGCTCGGCCGACCAGTCGAGGGTGGCGGCCGGTTCGGCGCTCGCGGTCGACCGGGGCCTTTTCTCCCAGGCGATGACGGACGCGGTCGAGGCTGAGCCGCTCGTCGAGGTCGTGAGGGCGGAGTGCATGAGGCTACCCGAGGGGCCCGCCATCATCGCGACGGGGCCTCTCACCTCGGACGCCCTGTCCAGGGCCATCCAGGAGTGTCTCGGGGACGGAGGACTCGCGTTTTTCGACGCGATCGCCCCGATCGTGCACCGCGACAGCCTCGACGAGAGCGTGGTCTTCGAAGCCGGTCGGTTCGATGAGGACTCCGACTACCTCAATTGTCCCATGAGCGAGCCGGAGTACGTCGCATTCATCGCGGCACTCAATGAAGGGGAGGCACGAGAGGGACACGATTGGGACGTCGTGCCGTACTTCGAAGGCTGTCTGCCCGTCGAGGTTATGGCCTCCCGCGGTCTCGACACGCTTCGCTTTGGGCCAATGAAGCCGATCGGCCTGACGGATCCATGCACCGGAGAACGACCCTGGGCGGTCGTCCAGCTCAGGCGGGAAGACCGGGCGGGCCAGATGTGGAACATGGTCGGGTTCCAGACTCGGCTGCGAATCGGCGAGCAGCGCCGGGTGTTCACGACCATTCCGGGGCTCGGCGACGCCGACTTCTTGCGTTGGGGCTCGATCCACCGCAACAGCTATCTCAATTTCCCCGAGCGGCTCTCTCGGTACGGGGCTCCGGCAGCCCACCCCGACCTTCTGTTCGCGGGGCAACTCACGGGGGTCGAGGGCTATACGGAGTCGGCGGCGAGCGGAATCCTCGCCGGAATAAATCTGTCTCGGCTCCTTGGCGGTGAAGATGCCATCATCCCGCCCCCGACAACGGTGCTCGGCGGACTCTTTCAGTATCTGAGTGAGGCCAAACCCGGTCACTTCCAGCCCATGAACTCGAACTGGGGTCTGGTCGAGCCTCTTCAAAAGCGCATCAAGAACAAGAAGGAGAGGCGGGAAAGGCTCGGAGAGCGCGCCCAGGAGGACTTTCTCGCCTGGATGGCAGCGCACGGACTTTCCTAGTGACGCCCGAGGTCCGAGACTTCCTCCGGCATTTGGCCGACGAACGTCAACTCTCGGGCAATACGGTCGAGGCGTACGCGTGCGATCTGGGCCAACTGAGTCAGTTCCTCACCGAGTATCTGGGGCACCCCAACTGGAGTTGGTCCGATGACGAAGTGGACCGCCTCGCGCTTAGGGGTTTCATGGGCTGGCTCGGTCGCCGTGGCCTGACGAAACGCACCGTTGGTCGAAAGCTCTCGGCGACCCGGTCCCTCTTCGCGTTTTTGCACGCGGAGGATCGCCTCCCGCGCAATCCGGCCCGGGCCGTGCGTGCCCCTAAGATGGAGAAGGCGCTGCCGGGGCACCTCAGCCGTGGCGACGTTCGGGACATTTTCGAAGCCGCGCAGGAGCGGGCTCAGCAGAACACGTTGGCCACGGCTCGCGACCTCGTAATCCTCGAGTTGCTCTACGGCAGCGGGCTGCGCCTCTCCGAAATGCACGGCATGAACCTCGGCTCGATCGACGCGAGCTCGAAGCTCGTCCGGGTGATGGGCAAAGGCAGGAAAGAACGTATCGTGCCGGTTACGTCGTCGGCTCTGACCGCCGTCGCTCGATATGAGCCCCGCCGCGCGGAGGTGCCGAACCGGGAGGACGACGCGCTGCTCGTAAACGCGCGCGGCGGGCGCCTCTCGCGGCGTTCGATTCAGACGGCAGTGAGGGCATCTTTCGAAGCAGCGGCGGGAGCACGGGGACTTTCCGCGCACGCGCTGCGGCACTCCTTCGCGACTCACCTTCTGGAGGCCGGCGCGGATCTGCTCGCGGTGAAGGAGCTACTGGGGCACGTATCGTTGTCCTCGACGCAGATCTACACGCACACGACCAAGGACCGCCTTCTCGAAGTCTACAGGTCGGCGCACCCGAGAGGAGAATAGCGCGCGGCCCTCACGATCCGCCATCTGCCATTTCGGCAGAATCGCTGTTAGATTTGTGGCCCTCGCTTGCACCTGGCCACTTCGTTCACTCGTGCGGTGATGGTTCCTTCCAAAAGTCGGGGCAAAGTCCGGGCAGATGAGTCTACCAGAATTTCGAGCCACGACCGTGCTCGCCGTCCGTCGTGACGGGCAAGTCGCCATGGGCGGCGACGGTCAGGTGACCATGGGTGACACGGTGGTGAAGGGGATGGCGCGCAAGGTTCGAGCGCTGAAAGACGGTACGATCCTCGCGGGATTCGCGGGCGCCGTGGCAGATGCGTTCACGCTTTTCGAGAAGCTCGAGGAGAAACTCGAGCGCTATCCGGCCAATATGCGCAAGGCCGTGGTCGAGCTGGCCAAGGACTGGCGGACCGACCGCTACCTTCGTCGACTCGACGCTCTGCTCGCGATCGCTGACAAGGATCACCTCTTCCTCTTGAGTGGAACCGGGGACGTGATCGAACCGGATGACGGCGTGCTGGCCATCGGCTCCGGTGGCTCCTTCGCGCTCGCCGCCGCCCGAGCGCTCAGGCAGCACTCGGACCTCGCAGCCCCCGAGATCGTGCAGCGCGCGCTGGAGATCGCGGGAGACATCTGTATTTACACGAATCGGGACATCACGGTGCTCGAGTTGGGCATCGGCGAGAACGGAGGGGACGCATGACGGGCAACGCGCTCGAATCCCAGGATGAGGCTGCGACCGATGTGAGCAAAGAGGCTGAGTCACAGGAGCCCGTCTGGCTCGACGAGCTCACGCCGAGGCAGATCGTCTCCGAACTCGACAAGTACATCATCGGGCAGGACGACGCGAAGAAAGCGGTGGCCATCGTGCTTCGCAATCGGTGGCGGAGGCAACGTGTCGAGGAGGAGATGCGGCAGGAGATCGCGCCGAACAACCTGATCCTCATCGGTCCCACCGGCGTCGGGAAGACTGAAATCGCCCGCCGTCTCGCTGGCTTGGCGGGCGCCCCCTTCTTGAAGGTCGAGGCGTCGAAGTTCACCGAGGTGGGTTATGTAGGTCGAGACGTCGAATCGATGATCCGGGACCTGGTCGACATCTCCATCAACCTGGTGCGGGCGGAGCGGGAGTACGACGTGCAGGAGACCGCCGAGGCCCGGGCCGAGGACCGCATTCTAGACCTGCTGTTACCCGTATCGAACCCGGACCCGGAGCCCGTCCCCACCGAAGAGCGCCCGCACATCTTCGTGGCGGGCCCGAGTGGCGTTGCGGAAGAACAGGAGGAAGGAGTGCTCGAGCGGCGGCAGCGCACCAGGGAGAAGCTTCGCAAGCTCCTGGTCGACGGCAAACTCGAGGACCGGGAGATCGAGATCGAGGTCAGTCAGGCGCCGAACATCGAAGGCATGATGATCCCGATGGGTGGCGGGGACGGCCTCGACCACAACTTCACCGAAATGCTGCAGGACATGTTGCCCAAGCGCACCAAGCGGCGGAAGGTGACGGTCACCGAGGCGAGGCGCATTCTCCTCCAGGACGAGCTCGACAAGCTGGTCGACATGGACGAGGTCGTGAACGAGGCGCTCTACCGGGCGGAGGAGATGGGCATCGTCTTCCTCGATGAGATCGACAAGGTCGTGGGCGAGCGCGGCGGGCAGGGGCCGGATGTGAGCCGCGAGGGTGTGCAGCGAGACCTGCTACCCATCGTCGAGGGTTCGACCGTTTCGACGAAATACGGCCTGGTGCGGACGGACCACATCCTATTCATCGCGGCAGGTGCGTTCCACGTGGCGAAGCCGTCCGACATGATTCCAGAGCTGCAGGGTCGCTTTCCGGTGCGCGTCGAGCTGCAGAGCCTCGGGGAGGAGGAGTTCGTGAGAATTCTGCAGGAGCCCAAGAACGCTCTCCTGGAACAGTACCGGGCCATGATCGAGACGGAGGGCACCAAGATCGAATTCACGGACGATGCCGTGGCCGAGATCGCACGCATTGCGATGCAGCTCAATGAGCGCCTCGAGAACATCGGCGCCCGTAGGCTTCAAACGGTGATGACGACGCTGTTGGAGGAGGTCCTCTTCGACCTTCCCGAAGCGAGAACCGACCTCATCCACATCGACCGCGCGTTCGTCCAGGACCGGCTCGCCACGATCTCCGAGGACGAAGATCTCATCCGCTACATCCTCTGACATGGCTTCTACCACTCCATGAGCACGAAGCGAGACTTCGTCGCGATCCCGGACTTCGAAGAGGACGAAGTCATTCGTCTGCTCGAGCGTGCCCGGTCGATAAAGGCGGGCGATGACACGGCTCGATTGGCTGGAAAGAGCCTGGCCATGATCTTCCGCAAGAGTTCGACGCGTACCCGCGTGTCGTTCGAAGTGGGGATGACACAGCTCGGGGGGCACGCGCTCTTCCTCTCGGATGCGGACAGCCAGATCGGTCGCGGCGAGACGGTGCACGACACCGCCAAAGTGCTCTCACGCTATGTGGACGCCATCCTGGTTCGAACATTCGAGCACGCGGAGGTGCAGGCGTTCGCCGAGCACGCGTCGGTCCCCGTGATCAATGCGCTCACCGACCTGTTGCATCCGTGCCAGATTATCGCCGACGTCCAGATGGTGGCCGAGGAGTTCGGGGACGATCACAGAGCCCGCACCGTAGCCTGGGTCGGCGACGGTAACAACATGGCCAACTCCTGGCTGAATGCCGCGTACCGTCTGGGATTCTCCCTGCGGCTGGCGTGCCCCGAGGGCTACGACCCCGATCCCGAGCTGTTGGCGCGCGCACAGGGCAACGCGGACGTCGTGCTGACCCGCGAGCCGTCAGAGGCGGTTCAAGGCGCACAAGTGGTCACCACGGACGTGTGGGCGTCGATGGGCCAGGAGGGTGAGGCCGAGCAGCGTCGCGCGGCGTTCCAGGGCTTCATGGTGGACGAGGCTCTCATGGCCCAGGCGGACCCGTCGGCCATCTTCCTCCACTGCTTGCCGGCGCACCGCGGTGAGGAGGTCACGTCGGGTGTCATCGACGGACCGCAGTCCCGCATCTTCGACGAGGCGGAGAACCGCCTGCACGCTCAAAAAGCTATCCTCCTGGAGTTGATGGGGTGACCGACGCTCTACAGCGCACTCCGCTCTACGACCGACACGTGGCCGCTGAGGCGAAGATCGTGCCCTTCGCCGGCTTCGAAATGCCGGTTCAGTACCGCACGGGGATCACCGCGGAACACCGGGCGGTCCGGGAGGCCGCCGGTCTCTTCGATGTTTCGCACATGGGTGAGTTCGTCGTACGGGGCCCGCAGGCCCTCGACCTGGTGCAACACGTATCGGTGAACGATGCGGCCCAGATCGAGGTCGGGCAGGCACAATACTCGGCGATGTGCCTGGAGAATGGGTGCGTGGTCGACGATCTGCTCGTCTACCGCTTCGCCGACCGCTACATGCTGGTCGTCAACGCCTCGAATCTCGACAAGGACTGGAACTGGATCGAGGGCCACGCGCAGGCGTTCGAGTGTGAGCTCGAAGACGTGTCGAATGACACGGGGCTGCTCGCATTGCAGGGGCCCGCGGCGCGAGAGGTCCTCCGCCCGCTGGCCAGCATCGATGTCGACGACGTGAAGTACTACCGCTTCACCGAGGGCGAGGTCTCCGGCGTGCCTGCCGTGATCAGCGGGACCGGATATACCGGCGAGGACGGCTTCGAGCTGTATGTCGGGGCCGACGACGCACCGGCACTCTGGGATGCCCTGATGGAAGCAGGGGCGGGCGCCGGACTGCTGCCCGTAGGGCTCGGAGCCCGCGACTCGTTGCGCTTGGAGATGGGCTACGCGCTCTACGGCAACGACCTCGACGAGCAGCACACGACCCTGGAGTCGGGACTCGGGTGGGTCACCAAGATGAGCAAAGGGGACTTCGTGGGCCGCGAGGCGCTCGCGGCTCAGAGGGAATCGGGCGTTGCTCGCCGCCTGGTCGGGATGCGGCTGGAAGGAAGGGGCTTCCCCCGCCCAGGGTACGACATCGTGCACGAGGGCGGCGTGGTCGGAACGGTCACCAGTGGGACCGTCAGTCCCTCACTCGGCTCAGGGATCGCGATGGGCTATGTCCCGGTCGAGTTGTCCAAGCCAGACACCCGGCTCCAGATCGACCTGCGCGGGCGCCCGGTCGACGCGCTCGTTCAACGCCCGCCATTCTATACCGGGGGCTCGATCAAGCGGTGATTCGAATCGGCATCCTCACAGTGAGCGACGGCTGCGCGCGTGGTGAGCGCGAGGACAGGAGCGGCGCGCTGATCGGCGAATGGTGCGCCGAGCAGGGACACGAGACGGCCGTACACGATATCGTCTCGGACGAGACCAGCCAAATCGTGCGCTCTCTGGTGTCGTGGTGCGACGACCTCGCGGTGGACGTGCTTCTGACGACGGGCGGGACCGGTCTCACGCCTCGCGACGTCACGCCAGAGGCCACCCGATCCGTACTCGATCGTGACGCGCCGGGAATCGCCGAACGGATTCGCTCCGTGGGGCTGGACAGCACCCCGTACTCCGTGCTTTCCCGCGGCGTCGCCGGCACGAGAGGGCATACGCTCATCGTGAACCTGCCGGGGAGCCCGGGAGGCGTAAGGGACGGTCTGGCCGTGCTCGGGCCTCTACTCCCCCACGCGGTCGATCTGCTCAAAGGCGGAGGGGAGGCCCACCGTCCTCCCGGTCGCCCCTCATGACCGACGATCGCGTTCTCATCTCGACCCACGACCTTCGGCGCGCGGGACGACTCAGGGACGGCTTCAAGTCCGCGGGCTACTCGACGGATCTGGTGACCCCCGATGAAGAGCTGACCAACGACGACGGCGCGGTGCTCCTAGTGCTCACGGGAGGTCTCGACGAAGGAGGGGGAGGGCTGGCGAAACAAGCGGCGCGCACGCTCGGCATCCCCGTCTTCGCGATCGCCGCCCACGCCGAACTGGCGCCCGCGCTGCGACCCGGATTCGACGAGGTCTTTCCCAACACCGCGCACGTCGACGAAGTGGTGCTCGTGGGCAGCCGTCTCATCGAGCGCGCGCGCCTTCAGGCACTCACCGGCATTGTCGGTGAGACCGACGCGATCCGTCAGGTCCTGGAGCGGGTAGTCCAGATCGCTCCCGTTTCTTCGACCGTGCTCGTCACCGGCGAGTCGGGCACCGGCAAGGAGCTCGTCGCCCGCGGCATTCACGCGCTGTCCCCCCGGCGTCACAAGCCCTTCATCGCGGTCAATGTGGCGGCACTCTCGGACGCGTTGCTCGAATCCGAATTGTTCGGGCACGTGAAGGGGGCCTTTACCGGGGCGATCGACGCGCGTAAAGGCTTGTTCGCGCTCGCGGACGGCGGCACCATTTTCCTGGACGAAATCGGCGACATGCCGCTCCATATGCAGACGAAACTGCTGCGGGTGTTGGAGCAACGGGAGTTCCGCCGGGTCGGCGGCGAGAAGAACATCAAGGTCGACGTCCGTATCGTGGCCGCCACGAATCAGGACCTCCGACAACTCGTAGCCATTGGGGAGTTTCGGCGGGACCTTTTCTTTCGTCTGAACGTGCTCGGCATCGAGCTGCCGGCGCTGCGGGACCGCCGCGACGACATCCCGCTGCTGATCCGGTCCTTCGTCCGGGAAGTGTCGGAGGGTCTCGACCGCAGCTTCCCCGGCATCTCCGCCGATGCGATCGAGATGCTCACGGCGTACGCCTGGCCGGGCAACGTGCGCGAACTCCGCAATCTGGTGGAGTCGATGGTCGTGCTCGCGCACGGACGGATCATTCGGCCCGAGGACATTCCGGACGAGATTCGCGCGGGGCGCGGATCCTCGCTGTTGCCTGCGCGGATCCCCAGGGCGACTGGTGAAGGCGGGGACACCCCGGACATTCGACCCGAACTTGAGTTCGTCTTCCGCACGCTGCTCGACCTGCGGGTGGACATGGATGATTTGCGTCGGGACTTCGACGTCTATCGTCGGGGTGAGGGCGGCTCGCTGCTCGGCACGCCCTTGCTCGGTCGCGTCGGCCCCGCGATGCAATCGCCGGAGACCGGCGGGTTCGGCTCAGCCGATCCAGAGGTCGGGGGCACCGAGCTCGGCGGCGCAGGGATCGAGGTAGGCGCCTACAGTCCGGCTTCCCATTCCACCGACTACGACGACGTCGTGGTGTTCGGCGAGGGGACGGGTCCGCACAAAGCGTCGACACTCGACTCCGAAGACGTCGTGGTGTTCCGGCCGGGCATGACCATGGAGGAACTCGAGCGACAGGCGATCGCGGCGGCCCTCTCGTCGGTGAACGGCAACCGACGCAAGGCAGCGGAGCTTCTGGGTATCGGCGAGCGCACGCTGTATCGGAAGATCTCGAGGTACGAACGGGACGACTAGCGGAGTGTAATCGTTGTTGTTCCGATCGCACTCCTACGTGCCGCGGCCGCCCGCTCTGCCGCGGGCCCGCACCCGTTCGGCCTGAATGCGCGGCAGGATCACACCCCAGGCGTTGGTCTGATCCAAGCCGTACAGAAGCGTGAGGTCTGACTCGAGATCGACCTCGCTACTGAAGGAATAGACGGCCATCTCGGTGACGCGCTGACGGAGGCGACGCTCCCCCCAACTGGGCGTCACGGCTACGATCGCGCTCGGGCGAAGCCTCGTCCCACGCGACAACAGCTGCACTTCTTCGGGTACGAATCGTTGGTCGGGTTGCTCGGAGAAGAACGAAACGAGGAAGAGCGTTTCGGATGCTCCGACGCCCGGAGCATTCCGATGGGCGTTGGCCATGCTGGACAGGCGCCGGTAGGTGTCGGGAGCCGTGACTCGGGTCACGGATTCCTCGAGAGGGGTCACGAGAATGCGCAGGGAGCCGCTGATGAGCGAGAGCGAGATCTCGTCCTGTCGAAGCGTACCGTACCCCGGAGGGGGCAGGGCTTCGAACGATTCCGTTGGCGACGCACCGAAGCCCTCCATGCCGGGCGGAAGCGCGCAAGCGCTGAGCGAGACGGCTGCTGCGACGGCGCACACGGGTAGCGTTCGCTTCATCTTGTTTCCTCCGCGCCCTCGAGCAGCTCGGCGAGTGCCTCGAGTAGCGCCTCACGTCCTTCGCCGGTCTTCGATGAGAAAGGTAGGACCTGATCCTCGTCGACCTTCAGTCCGGCGCAGGTGCGGTCGATCGCCTTCTCTCGCTGAGTCTGCTTCAGCTTGTCCATTTTCGTCAGTACGACCAGGGTCGGCACTTCCAACTCGGACAGGTACGATACCATCTGGAGATCGTGATCGGTGGGGTCCCGCCTCGCGTCCATGAGATGTACGAGACCACGCACGTCACCGGAGGCGCTCAGGTACCACTGGATCAGCTTGGACCATGAGTCGCGCATGCCCTTCGGCACCTTGGCATATCCGTAGCCTGGCAGGTCGACGAGGAAGAAGTGCTCGTTCACCAGGAAGAAATTGATCGTTCGGGTCTTGCCGGGCGTGGCGGAGACGCGAGCGATCTTGCTACGGGTTCGGCGGAGCAGCGTGTTGATGAGCGACGACTTCCCGACGTTGGACCGGCCCGAGAAGGCGATCTGGGGCAGCGTGCCCGGAGACGGCCCACCCGGTTGGGCGATCGTGCCTGCGTACTCGACGGTCTTGATCTTCATCCGTGTGGGAGCTGCGGGCCGAGCCTGCCGCGCTGTGGCTGGGGGCGTCGGCGGAGCGGACTTTCGAGCAGGACCGCGTCCATGACCTCGTCCATCGTGCGCACGAGGTCGAAGGTGACGCTCTCGAGCACCTCTTCCGGCAACAACTCGAGGTCGGACGCGTTGGCGGCAGGAAGCACGACCCGACGCATTCCGTTCCGCAGCGCCGCGACCGCCTTTTCTTTGATGCCCCCGACTCCCAACACCCGACCGCGAAGCGTGATCTCACCGGTCATCGCGACGTCGGCGTACGTGGGGATACCGACGAGCGCCGAAATCAGGGCGGTGGCGATGGTAATGCCAGCGGAAGGTCCATCCTTCGGCGTGGCCCCCTCCGGAATATGAATGTGCAGGTCGATCTTCTCGTGAAACTGAGCGTTGAGACCGAGCAGCTCCGAACGCGAACGGGCGTAGGTGACGGCCGCCTGCGCCGACTCTTTCATCACATCGCCGAGGGTGCCGGTGAGTCGCAGGTTGCCGCCACCGGGTATCACCGCGACCTCGACGTCTAGGACCTCACCGCCCGCCGCCGTCCACGCGAGACCGTTGGCGATCCCGATGCGCTGCCCGTCTTGGTCCCGATCGGGCGGGGCATAGGGACGCGGACCCAACAGCCCCTTGAGGTGCTCCGACTCGACGACCGCGTTCACTGCGAGGCCATCAGCGACCGCTCGAGCCACCTTGCGGGCGATGCGGGCGAGTCGGCGATCGAGCTCGCGAACCCCCGCCTCCCTCGTATAGCTAGCGATCACACTGTGTATGGCTCCGCCGGACAGCATCACTCGACCCGGCGCCAGCCCGTGGCGCTCGGACTGGCGTGGCCAGAGGAATCGAGTCGCGATCTCACGCTTCTCCGTGTCCAGGTACCCCGGTAGTCGGATCACCTCCATGCGGTCCCGCAACGGCTCAGGGATTCCCTGCAACGTGTTCGCGGTGGTGATGAACAGGACGTCCGACAGGTCGTATTCCAGTTCCAGGTAGTGGTCCGTGAAGGTTCGGTTCTGCTCGGGGTCGAGTACTTCCAGTAGGGCGGCACCGGGATCTCCGTGGAAGTCCTGGGCGAGCTTGTCGACCTCGTCGAGCAGAAAGACGGGGTTGTTCGTGCCGCTCCGTCGCATGCCCTGCACGATCCGACCGGGCAGCGCACCCACGTACGTGCGCCGATGGCCTCGGATCTCGGCTTCGTCCCGTACGCCACCGAGGCTGACCCGGACGAACTCTCGCGCGAGCGCGAGCGCGATGCTGCGGCCCAGCGAGGTCTTACCCACGCCGGGTGGGCCCACCAGGCAGAGGATGGGCCCGCGCATCTCCCGGACGAGCGAGAGGACCGCTACGTGGTCGAGTACCCTCTCCTTGACCTCGGCCAGGCCGAAGTGCTCCGAGTCCAGGATATCCGACGCATGCTCGACGGACAGGTTGTCCTCCGAGTGCTTCATCCAGGGTAACGCCACGATCCAATCGAGGTGGGTTCGAATTACGGCTGCCTCCGGGGACACCGGATTCAGCTTCTTGAGGCGCTTGAGTTCCTTCTGAGCGCGCTCGCGGGCCCTTGGGGGCAGGTCGGCTCCACGGACCTCATCGTCGATTTCCCGCCATTCGTCGTCGTCGCCCTTCGCGGTCTCTCGGTGGATCTCCCGGAAGCCGGGGCCGAAATCCGGGGCTCGTTCGCTGCCGAGCTGGAGCTGGATCTGGCGGTCGAGCTTGGCTTCGATTCGCATGATTTCCAGTTCGCGCAGCAGGAACTGTCGCACCAGTTCGAGCTGGTCGGTGGTATCACTCGCTTCGAGCAACTCCTGCTTCTCCAACGCCGGCAAGATCAAGTGCCCCGAGATCAGGTGCGCGAAGCGCACGCGGTCGCCTTCCGCCGAGAGGATGCTCGAGAGGACCTCCGGGACTCTCTCGTGCAGGCGCGCGTATTCCCCGTACAGGCTCACCACGCTCTTGGTCAAAGCCTTCAGGGCGTCGGGTGTTGGACCCTCGGCTTCGACCTCCCGCTCCGTCAACAATTCCAAGGACGCACGCAGGGCCTGGGTCGTCGTCGTCAGCCGGCGGATCTTGGCGCGCCCGAGTCCTTCGAGCACCACGCGCAGAGTGCCGTCTGGCAGGCTCGAGACTTGCACGACTCGCGCGACCGTACCGACGCGGAACAGGTCGGCGCTCACCGGGTCGTCGACCGCTGGATCTCGCTGCGCGACCAGTAACACGAGGTCGTCCGCCTCACGAGCTTCGTTGAGTGCGGCCACGGATCGATGCCGACCGATGAGCAGAGGAAGCACGATGTAGGGAAAGAAGACCAGGTCCCGGAGGGGGATCACCGGAAGGCGATCCCCTACTTCGATCTCGTCTTCGACCCTGATGAGGTGCGCCATGCGGCAGAAGCCTGGAAAGTAAGGTGCGTCTCGGCGGGGCCTATGGTAGGCCTTGTGGCGCCTCGATGCTACGCCTTGAGCTTCTCTTCTTCCGGGTGGAGGACGAGCAGGGGCGGCATGTCATCGTCAACGCTTTCAGGCGTGACCACGACTTCCCGCACGTCGGTCCGCGAGGGGATCTCAAACATGATGTCACGCATGATTTCCTCGATGATGGACCGCAGTCCGCGCGCGCCAGTCTTTCGCTGTGAGGTTTTCTTGGCGATCGCCTTGATCGCCTCACGATCGAAGGTCAGCCCGATGCCCTCGAGCTCGAACATCTTCTTGTACTGCTTGACGAGCGCGTTCTTCGGCTCTTCCAGAATGCGAGCCAGAGCCTCCTCGTCGAGGTCGTCGAGCTGGACGCTCACCGGGAGCCGGCCGACCAGTTCGGGGATGAGTCCATATCGCTGAAGGTCCTCCGGCTCCACCCACTTCATGATGTTGCCTTCCTTCTTCTCGACGTCCTCCCCGGCAAAGCCGATGCGACGCGAGCCGATCCGGCCCTCGACGATCTTTTCGAGACCATCGAACGCCCCCCCGCAGATAAAGAGGATATTGCGGGTGTTGATCTGGATGTACTCCTGCTGCGGGTGCTTGCGGCCACCTTGGGGCGGCACGCTGGCGACTGTGCCTTCCAGGATCTTCAGCAGCGCCTGCTGCACGCCTTCGCCAGACACATCGCGCGTGATGGACGGGTTCTCCGACTTGCGCGCGATCTTGTCCATCTCGTCGATGTATACGATGCCGCGCTCGCACTCGGCCACGTTGAAGTCGGCCGCCTGCAGAAGACGTACGAGAATATTCTCCACGTCTTCGCCTACGTACCCGGCCTCCGTGAGTGTGGTCGCGTCCGCGATGGTGAAGGGCACGTGCAGCATGCGGGCCAGCGTGAGGGCGAGCAGCGTCTTGCCCACGCCGGTCGGTCCGATGAGCAGGATGTTCGCCTTGTCGATCTCTACGTCGTCGATAATGCCCTGGTGGTTGACTCGCTTGTAGTGGTTGTAGACCGAGACGGCCAAAGTCTTTTTGGCGTCTTCTTGACCGATGACGTATTGGTCCAGGACCGCCTTGATCTCTTGAGGAGTCGGGCTGGGAACGGTTTGTTCTTGAGCTTCCCGCTCCTCCTCCTCCGCGAGGATCTCGTTGCAGAGGGAGATGCATTCATTGCAGATATACACGTTCGGTCCGGAGATGAACTTCTTGACACTCTCCTTGGACTTTCCGCAGAAGCTGCAGCGAAGGTGTTTGTCGCTCGTCATAGCTACAAGTATCGCGTCTTCGGCTACTCGCCGCTATCGGAGTCGGCGGGTTTCCCGGGGGTCTGCGAAACAGGGCCTTCGAGGACCCGGTCGATGAGTCCGTACTCCACGGCTTCTACTGGGTCCATGAAGCGATCTCGGTCGACGTCTGCCTGAACCTGCTCCTCCAACCGGCCGGTATGCTTGGCAATGATCTGGTTGAGCCTCGTGCGGACGTGCAGAATCTCCTGGGCGGCGACCGCGATATCCGCTGCGGTGCCCTGGTATCCGCCGGACGGCTGGTGGATCATGATGCGCGCATTGGGTAGCGCGTTGCGTTTGCCCTCGGCACCCGCCGCGAGCAGCACCGCCCCCATCGAAGCAGCGATGCCCACGCAGAACGTGGACACGGGCGCCCGCAGGTGCTGCATGGTGTCGTAGATCGCCATGCCCGCGTACACGCTCCCGCCCGGGGAGTTGATGTACATGAAGATGTCCCGCTCCGGGTCTTCGGCGTCCAGGAAGAGCAGTTGGGCGAGGATGATGTTCGCCACGTTGTCATCGATCCCGCAGCCCAAAAAGACGATCCGGTCCATGAGCAGCCGGCTGAAGATGTCATAGCTGCGCTCACCGCGGCTGGTCCGCTCGATGACGTACGGTGGATATATCGGCATGTCAGGGGTCTCTCGTTCGACTAGTCGGTCGTGTCGGTGATTTGTGACTGTTCTTGCAGGAAGTCGAACACCTTCTTCTCGGTGAGCTCCCGTTCGAGCATCTCGATGCGTCCGGCTTTTTGCAGGTTCGCGTACACTTTCTCAGCCGTGCTGTCGGTGGCCTCGGCGATCTCTTCTACGCGCGAGTCGATGTCGTCCTCCGTCGCCGCCAACCCTTGAGTCTCGGCAACTTCCTCGATCAACAAAATGCGCTTGACCGCCCGTTCCGCCTCCGGGCGGATCGAGGTCCGTAGCTCCTCAATCCGCTCGGGCTCGAGGTTGGGCTGGTCCCCGATGACACCATCCGCGTAACGGTCGGCCATGGAGACGGGGACGTCGAACGGATTCGCCTCGAGCAGCATGTCGAGCAGCCGCCCCCGCACGACGTTCTCCGCCTCTTGGCCGGCCTCCTTTTCGAGATCGCTGCGGACGCGGGACATCAACTCATCGAGCGTCTCGAATTCGCCGACCTGCTTCGCCAAGTCGTCGTCGAGTTCCGGAAGTTCCAGGATCTTGCGACCGAGCAGGGTGATCAGCACGCGTTCTTTCTCGCCCCTCCGCTCCTCGTCCGGAAAGTCGTCGGGGAACGACAGGTCGAACTCACCGGATGCTCCGGGCTCCAGTGACTTGATCGCGCTCTCGATGTCGGGCAGCGCGTCGCCCTGCCCGAGCAGAAACTCGTACTCCTTGCCCTCGTCGCCGTCGGCGGCCGCGTCACCCTCGAGCCTCTTGATGCGGGCGGACACGAGGTCGCGGTCTTCCGGCTGACCATCTTCCACCGGCTTCCAAGCGCCGTTCTGCTCTCGGATGCGAGTGAGCACCTGCTCGATGTGCTCGTCGTTCACTCGACGTACCGGACGCTCGATCGCGAAGCCACCCAAGCGCGAGAGTTCGAGGTGCGGCTGCACGTCGAACGAGATCGAGAAGACGAGGTCCTGCTCCGGCTCGTAGCTCAGGTCCTGAATCTCGCCTTCGCTGATCGGCTTCAGGTCGTGCTCTGCCAATGCGGAGCGGTAGGCCTCCCCGATCAGCCTGTCGAGAGCTTCCTGGCGAAGTGTCCCGGCGAAGCGGGATTGGATCACTTTCTTGGGCACGCGGCCCTTTCTGAACCCTTTCAGGCGGGCGCGCGAAGCCAATTGTTGGGCTGCGCGCTGCTCTTCCTCGCGGACTACCGAAGCGGGAACGGTAACGCTCATACTACGGCGCCACCGCTCTTGCTCCTCCACCGAGACCTGCAGGTTCGATGCGTCTAGGGTCATACCCCCACGGGGTTCAAGTGTCGGATATCAGGAGCCCCGAAATGCGAAAGGGGGGACTCGAACCCCCACGGCTATTAACCACGGGATCCTAAATCCCGCGCGTCTACCAGTTCCGCCACTTTCGCCAGGCCCGGCGAAAGATAAACCCGGGGTAGAGAGGGTTTCTACCCCGGGCCCCCTTAGTTGGGCATGCGCACGTTGACCACTCTCACGTCGCCCTGGGAGTCCTGGAAGTGGAGCGACACGATCTGACCTCCGCGGACCGCGTCGAGCGCTACACGCACGTCGTCCGGGGTCTCGATCGTCTTGTTCTGGACTTGTAGGAGCCTCTGACTGATGTACCCGCCAACGCCGCGCCGCTCCGCCGGACTGCCGCGGGCCACCTGCGTGAGAATCACGCCCCCGGCTCGCTCGAACCTCCCCCATTGGGCGAGTTCGTCGTCCATCGTCTCGACGTTGATACCGATCCGTTCTTCGGCGTGCACCGCGCGCTCCGCCACTACCGTCGGGGCCTCGTTGAGCGGGGCCTCGTCCAGCCGAAGTCGGACCTCGGTCGACCTTCCCTCCCGATACAGAGTCACGGTCACCCTGTCTCCCGGCCGATACTGTGCGATACGCGCCTGTAGTTCGCCGACGTAGCCGACCGGTTCACCGTCGAGCGCCACGATCACGTCCTCGCTCCGGAGTTGCCCGGCCGCAGGGCCATCGGGCGCCACGGTCTGGACGAGGATGCCGGAGACCGAGGGCAGCCCATACACCTCGGCGTCCTCCGCGGTCGCGTCGGCGATGCCCACGCCCATGCGCGGCCGCTTCACTCGACCGTACTCGACCAGGTCCTCCATCACGCGCCGCGCGAGGTTCATCGGGATCGCGAAGCCGTAGCCCTGATACACGCCGGTCTCGGACGCGATGGCCGAGTTGATGCCGACTACCTGGCCGCGCATGTTGACCATCGGTCCCCCTGAGTTCCCGGGGTTGATGACCGCGTCCGTCTGGATGAAGTCCTCAATGGCAAAGCCGGACACAGCGGGGCCGAACCGAGGATCGTTGTTAAGGTCGTTCTGGAGTAGTCGCAGCCCCCGCCCGAGGGCGCTGACGATGCCCGCGGTCACGGTGAAGTCCAGTTGTGCGGAACGACCGCCGATGCCCGGGTTGCCGATTGCCAGAATCCACTCGCCGACCTTGGTCTCATCGGAGTCGCCGAACGATATCGCGTGCAGTTGCTCCTCTGCTTCGATCTTGAGCACCGCGACGTCAGTGAACGGGTCGTTGCCGACGATCACAGCAGCAAAGGAGGTGCGATCGGGGAAGTAGACCGTGACCTGGTCTGCTCCCTGCACCACGTGGTTGTTGGTGAGGATGTAGCCGTCCGGCGATACGACGAAGCCGCTGCCGCCTGCGACCGATCCCTGGGTCGGCGGCTGTCGCTGACCCCTGGGCATGTCGTAGAAGTCTCGGAAGCCCTGAGGGAGCTGTTGCTGCCTCGTCTGCGTGGGAGGCCTGCGTGCCTCGATCCGCACCACCGACGGCGTCACGGCATCGGCCAAGGTCGTGAATGCCGCGCTGAGATCCAGCGCCGGCTGCACGGCCTCCGCCGCGACCTGTGGTGCTTCGATCAAGGTAGGCATCGCATACGACGGGCTGGTCCAGCCGAGCCCGCTCGCCATGCCCAGACCGAATACGAAAGCGATGGCGCTATAGAAAACGACTTTGCTCTTGGCACGAAGGGGGTCGTACATCTTGGCGCCCTCCCGAATTATTTGTGATCGGCCGGACGAGTTGGCCGGATAGACTCCATACACTCGAAGGTCGGAGCCGGGTCCGACCTTCTACACCTGTCTGAGACGCGATGCAGGGGATGTCGGGTTGCCCCGACGTCCCCTTTTTCGCCTCGGCACCTCTGAGTGAGGTCCTACGCCTCTTCGTCGACGATCTCGTAGTCTGCTTCGACCACGTCGTCGTCCGCCTCGGCTTCGGCTTCGCCGGCACCGCCGTCCTCTCCACCCTCGGCCGCCGGCTCATCGTCACCCGCGTCTTCGTCCCCGTCCTTCGCCTCGGCTTCCGCTTCGGCCGCCTGAGACTGGTACATCTCCTGTCCGGCGGCGCTGAACGCCTGCATCAGCTCGTCACGGGCCGAGTTCAGGGTACCGAGGTCGTCGCCCTTGAGCGCTTCCTTGGCTTGCTCGACCGCGCCGTCGAGGCGCTCCTTGGTGGCTGCGGCGACCATGTCGCCCCACTCGCCCGAGTCCTTCTCGACTTGATAGACGAGGGTGTCGAGCTGGTTCCGCGATTCGACCTTTTCCCGACGCTCTTCGTCCTCGGCCGCGTGTGCTTCCGCGTCCTTGACCATGCGCTCGATCTCTGCATCCGAAAGGCCACTCGAAGACTCGATGCGAATCTTCTGCTCCTTGCCGGTTGCCCGGTCCTTGGCGGACACCTGTAGGATGCCGTTTGCGTCGATGTCGAAGGTCACTTCGACCTGCGGCATACCGCGGGGTCCCGGCGGAATTCCGGTCAGCTGGAAGCGGCCGATGGTCTTGTTGTCCACGGCCATCTTGCGCTCACCCTGCAATACGTGGATCTCGACCGTGGTCTGGTTGTCCTCAGCGGTGGAGAACACTTCGGCCTTCTTGGTCGGGATCGTGGTGTTCCGTTCGATCAATGCCGTCATGACGCCGCCCAACGTCTCGATGCCCAGCGAAAGCGGAGTCACGTCGAGCAGAAGCACGTCGGTGACGTCGCCCGAGAGCACTCCACCCTGGATCGCGGCACCTACGGCCACGACCTCGTCCGGGTTCACGCCCTTGTGCGGGTCCTTGCCGAAGAACTCGTTGACCACTTCCTGCAGCTTGGGGATCCGGGTCGAGCCGCCGACGAGGATGACCTCGTCGATGGCGTCGGTCGTGAGTCCGGCATCCTCGAGGGCCCTCTTCATGGGCGGAATCGTGCGCTGAATGAGGTCGTCGACGAGCTGCTCGAACTTGGCACGCGAGAGGCTGTAGTTGAGGTGCTTCGGGCCTTCTTGCGTCGCGGTGATGAAGGGCAGATTGATGTCCGACGTCATGGTCGTGGACAGCTCCATCTTCGCCTTCTCGGCAGCCTCTTTGAGGCGCTGCAGCGCCATCGAGTCCTGTGATAGGTCGATGCCCTGGTCCTTCTTGAACTCGTCCACGAGCCAATTGATCACGCGCTGGTCGAAGTCGTCACCACCCAGATGCGTGTCGCCATTGGTCGACTTCACCTCGAAGACGCCATCACCGAGCTCGAGAATGGAGATGTCGTACGTGCCTCCACCCAGGTCGAAGACCGCGATCTTCTCCTCGGTCTTCTTGTCGAGGCCGTAGGCGAGCGCCGCAGCGGTCGGCTCGTTGATGATGCGCAGCACTTCGAGGCCGGCGATTTTGCCGGCGTCCTTCGTCGCCTGGCGCTGTGCGTCGTTGAAGTAGGCCGGAACCGTAATCACCGCCTGGCTCACTTTCGTGCCAAGATAGTCCTCGGCCGTCTGGCGCATCTTCTGGAGGATGATCGCGCTGATCTCCGGGGGCGTGAACGTGCCGTCCACGTTCGGAATCTTGACCGTCACCCGATTGCTGGCGTCGTGGGTCACGTCGTAGGGGACCAGCTTCTCCTCCTCGGCGACTTCGTCGTGCTTGCGACCCATGAACCGCTTGATAGAGAACACCGTGTTCTCGGGATTCGTGATGGCCTGACGACGTGCGACCTGGCCGACGAGTCGTTCACCGTCCTTGGTGAAGGCGACGACCGAGGGGGTCGTGCGTCCGCCTTCCGAGTTGGGGATCACGACGGGCTCCCCTCCCTCCATGACTGCGACCACCGAGTTGGTGGTTCCGAGATCGATCCCGATGACTTTACCCATGCGCTCCTCTTCTCGTTGCTGTTAACGGCCCCTGAAAGGCTCGGCGTCCTGGCCTCGGATGTGCAATCACCGTGCCGGTTGCAGGCGCAGAAAACCCGCCGGACTGGCGGGGTTCGGAGGGAACAGCTGCCATAGTGGCAGGTCTTGCGTGCTCCGGGTTACTCCGACCGGGGTCCGATCCGACATTCGAGCGCCGCCAGCAGGACCTGCGCGTCGCCCCCGGCCTCGTTGGCACCGAGTACGATCGGGGTCCCGGACTGACGGTGGTTCATGCGGGCCGCGAGTCGCCGGACCCAGCCGCGTCGCATGATCAGCGCCTCCGGGTCGACGACGTCGATCGCGAGATGCGTGTCCTTGAGCATCCGGACACCAGTCACCTCTGTCCAGGGCACGACGCCGCCGCTGTGCTCGATCCCATGCTCGGAGAGCACCAGCGAGGGCCGACCGGACAGGAGATTGCGTGCCACGATGCCGCCGATTCCCAGCCAGATTGCCGCACCGGTCCAGGCAAAGGGCTTGATGGGGATCACCGAGAAGAACAACGCATATAGCGGGTCCATGTCCTTGACCGATTCGTGACCCAGCAGACCGCCGACCCAGAACAGCAGCACGGAGACGACCAGACAAATACCGATCAAAAAAATGGAGAGGCCCGTGCGTGGCCGGAATTCGAGCTGTTCAGCCCTCGCGGCCGAACGGGCCTCGGACGGTTCTGCGTCGTTCCTCGGGTCGCTCATGTATGAATCCTAGGCCCGCCCTCGGTAGCCGCCAAGCGGAGTGGCGGCCGCTCTCGGGCGCGCGGATTGGAGTCGTCGCGGCTGGTGGCGATCGCCTCGGCGGCTGATATTGCGCCCGGTTCCTACCGACCCACCGCTCCCGAAGAGGCTGCTCCTCCTATGAAGCGACCATGACGCGACCTGGTTCGAGAGTCGCTGCACTGTGGCTCTGCGCGGCGATTCTGGTCGGCACGGGCGCTTGGAGGTCCCTCGGTGCCGAGGGGCCGGCTCATTCAGTGGCCGAGTCTGTCGCCCTTCAAGCCAGCGCACAGATCAGCGTTCCGCAGGGCTCGCTCGACACCCCGCTGCTAGACCGACTTCGGTCGGTACTCGGCCTGTTTTTGCTGGCACTGGTGGCGTGGGGCATGAGCGTCGACCGCAAGAACATCCCGTGGCGCGTGGTGATATGGGGGATCTCCCTGCAGATCCTGTTCGCGTTCCTCATCCTGAAGACTCCGATCGGGACGGAAGTCTTCGGCGTGATGAACACGGTCGTGATCGCCTTGCTGGGCTTCACCGTGGACGGGGCGGAGTTCATCTTCGGCAACCTCGTATTCAACAACGTACCCGTCGGCAGCGGACCAGGGGGGCAGGGCGATTTCGTCGCCACGCCTGGTCAAGTAGCCAACACCGGCGCCTTCTTCGCCTTCAATGTGCTGCCGACGATCATCTTCTTTTCGGCGCTCATGACGGTGTTGTATCACGTCGGCGTCATGCAGATCGCCGTGAAGGGCGTGGCTTTCGTCATGCAGCGAACCATGAGGACCTCCGGGGCCGAGACGCTTTCGGCGGCGGGCAACATCTTCGTTGGCCAAACGGAGGCGCCTCTACTGATCAAGCCGTTCGTCGAACGCATGACGATGTCGGAGCTCATGGCGGTGATGACCGGGGGCTTCGCGACCGTCGCCGGGGGAGTACTCGCCGCCTACGTCGGGATCCTGCTCGCATATTTCCCCGACATCGCGGGGCATCTGATGGCCGCGTCGGTGATGTCGGCGCCGGCTGCTCTCGTAGTCGCCAAACTCATGTACCCGGAGGACGGCACCCCGGAGACGGCCGGCACGCTGGAAGTCGACATCGAGAAACAGGACGTGAACGTGATCGACGCGGCCGCGCGCGGTGCGTCGGAGGGCCTGTACCTGGCGCTCAACGTGGGTGCGATGCTGCTGGCTTTCCTCGCGTTGGTGTACATGCTGAACGGCATGTTGGGGTGGGTCGGCGGCCTGTTCGGCTTCGACGGGCTCACCTTCGAGTGGATCCTGGGGTGGCTTCTGTCGCCGCTGGCATGGCTCATGGGGGTGCCGTGGGTCGACGCGCCGGTGGTCGCCTCCCTCATGGGGGTCAAGACCGTCCTCAACGAGTTCGTCGCCTACTTCCAGTTGGCCGCCACGCTGGGGGGTGAGAGTCAGCTACATCCGCGCTCGGTCGTCATCGCCACCTACGCGCTCTCCGGATTCGCGAACTTCTCCTCGATCGCGATCCAGATCGGGGGTATCAGCGGCATCGCCCCCTCGCGCAGGCACGATCTGTCGCGCTTGGGCCTGCGCGCCATGATCGCCGGATCCATTGCCGCGTTCATGACGGCCACGGTTGCCGGGATGATTCTCTGAGGGCGGAGGCGAGGGCTCCGACGCTCGACGTGGGCGCTGCAGCGGACTTGTTGCGGGATCGGCTGACGTTCACTCCGAGAGTGCAGGTGGTATTGGGGTCCGGGCTGAGCCACCTCGCCGCGGAGATCGTGGACCCCATTACGATTCCCTTCGAGCAGGTACCGGGGTTCCCTCCCTCTGGTGTCGCGGGACATCAGGGTGCGTTCGTGGCGGGTCGGCTCGCAGGCGTGCCAGTGCTCGCGCAGGCGGGACGCTACCACGCATACGAGGGACACACCATGGACGTGGTGGTGGCCCCGGTGAGGGTCGGTGCCGCGCTAGGCGTGGAGGTGCTGATCGTCAGCAACGCGGCCGGCGGGATCGATGGGAGGTTGGGACCGGGAGACCTGATGCTCATCGAAGACCACATCAACCTGATGTTCAGAAGCTCGCTCGCGGGCCCGGTACAAGGTGACGAGGAGCGCTTCCCGGACACGAGCGCGCCCTACGACGAAGCGCTCCAGGGCATCGCCCTGGAATCGGCCGACGAGTTGGGCGTCGAGCTGACGCGCGGTACGTATGCCGCTGTGCTGGGTCCGTCGTACGAGACGGCGGCCGAGGTCCGCATGATCGCCAAGATGGGCGCTCACGCCGTAGGTATGTCGACGGTACCGGAAGTCACCCTCGCCCGCGCGGCCGGACTCAGGTGCCTGGGCTTTTCGATGGTGACCAACAAGGGCACCGGGCTCAGCTCCGAGACGATCGGTCACGACGAGGTGATGGAGGTCGGGCGCGTCTCAGGCGCCCGACTGGGCAGAATCCTCGGGGGAGTGCTCAGGCGGCTGCGGGCCACCGACTATCCAGGGGATGCGAAGTGATTCAACGGTCCTCGGCCACCGCCCAGGCCCGGAGCCGTCTCGATCGCGCGAGCCACGAAGCCGATGGCCCGGTCGACGGCGTCGTATACCGACGCCCCCAGAGCGAGGTCAGCGGCCACCGCGGCGGAGAGCGTGCATCCCGTCCCGTGCGTGTGAACGGTGTCGATGCGTGATCGACGCCACACGCGCTCTTCCTCACCGTCCCAGAGCAGGTCGACCGCGTCCCCCTCGAGGTGTCCGCCTTTGACGAGGGCTGCGCCCGCGCCCAACTCCACGAGACGGCGGGCCGCCCGCCTCATCTGGCCGAGGTCGTCGACGGGCTCTCCCACCAGCACGGCGGCTTCCAGAAGGTTCGGTGTGGCCAGCGCAGCGAGCGGTAGCAGTCGGGCGACGAGGCCGCGCTCGGCCTCGGGATCGAGCAGTCGCCGTCCACTGGTGGCGACCATGACGGGGTCCATGACGTATCTGGCCAGCTCGTGCGTTTCGATGGCGTCGGCGACTTCGTGCACCAGTTCGGCGCTCGCGAGCATTCCCGTCTTCAGCGCGTCGGGTCTGAGGTCGGTGACGACCGCGTCGATCTGGGATCGCACGTTCGAGGCGGGCACCGGATGAATACCGTGTACGCCGAGCGTATTTTGAGCCGTGATCGCGGTGACCGCACTCGTCCCGTAGACGCCATATGCGTGGAACGTCTTGAGGTCCGCTTGAATGCCGGCTCCTCCCCCGCTGTCGCTGCCCGCGATGGTGAGCGCGATGGGCGGTGCGGGGGACGGAAGGCGCGGGTGGATCGCCATCTTCTCCGGCCGAGCGTGGGGTCAGGGATCTTCGGATTCGGAAACTGGTGGCACGCGTGGGCTTGAGCCAGCGGCGAAGTCGCTTGATCGGGCGACTCCGAACACGAAAGTCTAGGGCGAAAGAGTCGCTGGTGCTCGTAGAGGGCGTGCGTGCCGTCCGTGAAGCGTTCGACGCGGGCGCCGACCTTCGCTTCGCGGTGACTTCTCCGAGGCTGGAACAGACTGCAGTCGGCCCGACGCTGCTCGACCGTGTCTCTCGGGCTGGCCTCGAGACGCACTCGGTCGAAGACGCCGAGCTGAGCGATCTGGCCGCCACCGATCACGCGCAGGGCGTCTTGCTGGTGTGCGCCGAGCCCGATGCGTCGTTGGATCTCGTAGTCGCCGGCACGCGACTGCTGGTGCTGGACGGGGTCCAGGACCCAGGGAACGTCGGGACGCTGGTCCGCGCGGCGGTCGCCTTCGGCCTGGATGCCGTGATCGCACTCGACGGGACCGCGGACCCTTGGAGCCCCAAGACGGTACGGGCGTCTGCGGGGATGGCCTTCCGGATTCCGGTGATTCAGTCTCGAATCGGGGATGCGGCGGCTGCCTTCCGGTTCGCCGGAGTGCCGCTCTGTGTCGCCGCCGTGGCCGGTGAGCCGGTGAGTGGGATAGCTTGCCGCGACGGATTCGCGCTCGTGCTCGGGAACGAAGGAGCCGGCGTGCGCGAGGCGCTGCGTGAAGCGGCCGAGCTCACGGTGTCGATTCCGATGCGAGGACCGGCCGAGTCTTTGAACGTGGGAATGGCGGGGTCGGTACTGCTCTATGAACTGACGAAGGAGTCCCGAGCGTGATGGAAGCCTGGTTGGTCCCCATGACGGCTGGTTTGTTCGGGCTCGCGGTCGGCTCGTTCCTGAACGTGTGCACGCTGCGTTGGCCGCTGGACGAATCGGTGGTCGCCCCCGCCTCCAGATGCCCCAACTGCAAGGAGGCGCTGCGCTGGCGCGACAACGTCCCGGTTCTGAGCTGGCTGATCCTCAGGGCGAAGTGCCGCTTCTGCTCGGAACCGATCTCGGTGCAATATCCGCTCGTCGAGGCGACCAGCGCCCTCATCTGGGCGGGCGTCTTCGCCGTGCACGGCCCCACGCCGGAAGCCGTACGCGGCGGCTTGTTCCTGTGGATACTGTTCGGGATCTCGATCTCCGATGCCCGTTTCTACATCATCCCCGATCAGTTCTCGATCGGCGGCGCCGTGCTCGGTGTCGGCATGTCGTTCTTCGCGGGGGGACTCGACTGGAGAGCGTCTCTCATTGGGGCGGTCGTCGGATACGTCGTCCTCTGGACCGTCGGCGTGGGCGGGACCTGGATGATCAAGAAGCTGTCTCCTGGCCGTCTCGAGGAAGCCGGCTTGGACCAGGCGATGGGTGGCGGCGACATCAAGATGATGATGATGGTGGGGGCCTTCCTCGGAGTTTGGGGTGTCGCCATGACCGTGTTCATGGGCTCCGTCCTCGCTCTCGTGGTCTACGGGCCCATTTCCGCCTGGTCGAAGCGTCTCATTCCGCTCGGCGTCTTCCTCGCGGCCGCCGGTGCCATCAGTTACGCCTGGGGAGATCAGATGCAGGCCTGGTACCTGACTCAGATCGTCGGACTGCCCGGGTAATTCTCTGAAATGATCCGTCTCTACTCGCTCCTTGCCGTGCTCCTGGCGGCGTGCGCGGACGCCCCGGACGGTCGTCCCCTTGACGAGGACGGGGGAGACTCGGTCGGCGGTACGGAGCGCATGGTGGAGCGCCTCGCCGAGATGGCGGTGGGAATCGATCGGCGACAGAGCCAGTTCGCTGCTGCGGCCCGGGTTGAAGAGCTGCTGGCCAGGGGGTCCGGGCCAGGGCTGGAGGAACAGCTGACTTTTGCCCGCCAACTCTCCGAGATGCTGCTGTACGCGGGTCGGTTCCAGGAGGCCACGGACAGCATGAAGGCGCTGCTGGAGGCGATCGACGCGGCCCAGGGCGACGTCCCCGTCGAGTTTCGACGGGCCGTCGCTGAGTTGGAGGCCGTGGCTCTACTCAAGTGGGAAGAGCAGCTCGACTGCGTCGAGGCGCGTCTCGTGGACCGATGCCTGTTGCCCGCGCTGGATGGGGCGGTGCGCCCTGCGACGGCGCCCGGTCGTCGGGCGGTACGCGCCTTCGAGCGATTGCTCGACTCGGATCCTGGAAACGCAGGCCACCGGTGGTTGCTCAATTTTGCTTATATGCTGCTCGGCGAGTATCCCGGTGGCGTGCCCGACGTTTGGCTGATCGCACCCCTGAGCTTCGCCGAGGAGTACGACGTGGGACGCTTCCCGAATCGAGCGGCCGATGTCGGGCTCGACGCGACGGGTCACGCAGGCGGTGCCGTCTTGGACGACTTCGACCGGGACGGCGATTTGGACGTCATGGTCTCCGGCTGGCTCTTACAGGACCAGGTCCAGTACTTCGAGAACGACGGTCGGGGAGCATTTATCGAGCGCACCGATGCGGCCGGACTGACTGGTATCGTCGGTGGCTTGAATCTCAAGCAGGCGGACTTCGACAACGATGGCTTCCTCGACGTGCTCGTGCTGAGGGGGGCTTGGATGTCGTACGGACAGCCGAATTCGCTCCTCAGGAACCGCGGGGACGGCACGTTCGAGGATGTGACGGAGGCCGCGGGGCTGCTCGACGCCTATTCGACGCAGACCGCTGATTGGGCAGATTACGATGGAGATGGCTGGCTCGACCTCTACGTCGGAAACGAGTCGGTCGGAAGGCGTCGCAACCCCAACCAACTCTTCCGCAACAATGGTGACGGCACGTTCAGCGACGTCGCCGCGGCGGTCGGGGCCGATGTGGTGGGATTCACGAAGGGTGTGGTGTGGGGGGACTACGACAATGATGGGGATCCGGACCTGTACATCTCTCTGATGCGTGAGCCCAACGTGTTGCTGGCGAACGAGGGGCCGGCGGCGGGTGGCGGATGGTCTTTCCGGGACGTCACGAGCGAAGCGGGGGTCGCCGAACCCGTGACCAGCTTCCCGGTCTGGTTCTGGGACTTCGACAACGACGGTTGGTTGGACCTCTACGCATCAGGCTACCTCGCGCAGGTCGGCGATGTCGCCGCCGAACACCTGGGCCAGCCGCACGACGCCCTCGTGCCGCGGCTGTACCGCAACAATCGGGATGGCACATTCACGGATGTGGCGGCCTCGGCCGAGATCGACAAGATCCAGTACGTGATGGGGTCCAACTATGGCGACCTGGACTCCGACGGATACCCGGACTTCTACGTCGGCACCGGAGACCCGGTGTACGAGTCGATGATGGCCAATCGCATGTTTCGGAACGACGCGGGACTGCGGTTTCAGGAGGTGACCTCGTCCGGTGGGTTCGGGCACGTTCAGAAGGGACACGGAGTATCGTTCGGCGACGTCGACAATGACGGTGACCAGGACATCATGGTGAACATGGGAGGCGCGTTTTCCTCGGATCTGAGCCGCAACGTGCTCTTCGAGAATCCCGGACACGGCCATCACTGGGTCACCCTCAGGCTCGAGGGCGTCACTTCGAATCGGGACGGGCTCGGGTCACGCGTCCGGGTGCTGTTGGACATGGGCGGCGACGTCGCGGAGTTGAACAAGCTCGTCGGTGGGGGGGGCAGCTTCGGCGCGAACAGTCTGCAGCAGGAGATCGGGCTGGGCGTCGCGGTGGGTATTCTCGAGATCGCGATCACGTGGCCGGCGACGGGGCGCACGGACGTGTACGTCGACGTCGAGATGGACCGCATCTACCGCGTAGTCGAGGGCGGGGCACAGTTGGAGCCGCTGACGGTGTCGACGCTGAGCCTCGGCTCCGGTCGTTGAGCGCGCCGGGTTCCCAGATGCGGATCCGTGGGATCGTCCAGTCGGCTGCACTTGCACTCGTTCTGTTCGTCGGGGCCTGTGCCGAGCCGCCGCTTCCGGAGTGGCACGACGAAGGCGACTACCGGTGGCGAGCAGTACGGGTGCCGCGCGGTAGCGACGTGGGTTTCACGTCGCTGGAGTCGTCGCGAACCGGCCTCGACTTCGTGAACGCGGTCCAGACGAACGACGCCCTCGCCAACCGTCATCTCACGCACGGCTCGGGCGTCGCGCTCGGCGATGTGGACGGTGATGGTCGCGTCGATGTCGTGCTGGCGCGCCTCAGCGGTCCGAATGCGCTGTACCGTAATCTGGGCGGATGGCGTTTCGAGGACGCAACGGAGCGGTCCGGGATCGCCGCATCGGACCGTTTCTCGACGGGCGTGGTGCTCGCGGACGTCGACGGGGATGGGGACCTCGACCTGTTGCTCACGGCGCTCGGAGGGCCGAATGCCCTCTTCGTGAACGACGGCACCGGAGTGTTCACCGAAGAGGAGGACGGGGCGCTGGCGTCGGAGTCGGGCAGCACCACCATCACGCTCGCGGACATCGAGGGCGACGGAGACCTGGACCTCTACGTCACCAATTACAAGGCCGTCTCCGCCCTGGACGCGCTGCCGCCCGAGCGACGGACCTTCGACAGCGTGGTCGAGCAGGTGGGCGCCTCGTATCGTGTGCGGTCGGGCTACGAGCGCGACTTCAGGGTCTTTGAGCGCCCGGATTTGGGCAGTGTGATCTATGTGCAGCGCGGGGAGGCGGACGCGTTATATCTCAACGACGGCCGCGGGGGGTTCGAGCTCCAGGCGTTCACAGGCGGTCGTTTCCTCGACGAAGACGGGGCCCCCCTGACGGAGCCGCCCGACTTCTTCGGCCTGTCCGCGCGCTTCTACGACGTCACGGGCGACGGCGCGCCCGATCTGTACGTCACGAATGACTTTGAGGACCCGGACCAGTTTTGGCTGAACGACGGCGACGGGATCTTCCGCGCGGCGCCGCGCCTGGCTCTGAGGTCCACCAGCAACGCCGCGATGGCCGTTGATTTCGCGGACATCGACCGGGACGGCGACGTCGATTTCTTCGAGGTCGATATGCTCAGCCGCGACCGGCGGCTGCGCATGACCCAAACGCCCACGCATACGGCGTTGCCGAAGCAGATCGGGATGATCGACGACCGTCCGCAAATGATGCGCAACGCGATGTTCCTCAATCGGGGAGACGGCACCTTCGCGCAGATCGCGGAGTTCGCGGGTGTGGAGGCCTCCGAGTGGTCGTGGGGCACGATGTTCATGGACGTCGATCTGGACGGATACGAGGACATCCTCGTCGCCACGGGGCACCGCTGGGACATCATGGATGCCGACACGCAGCGACGTCTGCGTACTTTCGGCGGTGACTGGCGGGAGGAGTTTCTTCTCTATCCCAGCCTGAACGCACACAACGTGGCGTTTAGGAATCGCGGAGACCTGACGTTCGAGGAGAACGGGTTCGCATGGGGCTTCGCCCAGGGCGAGGACATCTCGCACGGCATCGCCTCAGCCGACCTCGACGGCGACGGTGACCTGGACGTCGTCGTGACACGCCTCGACGATCCCGTGCTGGCCCTGCGGAACGATGCGGCTGCACCGCGGCTCGCGGTGCGCCTCAGGGGTCGGGCGCCGAACACGCAAGGCATCGGCGCCACGATTTCGGTGCGGGCGCAGTCGCTGCCCACACAGAGCAAGGAAGTGACGTCGGGCGGAATGTACCTCTCGGGATCCGATCCAACTCAGGCGTTCGCGGCCGGCGGTGGGGACATCACGATCGAGGTGCGTTGGCGCGGCGGTACGACGTCCGTCATCGAGGGCGCACGAGCGAACCGCCTGTACGAAGTCCGGGAACCGGAGGTCGCAGCCGTGGGGCCGACGGAAGTGATCGAGTCCACTTCATCGGCCTTTTTCCAAGACGTGTCCACCAGTTTGGGCCACCGACACGTCGAGACACCGTTCGACGATGAGAGCCGCCAGAGCCTTTTGCCCAGCGCGCTCAGCCGCTTGGGCCCGGGAGTCACCTGGTACGACGTGGACGACGATGGTGACGAAGACCTGCTCGTCCCATCGGGCAAAGGAGGCCGCCTCGGCTTCTACCGGAACGAAGGCGGTCGCTTCACGGATCTCTCGCAACGCTTCCCGGTGGCCGCGCTCGATCAGACGGTGGCGCTTCCGGTGCCCGGTCCCTCCGGGACCACGATTCTGATCGGCCAGTCGAACTATGAGGCCGCGAGTCCGGAGGCCGCGCTCGCGGCGTCCGCGGTGCTGTCCGTCTCCGTCGAGGGTGGACCGTGGTCAGAAGCCGTGGGTGGGGACAGAAGCTCCGCGGGCGCCCTCGCGACAGCCGACATCGACGGCGACGGCGATCTCGATCTCTTCGTCGGGGGGCGGTTCGTGCCGGGGGCGTACCCGGTCGCCGCGAGGTCGCGGCTCTTCCTCAACGAGGAAGGAGCGTACGTCAGCGACGTCTCCAACCGGGCGGTCCTGGAGTCGATCGGTTTGGTTTCCGCGGCGACGTTCTCGGACATCGACGGAGATGGCGACCCCGACCTCGTCTTGGCCCGAGAGTGGGACGCGCTCGAGTTGCTTCGGAACGACGATGGAGTGTTCCGGGCCGTGGGCTCCAGTTGGGGCCTGGCGGAGCTGCACAGCCGGTGGAACGGAGTCGCGGCCGGAGACCTGGACGGGGACGGGCGGCTCGATATCGTGGCCACCAGCTGGGGACGGAACACGCGGTTCGCTCCGGCTCCCGAGCGCCCCTTGCTGCTCTACTTCGGCGACTTGGACCGCAACGGCTCGCTGGACGTGCTGCGCGCGCAACGCGACGCACGTGTGGACCGGATCTATCCGTTGGAGCCTCTGCCGAGGCTGCTTGGCGCGATGCCGTTTCTCGGTCAGCGGGTCTCGTCGTTCTCGGCCTTCGCGTCCGCCGGAGTTCAGGAGTTGTTCGGTGCGGCACTCACTTCGGCGGTGCGCCTGGTGGCCGACACCTACGAGCACACGCTGTTCCTCAACCGCGGTGACCACTTCGAGGCCGTGGCCCTGCCGCTCGAAGCGCAGTTGGCGCCGGCCTTCTACGCCGGGATCGCGGACTTCGACGGCGACGGTCACGAGGACGTCTTCCTGAGCCAGAACTTCTACCCCACAGAGATCGGGACGCCGCGATACGATGCCGGTCGCGGGCTTTGGCTACGAGGGGACGGCGCTGGCGGGTTGTCGGCGGTGCCCGGCCAGGAGTCCGGCATCGACGTCTACGGCGACGGTCGGGGCGCTGCCCTCGGAGACTTCGATGGCGACGGCCGCATCGACCTGGCCGTAGCCCAAAACGGGGCGGCGACCCGCCTTTTTCGCAACGTCCGCGGCGCGCCCGGTCTGCGGGTCCGCCTCGCGGGGCCGCCCGGGAATCCGTACGGCATCGGCGCACGGGTCAATCTCATTCTTGCAGGCGGTGCAGGGGATGGCCCCGTGCGGGAGATTGCGGCGGGCTCCGGATATTGGTCCGTGGACGGTGCGGTTCAAGTGCTGGGTGGAGTGGCGCTCGCGGAAGCGGTCCGAGTGCGTTGGCCCGGCGGACGCGAGACCCGAGTCCCGATCCCGGAGGGCGCGATCGAGGTTACGGTCCGCTATGGATCCGAGCAGTCCCGCTGATATCCGCAGCGCTTGCACACCAGTTTACAATGGCGGTCGATCATGGCCCCGCCGCACAGATCACAGGTGGCCCCCCCAGGGCCCTTGTCGGCTCCCATTATTCGTCCGGGAGGCCGATGCCCTCGGCGCCGTATCGGCGCGACAACTCCACATAGTGTGATCCGCCACCGCTGATCCAGGCCGCCGAGGAGCCATCGAGCCGTTTCTTGATCACGCCGGGCACCCCCGCCACTACGCAGCGATCGGGGATCTCGGCGCCTTCGAGGACGACGGTGTTCGCCGCGAGCACGCACTCGCTGCCGATCGTGGCACCTTGGAGGATGACGGCGTTCATGCCCACGACCGTGCGATCGCCGATCGTGCAGCATTCGAATTTGGCTCCGTGCCCAACGGTCACGTCGGCGCCGATCGTGGTTGGCCGCCATCGTCCCACGTGTACGACGCAGTTGTCCTGCACACTCGAACGCGGGCCGACGGTGATCCCGTAGTCCGGGTCGTCACCGCGCAGGACCGCACCGAACCAAACGCTCGATTCGGCTCCGATCGTCACATCTCCGATCAGGACAGCGGTGGGTGCGAGGAACGCCGACGGGTGCACGATCGGGGTCTTCCCGTTGAACGGGATGATGATGGCCATCAGGGAGAGTGCAGCGAGGGCGCCTGAGTCGAAAGGCGGGTGACCCTGGCGCGCAGCACTTGTGTGTCGCTGGCCTCCAGGATGTCGATGTGCACGCCCGCGACGTCGAAACGGTCTCCCTCGCTGGGCACATGCCCCAGTTCTTCCAAGATGAGCCCGTTCAAGGACCTATGCTCGTCCTTCGGCAGCGAGACGTTCAATGCTTCGTTGATCTCACGCACGTCGACGCCCGCGTCGCAGTCGAGTTGGGTCTCGGATACACGCAGGATCTCTTCTTCGTCGACATCGGTCTCATCGCGGATCTCGCCCACGAGTTCTTCGAGCACGTCTTCCAGAGTCACCAGGCCGTCGGTACCACCGAACTCGTCCGCTACCAGGCCCAGGTGGATGCGTCGCCCCTGAAAGTCGCGCAGTAGCTGGCCACACGAGAGCGATCCGGGAACGAAAAAGGGCTCGTGCGAGAGCGAGCCGAGTTCGATATCTCGCTCTCCGGCGGCGACGCGCTCGTACAGCTCGCGCACGTACACGATGCCGGTAACGTCGTCCACGGACTTGTTGTAGACCGGGACCCGGCTGTAGGGCACGTGCTCGAGATCGTCGAGAACGTCGGCAATGGTCAACTCGCGCTTCCACGCGAAGATGTCCACTCGAGGGACCATCACGTCCCAGGCCGTGAGTTCGTCCAGCCTGAATGCGCGCTCGACGAGCTTGTTCTCCGCCTCTTCGAGGATGCCCTCCTCCTGCCCGATCTCCTGCAGTTCACGCAGCTCCCGTCCCTCCGCGCTGAGCTCGTCCTCCCCGTCGCGAACGAGCGCGCCTTCCACTCGGGAGACCGCACCCGAAACGAAGCGCGTCCACCTGACCAACCTGAGCAGCGTGGGCGCCGACGTTAGCGCGAGCCGGATTGGGTGCCTCGCCGCAAGGGCGCGCGGGAGGATGTCGGCGATGACGATTACGATTACGATGGCGACCAGCACGTCGGCGACCGGACCACCGGCGCCCCATGTCGGCGCTCCCGTGGTTACCCCAAGCCCGAGTGCGCCGAGGTTGAGCGCCCCCGTGGCGAGCCGGACGCTCGTTCCGATCGTGCTGGCGTTCGCTCGCACCTCACCCAGTGCTTCGGCCCCGCTGAAGCCCTCTTCCTCAAGCGTGCGCACACGCGAGGAGCCGATCTGGAACACCGCCGTTTGCGCCCCCGTGAGGACCGCTGAGAGAAGCAGGAGGAGCACGACGGTGCCGGCTGCGGCACCCATCATGGGGAGACCGCCGCCTTACGCGGCGGTCTCGTACTAGGAGGGTGGTCCCCCCGCCCGCTACTTCGGTCTAGCGCCAATCCTGGGTCTCCTCGAGCAGTTCACGGATCACGTCGCGGGTCGTCTGGCCGTCGGCCTCGGCCTCGAAGTTGAGGACCAGTCGATGGGCCAGGACCGCCGACGCGATCGCACACACGTCATCATACGACGGGATGGGCGCGCCCCGCGAGGCCGCTCGTGCTTTTGCGCCGAGGACGAGGTACTGGGAAGCACGCGGGCCCGCACCCCACGAGACGTACTGACGCGCCACCTCAGCGGCTCCGTCTCCCGGTCGCGTCGAGCGCGCCAGGCGTACCGCGAATGAGACCAGTGATGGCGGCGCGGGAATCCGGCGAACCAGGTGCTGCAGGTCTATGAGTTCGGCCGCAGAAAGGACCGGGCGCACGTCCGGGTCCTCCTCACCGGTGGTGCGCATCGCGATTTCCTCTTCCTCGTCCGCGGTCGGGTAGTAAATGGGCAGCTCGAGCATGAATCGGTCCAGCTGCGCCTCCGGAAGCGGATACGTGCCTTCTTGTTCGATGGGGTTCTGGGTAGCGAGCACGAAGAACGGCTGCTCCAGCGCGTAGGTGTCACCCGCGGCCGTCACCGCACGCTCCTGCATCGCCTCGAGCAGAGCCGCCTGGGTTTTGGGCGGGGTGCGGTTGATCTCGTCGGCCAGCACGATGTTCGCGAAGATCGGCCCCTTCACGAAACGAAAGACCCTGCGGCCGGTCGTGCGGTCCTCTTCGATGACTTCGGTACCGGTGATGTCGGTGGGCATCAGATCCGGCGTGAACTGGATCCGGCTGAACTTGAGGTCGAGCGCGTCCGCGATTGTCTGTACGAGTAGCGTCTTCGCCAGACCCGGCACCCCCACGAGCAGCACATGGCCATTCGCCAAGAGGGCCGTCAGCAGCTCGTCGACGACATCATGTTGGCCGACGATGCGCTTGGCCACCTCGGTTCGCATCATACCGGAGACCTCCGCGGCTCGGTCGAGCAGCTCGAGGTCCCGGTCGATGACCGCGCTTTGTTCGGTGATTGTCATGCCTCTCCCTGGGACGGCCAATCCACGCGCTCGAGTCGGTGGACGTCGGGCCGGTAAACTCTCTTGCGCGCGGGGACGATACTTGCTGACGCAGTCCCTCGACATACCCGGATTCAGTCTTGCTGATCCAGGAGCGGCTACAGGGATGCACGGGTAGGTTGATGGGCTGTCGTCGTGGCGAAGATAGGTGGGTCATTTTTGACACGTCAAGCGCCCGCGGCAGGCGCTGAACGCACCTGAATCCGGCTTGCGCTTTTTTTCACAAGCGGTATTTTATGCAGGCTATGGGGGGAGCGAGCCCCTTTTTTGGGACTCGACCCGCATGGCACGAGGGAGCAGGGCTTTGGCCGGAGACCAGCGGGGGGGAGACCCCCAGGACATGATGCGGGCGTCCGGTCGGCATATGGGCCTCGGTTTGGCCTTTGCGCTTTCGATCCTGTTCTTCATGGGTGGGGGAGCGTGGTTGGACTCCAAGCTCGGCACCACGCCGTTCCTTATGGTCCTGGGAGCCGCCGTGGGCGCGGGCACAGGTTTCTACAGTCTCTACTACCACATCGTGATCGAACCCAGGCAGCGAGAGAACGCCCCGCGATGAGCGGAGAGGCGAAGTACGCCGGAGTGGGCGCTGCGGGCGTCACCGTCGTGATCCTCGGGCTGTGGCCGTTTCTGGACCCGGCGAGTCGAGTCGGCGTCCTGATCGCGGCTGCGGTCGCGCTGCCCGTCCAGTGGCTGTCGTTTGCGGCGCTCATGCGCTTCCGAGGCAAGTCGACCGGTTTCATCGGTGCTTGGGTGGGCGGCGCCGCGTTACGCATGGTTGCCGTGGGACTGGTCGCCGTCATCGCAATCAGTCGGGATGTCGATGGCTTGATTGCGCTACTGTTGGGACTCGCCGGCTTCCTCTTCGGACTACTGTTGCTCGAGCCGATGTACTTCAAACCTGCAGCGAGCGAGACGACCTGACGTGAGACTGCTGGGAATGCTCAGAGCCGTGCAGGGTGGGGGAGCCGCCGCGCAGAGCCAGGGTGAGAGCGCTCCGCCGGACCTCGGCGGGATGCTCATGCATCACCTCAGCGACGCCAAGACGATCGACTTCGAGATTCTCGGCATTCACAAGGTGTGGACCCTCCCGCAGTGGACGCCCATCCAAATCGGTGCGCTGGAGCTCGATCTTTCCCCCACGAAGCACTCGGTCTTTCTCGTGGTCGCTGCCATCCTGCTGCTGGCGGTCTTCATCCCGATCGGGCGCGTAATGCGCCGGCGGTACATGGATCACGCGCCCAGCGGCCTTCCGAACGCGATGGAGGCGCTGGTCGTCTACTTCCGGGATGAGGTGGTGCGACGCAACATCGGTCACGGGGCCGACGCCTACACCCCCTACATCCTCACGATCTTCTTCTTCATCCTCTCGATGAATCTCGTCGGGCTGGTCCCGTTCGGCGCGACGCCGACCGGGAACCTGTCGGTCACGGGTGCGCTCGCCCTCGTGACCTTCATCGTTGTCGAGGTTTCGGGGATGCGGGCGCTCGGCTTCCGCGGGTACATGGGCACGATCTTCTATGCTCCGCCCGGACTGCCGAAAGCGGGTCAAGCCGCGCTGATGCTGATCATGACGCCGGTGGAATTTCTCGGGAAGCTGACCAAACCCTTCGCGCTCATGATCAGGCTGTTCGCGAACATGACCGCCGGGCACACGCTCGTGCTGTCGTTGCTCGGGCTGATCTTCATGTTTTCGCACCTCACGGTCGGGAAGTTCATGATCGCCGGTGCGTCGGTGAGCATGGTGCTCGCCGTCATGGTCCTGGAGCTCTTCGTGGCGTTCCTCCAGGCGTACATCTTCGCAATGCTGTCCGCGGTCTTCATCGGTCTGATCCGCCATGCGCACTGATGGATCATTTTAGTCGTATTTCGAGAACCTCATAAGGAATAACCGACATGTTGCACGGAATGCTTGCCGTCGTTCAGGACGTCGCAATGGACGCTGAGGCTGCAAAGGCTTGGGGAAGTCTGCTCGGTGCCGGTATCGGCATCGGACTCTGCGCCATCGGAGCGGGCATCGGCATCGGCCTGATCGGGCTCGGCTCGACCCAGGGCATCGCGCGTCAGCCCGAGGCCGCCGCAGCCATCCAGGCGAATGCGATCATCCTGGCCGCGCTGGTCGAGGGAGCCGCGCTCTTCGGTCTCGTCATCACGATCCTCTACAAGTTCATCGCGTAGTTCACGTCGGCGGGCTCCCTTCTTGGGGAGTCGCAACGACGGGCTCGCGAGGCGAGCCTGTGACTTCGATGAATCGATGGAGATCAAGATGAGAGTCGCTCGGATTCTACCGGTCGCGCTGTCACTTCTAGTCGCGTTCCCGGGCCCGCTATGGGCCCAGGGCGGTGGCGATGAAGGCGGTGGGGGCCTCTTCGACATCAATGCTGGCCTCAGCGTGTGGACGCTGATCGTCTTCTTCGGCCTGCTGTTGATCCTGTCGAAGTATGCGTGGGGCCCGATCCTGTCCGCCGTAGAGGCGCGGGAGAAGGGTATTCAGGCTTCGCTCGACGAGGCCGCGGCACGCAACGAGGAGGCGGCGGGGCTGCTCGAGCAGCACCGCCAACAGCTCGCGGACGCGCGTCGACAGGCCAACGAACTGATCGCCGAGGGCAAGGCGGCCGGTGACCGCGTGCGCAAGGACATCGAAGAGAAGGCTCGATCGGAAGGTCAGGCGATCGTCGAGCGGGCCCGTGCCGAAATCGAGCGTGAGCGCGATGCTGCACTCGAGATGCTCAGGAAGGAGTCGGTGGACCTCGCGCTGGCTGCGGCGTCGCGGCTGATGGGAGAGAACCTCGACCAGGCAAAGGACCGTGAGTTCGTCGAGCGTTATCTGGACGAGCTCAGCGAGACCCGTGGAGCGCAGGCGTGAGAGACGAAACCGTCGCCAAGAACTACGCGGAGACGCTCTTCGAGCTCGCGCGTCGCAACGACGGTGTCGAGTCGTACGGACAAGCGATCGCTACCGTCGCCGGCATCATCGACGACGATCCGAAGTTCAGGATGTTTCTCGAGACGCCGCGTATCGAGGACGACGACAAGAAAGTCGTCGTACGTCGCGCATTCGGCAAAGCGTTGCCCAAGCACGTCGTGAACTTCGTGCTGGTCACGATCGACAAGCGGCGCCAGCGGCTTCTCCGCAGGATTTCGCGAGAGTACGACCTCCTTCTCGACGAGCATCTCGGTCGGGAACACGTGGAGGTCACGGTGGCGCGCCAGGTCGATGACGCCACCACGCAGCTGATCTCCGAGCGCCTCTCGAGCGCGCTCGGAACAAGAGTGATCCCCCATGTCCGGGTGAAGCCCGAGATCTTAGGGGGGCTCGTCGTACGCACTGGAGACACGATTTACGACGGATCGATTCGCAGGCGCTTGGACGGTATGCGTCGTCGACTGCTGGGGGCGCGGTTGCCTGCAGCGGTGGGCGCTCCCGCCGACGCCTGAGCCGATCCCAATACCCAGGACCAAATAAAAGATGGCCAACGACTCCCAGCTCCGAGCCAGCGAGATCAAGGACGTACTTCTCAAGGAGATCGAGAAGTACGAGGAGGACCTGCAGGCGGAGGAGATCGGCGAAGTCCTCGAAGTGAAAGACGGGATCGCCCGCATCTACGGCCTCACGAAAGCGATGGCTTCGGAGATGCTCGAGATCACCGCGTCCGCGACCGGAGAGACCGTCACGGCGCTCGCGCTGAACCTCGAGGAAGACAATATCGGCGCTGTGATCATGGGTGAGTGGAAGGGGCTGCACGAGGGCGACCAGGTACGTCGGACCGGTCGGGTCCTCGAGGTCCCGGTTGGCCCCGGATATCTCGGGCGCGTGGTGGACCCACTCGGCGTCCCGCAGGACGGGAAGGGACCGATCGACGGCATCGAGGGCTCGCGCCAGATCGACATCGTCGCGCCGGGCATCGTCAAGCGGCAGCCCGTAGGGGAGCCGATGCAGACGGGCCTCAAGGCGATCGACTCCATGATCCCGGTCGGTCGCGGTCAGCGTGAGTTGATCATCGGTGACCGCGGGACGGGCAAGAGCGCCGTCGCGATCGACACCATCATCAACCAGAAAGACACAGACGTCATCTGTATCTACTGCGCCATCGGGCAGCGCGCCGGCAAGGTCCGGACCGTCGTGGAAACGCTGCGTGAGCACGGAGCGTTGGAGTATACGATCATCGTGCTGGCGAACGCGTCCGATCCGGCGCCGATGCAGTACATCGCGCCCTATGCGGCCACGGCGCTCGCCGAGCACTTCATGTGGCAGGGCAAGCACACGCTCGTCGTATACGACGACCTCTCGAAGCAGGCGCAGGCGTACCGTCAGCTCTCGTTGATCCTTCGCCGTCCTCCCGGACGTGAAGCGTACCCGGGGGACGTGTTCTATCTGCACTCGCGCCTGCTCGAGCGGGCTGCGAAGCTCTCCGACGAGCAGGGTGGCGGCTCGTTGACGGCGCTGCCGATCATCGAGACACAGGGCGGGGACGTGTCGGCCTACATTCCGACCAACGTGATCTCCATTACCGACGGGCAGATCTTCCTCGAGCCCGATCTGTTCTTTTCGGGTGTGCGACCCGCTGTGAACGTAGGGATCTCGGTATCCCGCGTAGGTGGCGCGGCGCAGATCAAAGCGATGAAGAAAGTCGCGGGCCGTCTGAGGCTCGACCTCGCGCAGTACCGCGAGCTGGAGGCGTTCGCTCAGTTCGGATCCGACCTGGACGCGGTGACCCAGCGGCAGTTGGCGCGAGGCGCACGCACCGTAGAGATGCTCAAGCAGCCTCAATACCAGCCGATGCCGGTCGAGAGCCAGGTCGCGGTGATCTACGCCGTGACCAACGGATTCCTCGACGCATTCGGCGTGGACCAGGTCCGTCAGTGGGAGCTCGGTTTCCATCAGGACATGGCCGCCAAGCATCAGGACGTGCTCGACGAGCTGCGCGAGAAGGGCGAGATGGACGAAGATCTCAACGAGCGGCTCGTCGCCGCGATCGAGAGCTACAACGAGGCGTTCGCGGCGGAGCACTCCGCGACGGCCTCCGCCTAGCCCCGCGAATCCGCAAACCGTAGAGGACGAGACGACGTGGCTGGCTCTCGCGATGTCAAACGCAGGATCAAGTCGGTGGAGAACACCAAACAGATCACGCGCACGATGGAGCTCGTAGCGACTTCCAAGCTCAAGCGGGCGACCGACCGCGTGCGCGCGGCCAAGCCGTACGCGGATGCTTTGCACGAGATCGTGCAGGGTTTGTACTCGCCGGAGCTGACGGACAAGTATCCGATCCTGCGGCGGCCGGAAACGACCGAGCGGGCGGCGATCTTGCTGTGCACCGCGAACCGTGGGCTCGCGGGTGGCTTCAATGCCAACCTGATCAAGAAAGCACGCAACCTCATGGAGGACCTGCGTGGGCAGGGCATAGGGACCGAGCTGCACATCGCGGGCAAGAAGGGCATCGCCTATTTCCGCTTCCGCGGTGAAGAGATGCTCACCCAGCGCACCGACATCGGTGACCATCCCACCGTGGACGACGCGGAGTCGCTCATCGGTCCCATCCGGGACAGATTCGAGGGCGGCCAGGTCGACGCGGTGTACCTGATCAGCTCGAAGTTCAGGTCGGCGATGTCGACTCCGCCGCACACGAGAGATCTGCTACCGATCGAGGCAGAGGGTGAGCAGTCGAACGCCGATTACATCCTTTCCCCGAGCGGGGACATGATCCTCGATCGGATTCTACCGGCATACATTCGGAACGCCGTCTACATCGCGTTGGTCGAGAATGCCGCCGCGGAGCAAGGTGCGCGCAGGACCGCGATGAAGAGTGCGACGGACAACGCCGGTGATGTGCTCGAGCACCTCACACGCACGTACAACCGAGCCCGCCAGGGCCAGATTACGCAGGAGATTGCCGAGATCGTCGGCGGCTCCGCTGCCCTCGAGTAGGGAAAACAGAGACATCATGGCTGAAAACGGTATTGGAAGAGTCGTACAGGTCATCGGACCGGTTCTCGACGCGGAGTTCGCCGCCGAGGACCTGCCCGACATCTACAACGCGCTGAGTCTCAAGACGACGAACGAGGCGGGCCAGGAGATCGAGCTCGTCGCCGAGGTGCAACAGCACATCGGACGCGGACAGGTCCGCGCGGTGTCGATGTCGTCCACCGACGGCGTCACCCGTGGCATGGAGGTCGTTGATACCGGCAGTGCGATCACCGTTCCGGTCGGTGAGCCCGCGCTGGGGCGCATCCTGAACGTGCTGGGCGAACCCGTCGACGAGATGGGACCCGTCGGGGGAGACGCCGCCGACCAGGTCGAGCGCTGGCCGATCCACCGCCTCGCTCCGAAGTTCGACCAGCTCGAACCCAAGACCGAGATCTTCGAAACCGGCATCAAGGTCGTCGACCTGCTCGCGCCCTATGTGAAGGGTGGCAAAACCGGTCTGTTCGGCGGCGCCGGGGTCGGCAAGACCGTCATCATCATGGAGCTCATCAACAACATCGCGATGGAGCACGGCGGTCGGTCGGTGTTCTGCGGCGTGGGTGAGCGCACGCGTGAGGGCAACGACCTCTGGCTCGAAATGAAGGAATCGGGCGTGCTCGAGTCGACGGCTCTCGTATACGGTCAGATGAACGAGCCGCCGGGGGCTCGTCTGCGCGTCGGCCTCTCTGGCCTCACCATCGCGGAGTACTTCCGCGACGTCGAAGGTCAGGACGTGCTGCTCTTCATCGACAACATCTTCCGTTTCACGCAGGCCGGGTCCGAAGTGTCCGCGCTGCTCGGACGCATGCCTTCGGCCGTTGGATACCAGCCCACGCTCGGAACGGAGATGGGCGAGCTGCAGGAACGGATCACTTCCACGTCGTCGGGCTCGATCACGTCGGTGCAGGCGATCTATGTCCCGGCTGACGACCTCACCGACCCGGCGCCTGCGGCGGCGTTCACGCACCTCGATGCGACGACGGTTCTGTCGCGGTCGATCTCGGAGCAGGGCATCTACCCGGCGGTGGACCCGCTCGACTCGACGTCGCGCATCATGGATCCGCAGTTCGTGGGTGAGCGGCACTACAAGGTGGCGACCGACGTTCAGGCCATCCTACAGCGGTACAAGGATCTGCAGGACATCATCGCGATTCTCGGAATGGACGAGCTCAGTGAGGAAGACAAGATCCTCGTGGGTCGTGCCCGCCGGATCTCGCGCTTCCTCTCGCAGCCGTTTGTGGTCGCAGAGGTCTTCACCGGTACGCCGGGACAGTATGTGAAGCTCGACGATACCATCGAGTCCTTCGAGCGCGTTGCCGCTGGTGAGTTCGACCACCTGCCGGAGCAGGCGTTCTACATGCAGGGCGGCATCGAGGGAGTCATCGCCGAAGGCGAACGCCTTGAGAAGGAGGGCTAGTGGCCGACGGCGCGCTGCAGGTTCGGGTGGTCTCACCAGATCGCATTGTCTTCGAGGGCGAGGCGTCCGCGGTATCGGCGCCGGCGTGGGATGGATATGTCGGCATCCTGCGGGGACACGCTCCGATGTTGACCTTGATCGGGTCGGGTGAGATGACGATCGACCGGCTCGGCGGCGGCACCGACTCGTTCTTCGTGGCCGCTGGTGTGCTCAAGGTCGAGCGCGACAAAGTGACGCTGCTGACCGAGTATGCCGGCGACGAGCCACCCGAGGAGATTCCGGCCGAGGCGATCGTATTCGCGGACGGTGGTTGATTAACGCACGCGTGACGGACGTTTCGGCATGAAGCTCGACCTGCACATCCACACCACCGCCTCCGACGGCGCCTGGTCGCCCGAAGCGGTGGTGCGCGGTGCGGCCGAAGGCGGGCTGGACGTGATCGCGGTCGCGGATCACGATACCACGGGCGCCTTCGCGGCCGCGGCGGCCGTGGGGGTCGAGGTGCGCGTGCAGGTCATTCCGGCGCTCGAGGTCAGTTCGACCCATGAGGGTCGTGACGTGCACGTTCTCGGCTACTTCGTCGAGCCCGAGGCTCCTTCCATGGTCGCGCACCGCGAACGCGCCACCAACCGCCGCGATGAGCGCATGCACGAAATGATCGAGAAGCTCGTTGCGGGCGGCATCGAGATCTCGTTCGAGCAGGTCGAGGAAGCTGCCGGTCCCGATCGGGGTACCATCGGCCGACCGCACCTGGCGAAGGCCCTGGTGGCGAGTGGGCACGTCGCCTCCGTGCAGTCCGCGTTCAATACCCTGATCGGCGACGACCACGATGCGTTCGTTCCCACGCACCTGTTGACGCCGGTGGAGGCGGTCGAGTTGATCCTGGCCGCCCAGGGATTGCCCATCTGGGCGCATCCGCCGGGAGATCTGGTCGACCCGTTGCTGCCGGAGCTCGTAAGAGCCGGGCTGCGCGGACTCGAGGTGTATCGCCCGACGCGTAGGAAGCATGACACGCTTCGCTACGAGCGGATCTGCCGCTCGTCCGGCTTGCTGATGAGTGGTGGCTCGGACTGGCATACGCCGGACGCCGGAAGCAAGCTGGGCGACTTCTTCGTAGAGGCAATGGAGATCGACAAGTTGCTCGAGGCGGGGGGGTTGTAGGATGGCGCGGTCACGGTTCACTGCGATGCTATGCCTGCTGCTGGGCACCGCGGCGTGTGACGCCGGACGCTCCCTTCCGGCCTCGGCGCGGTCGACCGACGGTCTGCTGGCTGACTCGGAGCTGCAGGCGGTGGTGGAACTCGGCGTTCGGCGCGACATGTACGGCCTCCTCGAGTCGATGAAGGCCGAGCGGCCAGAGGTCCGCGCGCGGGCGGCCGCGGCGTTGGCGTCTCTGCAGGCCCCTGAGTCCGTCGACGGGCTGGTGGCGGCCCTGCGGGACGATGAGCCACAGGTGCGACGAGACGCGGCGTTCGCCCTCGGGCGAATCGGGGATCCTGCGACCGCCTCGGTGCTCTCGGATGCTCTGGCTGGGGAAACGGACGCGGTGGTCCGCGCGCGGCTCCTCGAGGCGCTTGGCCACATGTCGACCGAGCAGGCGGCGGATCTGCTACTCGCGGCGGATCTCGAAAGCCTGGAGGAAGCGGACCGTGCGCAGGCGCTCTCTGTTCTCGGTGGCGTGTACGGAGTCCGACATGAAGGCTTGCGCGACTATTTGATCGAGAATCTGACGAACGAGGATCCGTCGGTACGGTTGGCCGCGGCGAGCTTCTTCAGCCTGGCGTTGGGTGCCCGACTTTGGGCCACGCACGCGATCTACCTCCGGCAGGCCCTCGACGGCTATGACCTGGCAGAACCCGCTGCGATGCATCTGGTGATGGGCCTCGGCAGGCTTCGGGACTTTCTCGACAGTGAACGCCTGAGGCGCTGGGCGACGGAGGGGGAGGACTGGCGGACGCGCGGTAATGCGGTCACCGGACTCGACCCCTTCACGAGGAGCGCGCAGGTGCTCGTGGATGCGCTCGATGATCCTTCCCCCCACGTGGCGTTCGCGGCCGTGAGAGTGCTTACCGGGGAGGCGCTCGATGAAGCGCTCGTGCCGCCGATGGAGCTGTGGATCGAGAGGAATCCCGGCCGGCTGCCGGTCATCAGGGAGTTGATGATCCAGCTCGCGCAGATGGGCCGTAACGATGCGATCCTCGCGTGGGTGGACGCCATCGAAGCCGGTGATGAGATCCGGTGGGAGATCGCTTTGGAGGTGCTGTCGTACATGCCGGGTGAAGAGGCGTTGACGCGCATCGCCAGGGCAGGCCTCGACCCTTCGGATCGCACCGCGCAGCACGCCTCTTCCGCGCTGGCTCGACGCTGGGCGCTGGACCGAGAGACACCGCAGACCCACGAGATCTACTTCGCCTCGTTCAGAGACCTACTCGAGGACCCGCGGCCGTCGGTCGCGGCGGTGGCGAGAGCCGGGCTGGAATCACCAGAGTTCGCCGCCCGTGGGGCCGAACTGTCCGGGCTCGCCTCTGCGCTGACCCCGGCTTCCGGGGCGGAACCTGGACCGCAGCGTGCTGCCGCATTGCTTCAGGACGCACAGAGCATCGATTGGGAATTCTTGCAGGGGCTGGGTAGCGGCCCGAGCCTAGTACTGGAAACGAGTAAGGGCACGGTTTCGGTCCAGCTCTTGACGGAGGAAGCGCCGCTCACCGTGCAGACCGTCGCCAAGCTGGCGCTCGCTGGGCACTACGACGGTGTGCCCTTCCACCGTGTGCTGCCGAACTTCATGGCGCAGACCGGCGACATCGTTGCCCGAGACGGGACCGGTGATCCTGGCTTCAGCATCCGCACCGAGCTCACGCAACTGCCGTTCGAGGCCGGCGTGATCGGAATGGCCAACCTGGGCCGACTCGACTCCGAGAACAGCCAGTTCTTCATCACGCACTCGCGACAGGTGCATCTCGATCGCGGATACACGGCCTTCGGTTGGGTAGAGCGCGGCCTCGAGGTACTCGAGCTCATTGAACAGGGCGACGCGATCCTCTCGGCGACGGTCGTTCCCGGATGATCCGCAACATATAGATGCCCGTGGCGTACGCCTTTTAGTGACCGGCTACGCCAGGAGGATCGATGAAGCGGTTGATGACGCTCTCTTTGTTCGTGTCTTTGGGTGCTTGTGCGACGACTCCGGAGGTGTTCGGCGGTCGCGGTGCCGTTCGGGAGGCGCAGGCCGTGCAGAGCACCGCTGTACGCTACCTGGCGGAGCACTTCGAGCCTTCGGAGTTCCTCGGCAAGCCCGAAGCGATTTGCCTGGTAGTGGGCCAAGAGGTGGGATTTAGAGACCGCATCGCAACGGCGTTGGCGGCGAGAAGCGCGGACATGGATCCTCCCGCGTTCATGATGTCCCAGTTGCGACAGGTACGGCCCAGGGTGCTTCCGATCTCGGCCTGCCAATGGGGCGACGATCTATCCGAAGTGCTCGTCGACTCGGGTGCGCGTGCAATCGCGATCGGGATCAGTCACCCGCTATG